>Ga0207869_1000104_pt1 | contig 78159 bp, 75 predicted proteins | sample HigsolmetaAR205D_FD_184837 | JGI IMG/M metagenome (GOLD analysis project Ga0207869, IMG submission 184837) | Ionic liquid and high solid enriched microbial communities from the Joint BioEnergy Institute, USA - AR20-5-D (SPAdes) (version 2) ...
AGGCTTGGCTCACGTTCCCCAGCTGCTTCGCCAGCTCCAGCAGGCCCAGCTTCGGTCGAATGATCTTCTCCATCTGCGTCATTGTCGGTTCTCCTCTCCAGTGGTCAAACGACCGACACTGGAGTAGATTACGCAAATGTCAGATCAGATTGTAGCTTCCTCACATACGGCGCACCAGGGACGAAATGAACATACGGCGCACCAGGGACGAAATGTTCTGGCTGTGCGACTCTTGAATGAAGCCAGGTCGCCTCGACCTTTGAGGCTCGCCAGCAGGAAGGCGAGCGTTACATCGCGCTATTGGCGCAGCAAGAAAGTGCATTCGCCGCTACGCGTACTCTTGAGACCCTCCGCGACGAAATGATCGACGATCTTCGTCTCAACAACGCCGCCATGGTACGCAGTCCGCGTTGTCGTTTCTAGCACGCAGCTGGCATGACTACTTTGGATCGTGCAGCTGCTAAGTCATAGGAAGGTGCAACTGAAGTACTCCACCAGCGTTCTACTATGGCCTTGAATTCTTGAGGCCTTGAGCTCTTGATGAACGCGGGTATGGGATTGCGGTGACCTTTCGGACAAGGCATCAAGCTCGCAAGGCATCGGACCTGACGCGGTCCGTGCGGCCGATGCTGGCAATCGTGGCGACCAGCATTGGAGCAATCGCGCACGCGCAGGAAACGACGCGCACGTCGCCCGAAGAAGCTCAGCCGGCGGTCCTCGTGCAGGAATCGCGCGTTTACGATCCGGTTCGCGACGGCGATCCGGTCCTCAATAACCTCCAACGCCGTACTTTCCGCTACTTCTGGCAAACAGCAAATCCCGATAACGGCCTGGTGCCGGATCGCTATCCGACGCCGTCGTTCGCCAGCATCGCGGGTATGGGGTTCGCGCTCACGGCGTATGTCGTCGGTGTCGAACGTGGCTATGTGACGCGAGCACAGGCGCGCGCGCGCACATTGAGGACGCTGCGTTTTCTGGCGCGGCTGCCGCAAGGGCCGCAAGAGCAGGGCACGGCGGGCTACAACGGTTTCTATTACCACTTCCTGCACATGGACAGCGGGCACCGGTTCGGCACCACAGAGTTGTCGACGGTGGACACGGCGTTGTTGCTGGCCGGCGTCTTGCTCGCACAAACGTACTTCGACAACGACAGTCGCGGCGAACGCGAGATTCGTCAGCTCGCTCAGCGTATCTACGAGCGGGTCAACTGGGTGTGGGCGATGAACGGCGGCAAGACGCTCACGCACGGTTGGCGTCCCGAGAGCGGTTTCATTCCGTTCGATTGGCGCGGCTACAACGAAGGGATGCTGATGTATTTGCTTGCGATCGCCTCGCCCACGCATCCGATTCCCCCGTCATCATGGGCGGAGTGGACGAAGACGTACGACGAGACCTGGGGCGAGTTCAACGGCCAGGAGTTTCTCGCGTTCGGTCCGATGTTCGGCCATCAATACTCGCATGTGTGGATCGATTTCCGCGGGATCCAAGACGAGTACATGCGCGCCAAGGGCATCGACTACTTCGAGAACAGCCGTCGTGCCGCTTATGCGCAACGCGAATACGCACGGCGCAACCCGCTGCGTTGGCGCGGTTACGACGGCGAGATCTGGGGACTGACTGCGTGCGACGGACCGGCCGATACGGTACAGATCTTCGATAACGAAGAACGCGGCTTCTTCACTTACATGGCACGCGGCACGGCGGCGCCGCAGATCGTGGACGACGGCACGATCGCGCCGACGGCGGCCGTGGCCTCGATCGCATTCGCACCTGAAATCGTGATCCCGACGATTCGCGCATTCCGTGCGCGCTTCGGTGCTCACTTGTATCAGGAGTTCGGATTTCTGGACGCGGTCAACCCGAGCTTCACGTACACGGACGTGCCGCTTCGTCACGGCCGCATTGTCGAGAACGTCGGTTGGGTGGCGAACGATTATCTGGCCATCGATCAAGGTCCGATCGTCGCCATGATCGAGAACTACCGCAGCGAGCTCATCTGGACGATCATGAAGCGCAATCCCCATATTCGCCGCGGGCTCGAGCTCGCCGGTTTCCGGGGCGGCTGGCTCGAAGCGCCGCCGCCGGGGAGCGAGGAGGAGCTCGATGCAGAGGCAGGCGAGAGCAGCAATCCACGTAACACCCGCCGCAGCGACATGACCGGCACGCGCTAGCGGTATATAACCACCATCCTGTTCGTTTGCAGGTCTTCGACACATCCGCCCATGATCAGTCCTTCCGGCGTCATCACGATCACGACCGATTTCGGTCACCAGGGCCCGTTCGTCGCCACGATGAAAGGGCGGATCCTCACGCGTTGGCCGCAGGCGCGCATTATCGACGTCACGCACGAGGTGCCGGTGTATTGGCCGGGCGAAGCCGGGTTCTGGCTGTCGCGCTCGTACACGTACTTCCCCGAAGGCTCGGTGCACGTTGCGGTCGTGGATCCGGGCGTCGGTACCAAGCGCGACATCATCGCCGTGCTGGTGGACGGACATGTATTCCTGGCGCCGGACAACGGTCTGCTGGCGCCGATCGTTGCGCGCGCCAAGACGGCGACGATTCGTCGTCTCGATCTGGGACGTTTGTCGAAGGCGCTGCGCTTGCCGCTGCCGAGCGCCACTTTCCACGGACGCGACATCTTCGCCCCGATTGCAGCGGAGATCGCAGCCGGCCGCCTGCCGGTGGAGGAGCTGGGGCCGGAGACGACGGAGATCGTTCCATCCTGGATCGACGAGCCGAGCGTGAGCGGCGATCACGTCTCGGGCGTCGTCATCACCATCGATCACTTCGGCAATCTCATCACGAACATCGACGCCGAGCTCATCCAGCGCTTCGTGCGGCCCGTCGTGCGTACGGGCGGCCATGCCTTCAACATCCGTCGTACCTACGGCGATGTGAGCCCAGGGGACTTCCTGGCGCTCATCAATTCGTTCGGCGTGTTGGAGATCGCCCGGGCGGAACAGAGTGCCGCGGAGTCGTTGGGGCTGGGTCGAGGTGCTCCCGTCACCGTGTCGGAGAGCTGATCTCGGGCGTCGGCGCACGTCGTCGCGAGGGCTGACCGGTGCCGCCAGAACTCTGCGTGTCCTTATTGTCAAATGGGCTTGCGCGACCCCATTGAAAACCGCAGCGCATCGTATATAGTCCGCAGGCTTCCAGCCCCGCTGTGATCCGATGTAATTGATTTCATTGGATTTTTCACTTGGGCTTTTCAGGGGATACCGGTTTCTTCCCTTGGAAGAGGCTGCGCAGCTCCTGAAGGCGAGGGGGTCGGATGCCCTAAAGACGACGTTTTCGGGTCTATTTGGTGTCCGTTGGTGGTAGGAGCGCATGGTGGAAAGAGACGACGATCACTTCGATCTCGATGACGATTTCGTCGCGGACAGCGACGAAGAAGACCTAAATTACGATCGGCTGATCGAGACCGCGCGTCGTGCCCGTCCGAGCGCGGGGACGGCGAAGAAGGGTAAAGCGGCGTGGAGCAAGCTCGAAGACGTCCTCGCCGAACGACGGTTGCAGAAAGAGCTGAAAGACTTCTACGAAGACTAGTAGACAGAACGTGCCGCGATGCGGCCGCCTGGTCGCATCGCGGCGGCGATCGCATCGAGGGACCGAGCGATCGTCCGCCTGCCGATTTCTCAATCGCTCACGGGCGCACGCTCGGGGCGCAATCCTCGACGGAACACGACGACATCTAGGCGCCGCCGGCAGCGCCTTCGAGATGTTTGGCGCCGGAATTTGTTTCGCACATGGGGTCTAGTATGACGACCGCTTCTTCCACGCCCGGCTCGTCGCCGTTCGTGGTGCTCAAGTTCGGTGGTACGAGCGTCTCTTCCGTCTCGAACTGGAAGAACATCGTAGGGGTGATTCGGGATCGGCTCGCGGAAGGGCTGCGCCCGGTCGTTATTCATTCGGCCTTGTCCGGCATTACCGACCGCCTCGAGCAGCTGCTCAATCATGCGCTGACGGGCGATTGGCAGCCGATCATGGATCAGATCGAGCAACGCCATCGCGATCTGGCGCGCGACCTTGGCGTCGTGCCGAGCCATGATCTCGAGGAGCAGTTCCGGCGTCTGCGCCAGATCGCATCCGGTATCGCGCTCGTCGGCGAGATCAGCGAGCGTCTGCGTGCGCGCGTGATGGCGCAGGGCGAGCTGATGGCAACGCGTCTCGGTGCTGCGTATCTCGCCTCGCAAGGACTCGATGTCGAGTGGGTCGACGCGCGCACGATTCTCAAAGCCGAGCAGCGCAAGAACGCGACGGTGCGCGCCAGCTACCTGGCGGCGACCTGCGCGTACGATCCGGATCCCGAGCTGCAGCAGCGTTGGTCGCGGCCCGGTACGGTCTGGATCTCGCAAGGCTTCATCGCCAGCGACGAGAACGGCGATACCGTGCTGCTCGGTCGCGGCGGTTCGGACACCTCCGGCGCGTACATCGCGGCGAAGCTGCAAGCGCGCCGCTACGAGACTTGGACCGACGTGCCCGGCATGTTCAGCGCCAATCCGCGCTCGGTGCCGACCGCGCGTCTGCTGCGCGCGCTCGAGTACGACGAGGCGCAGGAAATCGCGAGCGCCGGCGCCAAGGTGCTGCATCCGCGCTGCATCATGCCGGTCAAGCAATACGGCATCCCGCTGTACATCTACGCGACGCAGACGCCGAAGCTCGAAGGCACCGTCATCACCACGCACGGCGGCAACGTCGCTGCGCAGGTGAAGGCGGTCACCATCAAGAAGAACATCACGCTCATCTCGATGGAGACGGTGGGCATGTGGCACTCCGTCGGCTTCCTCGCCGACGCGTTCCAGGTGTTCAAGAACCACGGCCTGTCGATCGACCTCGTCTCCACGTCCGAGACGAGCGTGACGGTCTCGCTCGATCCAGCCGCCAACACGCTCGACCGCGCCGCGCTCGATGCGCTCGTGCTCGACCTGTCGAAGCTCTGCCGCGTGCAGGTGATCGGCCCGTGCGCCGCGGTGAGCTTGGTCGGCCGCAACATCCGCGCGATCCTGCACCGGCTCGGCGATGCGCTCGAGCTGTTCGAAGAGCAGAAGATCTATCTCGTCACGCAGGCGGCGAACGACCTCAACATCACGTTCGTGATCGACGAAGAGCAGGGCGACCGCCTCGTCGGCCGTCTGCACGAGATTGCGATCCGCAAGATGACCGCCGATCGCGTGCTCGGCCCGACCTGGGAAGAGCTCTACGGCGCGCCGGGCCAAGCGAACGACACCTCGCGGCAGTGGTGGTATTCCCGCCGCAACGAGCTGCTCGACATTGCGCGCGAGCGCGGCGCTGCGTTCGTTTACGACCGCAAGACGCTGCAGGAGAAGGCGCGTGCGCTCAAGGCGCTATCGGGCATCGATTCGGTGCTCTATGCGCTCAAGGCGAACTGGCATCCTGAAATCCTGCGCACGTTCGCCGCGGAGGGCCTCGGCTTCGAATGCGTCTCGCAGGCCGAAATCGAGCATCTGCTCAAGACGGTGCCGGACCTCGACCGCAAGCGCGTTCTGTTCACGCCCAACTTCGCGCCGCGCAGCGAATATGCTTGGGCGCTCGAGAACGGCATCACGCTGACGCTCGACAACCTGCATCCGCTGCGCGAATGGGCCGAGCTGTTCCGCGGCCGCGAGGTCTTCGTCCGCATCGATACCGGTTACGGACGCGGTCATCACGACAAGGTGCGCACTGCCGGCGTGCATTCGAAGTTCGGCGTGCCCATGTTCGAGATCGACGAGCTCGAGCAGCTCGCGAAAGCGGCTGGCGCCAAGATCGTCGGCCTGCACGCTCACACGGGCAGCGGCATCTTCACCGTCGACAACTGGAAGCAGGTCGGCGAGGCGCTCGGCGAGCTCGCGAAGCGCTTCAAGGACGTGCGTACGATCGACCTCGGCGGCGGACTTGGCGTGCCCGAGCGTCTCGGCCAGTCGGGTCTGGCGCTCGAAGATCTCGGCGCCGTGCTTGGCGCGCTGAAGACAGCCTATCCGAACATCTCGTTCTGGATCGAGCCTGGCCGTTATCTCGTGGCCGAAGCGGGCGTGCTGCTCGCGACCGTGACGCAGCTCAAGGGCAAGGGCGAAGTTCACTACGTCGGCGTCTCGACCGGCATGAACTCGCTCATCCGTCCCGCGCTTTACGGCGCGCACCACGAGATTCTCAACCTCACGCGGCTCGACGAGCCTGCGACGGAGGTCGTGAACGTGGTCGGTCCGATCTGCGAGACGGGCGATCAGCTGGGCGTCGAGCGGCTGCTACCGCCGACACGCGAAGGCGATGTGTTGCTCATCGCGACGGCTGGCGCCTACGGTCGAGCGATGAGCTCCACGTACAACCTGCGCGAGCCAGCGCAGGAAGTCGTCATCTAACTTGAGGCAGGACAGGGAGCGGCGGAGCTTACGCTTCGTCGCTCCCTTCTTTTTTTGCCGATTGCGCGCCGCCCTGCAGAGCGCGCGGGCGTCTTCAAGGCTTGGCTTTGTGCCGCTCTTCGAGCTCTCGCACGGCATCGGCCAGCGAGAGATTGCGGCTCTTGAGCAGCAGGGCAAGGTGGTAGAGCAGATCCGCCGCCTCGCCGATGAGCCGCGCATCGGGCTGCGTGACGGCAGCAAGCGCCACTTCGACGCCTTCTTCGCCGACTTTCTGCGCAATGCGTGCCGGTCCTTCCGCCCACAGGCGCGCGGTATAGCTGCCGTCAGGCCGATCGCGCACGCGCTGCGCGATCACCGCTTCGAGACGCGCCAGGAAAGCCAATATGCTGGCATCGGTATTCACTTCGCCGAAGCAGCTGCGCGTACCGGTATGACACGTCGGGCCTTCCGGATCGGCGATCACGAGCAGCGCATCGTTATCGCAGTCCGGGTACACGTCGACGACGTTCAGGAAATTTCCGGACGTTTCACCCTTCGTCCACAGCCGATTCTTGCTGCGGCTGAAAAAGGTCACGCGCTTGTCCGCAAGCGTCGCACGCAGCGCGTCCCGATTCATGTAGCCGAGCATCAACACGGCGCCGCTCGAGACGTCCTGAACGACGGCAGGCAGCAGGCCTGCGCCCTTGTCCCAATCGAGCGTGTCTACGTCTTCTAGTTTCATGGGCGGATCTCGATGGCAGCGTCACGGAGGTATTGTTTTAGGACCGGAATCGGCAAGCTGCCGCTGTGAAAGACGCTCGCTGCGAGCGCGCCGTCCACGTTGGCGGCACGGAAGACTTCGAGGAAATGCTCGGGCGCGCCGGCGCCGCCGGAGGCGATCAGCGGCACCTTACAAACCTTTCGCACGGCCGCCAGCTGCTCGATGTCGTAACCGCGCCGTACGCCGTCGCTCGCCATGCAGTTGAGCACGATCTCGCCGGCGCCGCGTTCCTGTACCTCGCGCACCCAATCGAGCGTCGAGCGTGCCGTGTTGCGCGCCCGGTTCGGATCGCCGGTGTACTGATACACCTGGTACGTGCCGTCGATCGTCTGGCTGTCGATGCCGACGACGACGCACTGCGCGCCGAAGCGCTCGCTCAAGCGCGTGATCAGCTCAGGATCGGCGAGGGCAGGAGAGTTGATCGAGACCTTCTCGGCGCCTTCGCCGAGCACCGCTTCCGCATCGGCGACGCTACGAATGCCGCCCGCGACGCAGAACGGAATGTCGAGCACGCGCGCGACACGCCGCACCCAGCTGCGGTCGACCGACCGACCCTCCGGGCTCGCGGTGATGTCGTAGAACACGAGCTCATCGGCGCCTTCGTCGCGATAACGCTGGGCGAGCTCGAGGATATCGCCGACCACGACGTGGTCGCGAAAGCGCACGCCTTTGACGACCTGCCCGTCTCTTACATCGAGGCAGGGGATGATGCGTTTGGCAAGAATGGCCGCAACTCCTCTTGGGAAATTCGATTCTCGAGCATGGCTTTGCCGCTGATGACGGCGGCCACGCCGCAATCGCGCAAAGCGACGAGATCCGCAGCGCTGGCAACGCCGCCGGAGGCTTGCCAGCGAATATCCGGATAGCGCCGCACCGCCTCGCGGTACAGCGCAAGATTCGGCCCCGTGAGCGCACCGTCGCGCGAAATGTCCGTGCAGAGCACGTGCTGTAGCCCTGCTACGCGGAAACGCTCCACCGCGTCCCACAACGACGTCGACGATGTTTCCAACCAACCGTGCGTCGCGAGCCACGGCGTGCCCGCCTCATCGAGACGCACATCGAGCGCGAGCACCAGCCGATCGGGACCGACCTCGCGCAGCCAGCGCTCGACTTCCGCGGGATTCGTGGCGGCAATGCTGCCGACCACGGCGCGTTCCACACCCGTCGCAAGCAGCGCCTGGACGCGCTCGAGCGTGCGCAGTCCGCCGCCGACTTGCAGCTTCACGTCGGACCGACGTGCGAGCGCTTCGACGATCGGACGATTCGGCTGCTCGCCATCTTTCGCGCCGTCGAGATCGACGACATGCACACGGCCTGCTCCGAGGCGTACGTAATGGTCCAGCACGGCCGCCGGTTCGTTCGAGTACACGGTCTCCGCGTCGAAGTCGCCTTTGAAGAGGCGGACGCAGCGGCCGGCTTTGAGATCGATTGCTGGGATGAGTTCCATGATAGGGCAGAGTGGCGCGTACGAGCGTTCTCAAGCGATTCGCAAGAAGTTGCGCAGGATCAGCGAGCCGATGCGCCCCGAGCGCTCGGGATGGAACTGCGTCCCATACACGTGACCGCGCTGGACGACAGCAGAGAACGTCTCGCCGTAGGTGCACTTCGCGAGCGTCGCGTCGCTCACCGGTGCGCAATAGCTGTGCACGAAGTACACGTAGTCGCCCGACTGGATGTCTTCGAACAAGGGCGAGCTCGTCGCGAGCTCGAGCTGGTTCCAGCCCATGTGCGGAATGGGCAGGCCCTCGCAAGAGAGACGCCTCACTCGACCGGGCAGAAGCCCCAGGCATTCGACGTCGCCTTCTTCCGAAGACTCGTACAAGAGCTGCATGCCGACGCAAATGCCGAGCAAGGGCTGGCTGAGGCTGCGAATCACGTCGATGAGATTCGCTTCGCGCAGCCGCGCCATGCAGTCGGCTGCCGCGCCGACTCCCGGCAACATCACGTGCGTCGCCGAGCGCAGCACGTTCGCATCGGTCGTCAGCACGGACTCGATGCCGAGGCGGTCGAGCGCGAATTGCAGGGAAGCGATGTTGGCGCCGCCGCTGTCGATGATCGCAAGTCGTGTCACAGCACACCCTTCGTGCTAGGCAGTTGCGTATCGGAAATGCGGATCGCCTGGCGCAGCGTACGGCCGACGCCCTTGAAACACGCCTCGATCATGTGATGCGTATTCTCTCCGGTGACGCGAATGTTGATCGCGGCACCGAGCGTTTCGGCCAGCGAGCGGAAGAAGTGCGGCACGAGCTCGGTCGGCAGCTGGCCGACTTGATCGCGACCGAACTTGCCCTCGAACACGAAATAGGGGCGACCCGCGAGGTCGATGGCGACCTGTGCAAGCGACTCGTCCATCGGCAGCACGAAGCCGTAGCGATTGATGCCGCGCTTGTCGCCGAGCGCTTGCCGCAAGGCTTGGCCCAAGGCGAGCGCGCAATCCTCGACCGTGTGGTGCTCGTCGATGTGCAGATCGCCCTTGCAGGTCAGCTCGAGCGAAAAGCCGCCGTGCTTGGCGATCTGTTCGAGCATGTGATCGAAGAAGCCGATGCCCGTCGAGACATGAATCGGCGCTTCGCTGTCCAGATCCACTGCGATGCTGATATCGGTTTCCTTCGTCTTGCGCGTCACCCGCGCCGTGCGCTTGACGCGCGTGAGGCGCTCAGCGATCTCGGCCCAGGTGAGCCCGTCGGGTCCGCCGATCCGCAGGCCGGTCACGCCGATATTGCGAGCGAGCTGCAAATCCGTTTCACGATCGCCGATGACGTAGCTCGCCGCTTTGTCGATCGACTCGGTGCGCAGGTACTCATCGAGCAATCCGGTCTTCGGCTTGCGACAGGCGCAATTGTCTGCGGCGAAATGCGGGCAGATGAGCTCGCGTTCGAACTCGATGCCCTGCGATGCAAGGAGCGCACGCAGGAAGTTGTGCGGTTCTTCGAACGTTTCGCGCGGGAAGCTCGGTGTCCCAAGTCCGTCTTGATTGCTCACGAGCACGAACACAAAGCCTGCATCGCGCAGCTTGAGCAGCGCCGGAATCACGCCAGGCAACAACGCCAGCTTCTGCAGCGAGTCGATTTGCTGATCCGGCGGCTCGACGATCAACGTGCCGTCGCGATCGATGAACAGAACCTTCTTACCGCTCATGCCGCGGCCCCCTCCAATCGTTCAAGACCCGCCAGCAGGCGATCGTTCTGCTCGCGCGTGCCGATGGTGATGCGCACGCAGTCGCCGAGCCCCGGTTGTGAACGTACGTCGCGAATGATCAGTCTGGCGCTGACAGCGGCATTCAAGACCTGCGCGGCATCGGCACATTCGACAAGGAGAAAGTTCGTGGCGCTCGGCCAGACGCGGCGAATGCACGCAGTGCGTCCGAGCGCTTCGGCAACGCGGGCGCGTTCCGCCAACACCTCGGCAATGCGCGCTTGCGCCTGCGCCTGATGCGCCGTGTCGGTAAGCCGCAGCACGGCTTCGATCGTTGGTGCGGGCAATGCATAAGGCGTGATGACGCGCGCGAGCAGCGACACGATGTCGGGATGCGCCAGGACCGCACCGCAGCGTGCGCCGGCGAGCGCGTAGGCCTTCGACAGCGTGCGCAGGATGACAAGGTTCGGAAAACGCTCGAGCAGCTGTACCGCGCTGTCGGTCTGCGCAAACTCGATATACGCCTCATCCAATACCACGAGCGCGCGGTCCGTGAGTGCTTCGCAGAGACGCTCGAGGACGCCTCGTTCGATCAAGTTCGCGGTGGGATTGTTCGGCGAGCACACGAAGACGAGCTTGATGCCCTCGCGCCACGTCGCAAGCACGCTGTCGACGTCGAAGGCGAATCCTTGCTCCTTGAGCAACGGCACTTCGACCACACCCGCGCCTTGAACTCGCGCCGACACTTTGTACATGCCGAAAGTGGGCGGGCAGATGAGCACGCTATCGCGCTCGGCGCGGCAGAACGCGCGCACGAGCAGATCGATGCCTTCATCGCTGCCGCGTCCGGCAAGCACGTTTTCCGGCGCCACGCCGTAGAGCTTTGCGAGATGTTCGATGAGCTCGACCGGCTGCGGCTCGGGATAGCGGTTGAGTCCTGCCGTAGTGACATCGCCATCGGCGCGCCACGGCATCTCGTTGGCATGCATGCGCTCGAGCGACGGCTCCCACGCGGCGTGCTGATACGGCTGCAGCGCGAGAATATCGGGACGCGCGAGCTCCAGAATCTTGTTCATGACGATCGGTTCAAGTGGGCAAGGCGCACTTGGACGGCATTGGCATGCGCGTCCAATCCTTCGAGCTCGGCGATCCGCACTGCGGTCGGCCCCAAGTCCTGCAAACCGGCCGGCGTGAGCTCTTGCACGGTGATGCGCTTCATGAAGTCCACGAGGGAGAGACCGCTGTAGGCGCGCGCGAATCCGTAGGTCGGCAGCACGTGATTCGTGCCGCTGCAGTAATCGCCCATCGTCTCCGGCGTCCACGCGCCGAGGAACACCGAGCCCGCATTGCGAATGTGGTCCAACCACTCGCGCGGATTGCGCACTTGCACGATCAGATGCTCCGGCGCGTAGCGGTTGCTGAGCTCGAACGCCGTTTCGAGCGAATCGACAACGAAGAGACGGCTGTGCTCGATCGCAACGCGCAGCGTGCTTTCGCGGCCGAGCCGGCGCATCTGCGCTTCGACTTCTTGCGCCACGTTCTGCGCCAGCGTTTCGCTCGTCGTCACCAAGATCACTTGGGCATCGCCGCTGTGCTCCGCTTGCGCGAGCAGGTCGGCAGCAACGAACGTTGCGTTGGCGGTCTCATCGGCGATGACGAGCACTTCCGAAGGTCCTGCGGGCAAATCGAGCGCCGCACCCTCCGGATCGTTCGCACAAATGAGCTTTGCGGCGGTCACCCACGAATTGCCGGGTCCGAAGACCTTGTCCACCTTCGGCACGCTCTCGGTGCCGTAAGCCATCGCGGCAATCGCCTGTGCTCCGCCGATCTTGAAGACGCGTTCGACCTGACAGAGCTGCGCAGCCACCAGCACCGCGGGATCGGCAGTACCGTCCTTGCGCGGCGGCGTGCACATGATGCGCGTTGTGCAGCCGGCAATGGCGGCAGGCACCGCAGTCATGATGGCGGCGGAGGGGAGTGGCGCCACACCTGCCGGCACGTAGAGGCCCACAGCGTCGATCGGACGGAAGTGACGTTCGCACGTCACGCCCGGAGATGTTTCGACCTTGAGCACCGGCGCACGCTGCACCTCGTGAAAGCGCCGTACGTTGTCGATCGCACGTTGGAGCGCGGCGATGTGCTCTGCGCTGAGCTGGGCGCGTGCTGCCGCGAAGTCCTCGGGCTGTGCTTCGAGCGATGCAAGTCGGACGCCGTCGAAGCGCTCGGTATATTCGTAAAGCGCTGCGTCACCGCGTGCGCGCACTTCGGCGACGATGGCGCGCACTTGCTCTTGCAAGCTCGCGCTATCCGATTGTGCAGGCCGACGCAGCGCGGCGCGTCGTTCGTCCGCGGACAGGGCCGACCAGCGAAGCAGCGGTAAGGTCATGCGAGCATCTTCTCGACGGGCAACACGAGGATCGCGCTCGCGCCAGCGGCCTTCAGGCTCTCGAGCGTTTCCCAGAACACGTTCTCGCGACACACCGCATGCACGGCGACTTTGTCGGTGCTGCCTTCGAGCGGCATGATCGTGGGCGCCTCGCTGCCCGGCAGGAGCTGACGGATTTCCGCCAGCTTCGCGCGCGGCGCGTGCAGCATGATGTACTTGCTTTCCTTGACCTGCTGCACGCCGTCGATGCGCAGCGTCAGACGGCGAATCCATTCCTGCTTCTCGGGGGAAACCGGCACCGGCGTGCGGATGATCGCAGCCTGGCTCTCGAGAATCGTCTCGGCCTCCCACAAGTGATTGGCGGCCAGCGTCGAGCCGGTCGACACCAAGTCGCAGATGAAATCGGCGCGCCCGAGCCGCGGTGCGATCTCGACAGCGCCCGAGAGCGTCACGATCTCGGCTTGCACGTCGTTCTCGCGCAGGTAGCGCGACAGGATGTTCGGGTAGGTCGTCGCGATGCGCTTGCCGCGCAGCGATTGCACGTTGCGATACTCGACGCCTTCCGGCACCGCGATCGACAAACGGCAGCGACCATAATCGAGCGTCATGACCTGCTCGAAGAGCGGCTTGACGCCGCGCGCTTCGAACGCAAGACGCTTTTCCTCGATCACGTTCAAGCCGACGATGCCGAGATCGCACACGTCCTGCTGCACGAGATCGGGGATGTCATCGTCGCGCACGAACAGCACATCGAGCGGCATGTTCTCGCCGTAGCACATGAGCTGATCTTTGCCGCGCGTGTACTTCAGCCCACAACGCACGAGCAGGTCGAGCGAGTTTTCCGTGAGCCGGCCGGATTTCTGAAGCGCGATCTTAAGGCGCGTGGACTTGTCGATCATGATGCGGTGCGCCCGTGGGCTAGGGTAGGTGCGATGGATGGTCTGTCTCTCGAAGCGGGCGTCGTTGCTCAACCAGCCCGCAGTTCCTTGGTACGGGCAGCAACGAGCATGTAGCCGCCGTGACCGTTCGTCAGATAACGCGCGACGCGACCGATGGTCGTGACGCTGACGCCTGTCTGACGGTGAATCTCGCGATACGGCACGCCTTGCTGCAACAAACCGACGACGGCCCAACGATCGGCGAGCGCCTGCAGCTCGGCCGGCGTACACAAATCGCGAAAGAACGCGCGGCATTCCTCCACCGTGCGCAGCGTGAGGATCGCGGTGAACAGCGCCCGTTCCGCCATCGCCTCCTGGCGCGGCGTCAATGCACGATGGCCTTTCATCGGGGAGTATCGAGGGTGCGTATCAATGTACTAGCGTATTAATACGTTAATACAACGCCGCCCTCGAAGCAAGGACGATTCCGTGATGACTGCGGCACGCCACGAGCGGCGTCGAGCTCGCGAGTGACGCGCGTCGCAAGATCGCGACCGCGCTACGTCACTTACGGCCGCGACAATTGCGGAAAGAGCCGGCGCATCATAGACTTCCGCATGCTCATCGAGACCGGCTGAGGGGCAGGCCCTTTGAAGCCGGGGCAACCGTCGAAACTAACCCCTTCGAAAAGGTGCCAACTCCTGCGGCCGGGTCACCGACCGACAGATGAGTTGCTGTGTAACTCCTCGAGCCTCGCCGAGACTCAAGGAGCAGGGCACAGCGAACTCCTCACTACGGGCTCTCCGTAGGGTTTCTGCGATGCGCGCGAACCCTGATCCGACCTCGAACTGTCGGATGCTCACTCGGAGTGCTCTCTGGAATGACTGTCTTGCAAGATGCCGCGGCCGCCAATTCTCCCACAGAGGGAGCGTCGGAGGCTGATGAGCTTGTCGCCCGCGAAGGCATTTGTCGCCTCGAGGACGGGCTCGAGCTTCATTTCGGCGGATCCCTACCTCAGGTCCAAATCGCCTGGCGCCTCGTAGGGCGTGCGGGTGCGCCCGTCGTGGCGGCTCTGGGCGGTATTTCCGCCGGTCGTTACGTCACGAGCACGGCGGGAACCAAGGGTTGGTGGTCCGAGATCGTCGGCGAGGGCCTGGCGCTCGATACGCGTCGCTATCAGATCCTGGGCATCGATTTTCTGGGCGGCAGCGGCGAGACCACTGGCCCGCATGCGGGGCAGACGGATTTCCCGGCCGTGAGCGCTTACGATCAGGCCGAGATTTTGCGCCGGCTCGTCGACCATCTCGAAATCGCACAGCTTCACGCTATCGTCGGTGCGTCTTATGGCGGCATGGTGGCGCTCGCATTCGCCGAACGTTATCCCGCACGCGTCGCTCGCATCGTCTCGATCAGCGCCGCAGACCGTCCGCACCCCATGGCAACCGCGTGGCGCAGCGTCCAGCGCGCGATCGTGCGTTATGCGGCCTCGAAGAATGACGCCACCGAAGGGCTGAGGCTGGCGCGCGCACTCGCCATGGCGACGTATCGCAGCCAACGAGAGTTCGCCGAACGCTTCGCGACCGGACCGACTTTGACCGACGGACGCTACACATTCCCCGTAGAGCGCTATCTGCTCGCCCGCGGCGATGCGTACGCGCGCAGCTACCTGCCCGAAGCGTTCGTCTGCCTCTCCGAGTCCATCGACCTGCATCAGGTCGATCCGAGCCGCATTCGCGTGCCGACGACGCTCGTGGCCGTCGAAGAAGACCAGCTCGTCCCAGTCCAAGATATGCGCACGCTGCGCGAACGTCTGGCGGGACCGGCGCAGCTGTTCGAGATCTCATCGATCTACGGGCACGATGCTTTCCTCAAAGAATCCGAGCCCCTGCGAAACATCTTCGAAACCGTGCTGAATGGAGGCGCACGATGACCGACGCGCGAAAAGCTGCCACAGCCGCAGTACGCGCCGCATTGGAGTCCGATAGTCAGCACGGCGCAGTCGTGCCGCCTATTCACCTGACCTCGACCTACGCGTTCACGGGCTTCGGCGAGAAGCGTTCCTACGACTACACGCGCTCCGGCAATCCGACGCGCGACGCACTCGCCGACGCGATCGCCGAGCTCGAAGGGGCGGTCGGCGGCGTGGTAACGGCTTCCGGCATGGCTGCCGTCTCGCTCGTCACTCACTTGCTCCAGAGCGACGACCTGGTCGTAGCGCCGCATGACTGCTACGGCGGCACTTACCGGCTGTTTGCAGGCCTGGCGCGTCGCCGTGCGCTGCGTGTGGAGTTCGTCGATCAAACGGATGCCGCAGCGCTCGCACAGGCACTCGCGCTCAAGCCCAAGCTCGTCTGGGTGGAAACGCCGAGCAACCCGTTGCTGCGCATCGTCGACATCGCCGCCATTGCCGAGCAGGCGCACGCCATCGGCGCGTTGGTGCTCGTCGACAACACGTTCTTGTCGCCCGTGTGGCAACGCCCGTTGCAGCTCGGTGCGGATCTCGTTTTGCACTCGACCACGAAGTACTTGAACGGCCACAGCGATGTGGTCGGCGGCGCGGTGGTCGCGCGCACGCAAGAGCTGTACGAACAGCTCACGTGGTGGGCCAATTGCATCGGCGTTACCGGTGCGCCGTTCGACAGCTATCTCACGCTACGGGGCTTACGCACGCTCTTTGCGCGCTTGCAGGTACACGGCGAAAACGCGGCTGCCGTGGCCGAGCTCTTGTCCCAGCATCCCGCCGTGAGCCGCGTCTACTACCCGGGCTTGCCGTCTCATCCGCAGCACGCGCTGGCACGCGCGCAGCAGGCTGGGTTCGGGGCAATGGTGAGCTTCGAGCTCAAGGGCGGGCTCGCGAACGTCGCCGCCTTTCTGAAAGGCCTGCGCTACTTCTCGCTCGCAGAATCGCTGGGCGGCGTCGAAAGCCTGGTGGCGCATCCCGCCACGATGACGCATGCCGCCATGGACGCCGAGGCCCGCCGCCGCGCCGGCCTGTCCGACACGCTCCTGCGGCTGTCGGTAGGCATCGAAGCCAAGGACGACCTGTTGGCGGATCTGTCGGAGGGCCTGGAGCGCGCGGCGAGGGCGGCCGAGTAGGCATGCCTTGAGTCGCCAGACGCGCTCTCGCGCCCTCTAGCCAGCCGCCGCTAGACCGGCGCCCGCAACCCCTGGCTATGGCCTCCTATCAGGCCATTTCAGCCCGTTTTCGCCTCCCGAAGCCGTCAGGCAAAAAAAAAGGCCGACCCAAGGGGTCGGCCTGGATGTGGCAACGTAGAACTTCGGTCGTGGCGATGACGGCGGACCGTCACCGACCTTGGGGACTAACCCGACACGAGTCCTGTTTCCACCAAAGACACCTCGACCGCAGGGGTCGAAGACATGGAGATTGGCCCGAAGGCTGAAGCGGCGGGGGAGATCGATCCCGTCGCGGGACAAATGATACCCGCTCTCGCCGGGAATGTGGGCAAGAATTCGGGGTCTAAATAAACCCCAAATAAAAGTCCTTTTAGATCAATAGGTTACAAAACTTATTGCAAAATCCTATTGACAACCGCGTCGCCTGCTGTTCGCGTCGAAACAGGTGCCTTTTCGCCTGCGATATCGGCGGTCAACACACCGTTTGCGACTGCCCACTCGACAGCTTGCTCGACGACTCGCGCTTCCTCTTCGAGTCCGAGCGAATGACGCAAGAGCATCGCTGCACTCAAGATCGTTCCGTACGGATTCGCGATTCCTTTACCAGCGATGTCAGGTGCAGAACCGTGAATCGGCTCGTACAGACCGAGCGTGCCTGCACCGAGCGATGCGCTCGGCAACATACCAAGCGATCCGGCGAGCATCGACGCTTCGTCCGTCAGGATGTCGCCGAACATGTTTTCCGTGAGCAGTACGTCGAAGCTCGACGGCCGACGGATGAGATGCATCGCTGCTGCATCGACGAGCATGTGCTCGAGCTTCACATCCGGAAATTCTTTACGCATCAGCTCTTCGACGGTGCTGCGCCAGAGGCGCGACGTCTCGAGCACATTGGCCTTGTCGATCGAGACGACCGACTTGCGCCGCGCCCGCGCTAGTTTGCCCGCCACGCGCGTCACGCGTTGAATCTCTTCGACGGTGTAGGTGCAGAGGTCGCTTGCGGAGTCGGCGGTGCGCTGTTTCTCGCCGAAGTAGATGCCGCCCGTCAGCTCGCGCACGACGACGATGTCGGTGCCGCGCAGGATCTCGGGTTTGATCGGCGCGCTGTCGATGAGAGCGGGCAGCACCGTGACCGGCCGTAAATTCGCGAACAGATTGAGCGCCTTGCGGATCGCAAGCAGGCCTTGCTCGGGCCGCACCTTCGCATTCGGATCGGACCACTTCGGTCCGCCGACCGCGCCCAGCAACACCGCATCCGCGGTGCCGCAAGCCGAAACGGTTTCAGCCGGCAGCGCCGAGCCGGTCGCATCGATGGCCGCGCCGCCGATGAGATGCGATTCGAACTGAAACTCGTGCTTGAAGCGTTGTGCGACGGCTTCGAGAACGCGTACTGCCTCGGCCGTTACTTCCGGACCGATGCCGTCCCCGCCCAGTACGACGATGCGTGCTTTACGGCTCATGCGTGCTCCTGCTCGTAGCGGCTGATGGCCTCGTCCTGCTTCAACAGGAAGCCGAGCTCGTCGATCCCGTTCACCAGGCAGTAGCGAGCGAACGCCTCGATCGGAAACTTCACCGACTCGCCCGTCGGCAGGTGCACGGTGGCGTTCTCGACATCGATGCGCACGTTCGCTCCCGGGTTGTTCAGCAGCCACTCGTGCGACCGCTCGTCGATCACGACCGGCACGAGACCGTTCTTCAGCGAGTTGTTGCGGAAGATGTCCGCGATCTCGGTGCTGATGACTGCGCGGAAGCCGAAGTCGAGCAACGCCCACGGCGCATGCTCGCGCGAGGAGCCGCAGCCGAAGTTGCGTCCCGCGACCAGAATCGAGCATCCCTGCGCCTCAGGCTTGTTCAGGATGAAGTCCGGCTTCGGTGCGCCGGAGGCGTCGTAGCGCCAGTCCGCGAACGCACGCTGGCCGAGTCCTTCCTTCGTCGTCGTGGTCAGGAAGCGGGCCGGAATGATCTGGTCGGTGTCGATATTCGTGAACGGCAACACGACCGTTCGGGATTCGATCGAGCGTACTGGTTCCATGGCTTAGGAATGCACGACAGACTTGAACTCGGCCAGGAATTCACGCGGATCCGTGACGTGGCCGGCGATAGCGGCGGCAGCCGCAGTAGCAGGGCTCGCGAGGAAGGTGCGCGAGCCTTTGCCTTGGCGGCCCTCGAAATTGCGATTGCTCGTGCTGACGGCGTATTCGCCCTTGCCGACGACATCGCCATTCATGCCGATGCACATCGAGCAGCCGGACTCACGCCATTCGGCGCCGGCCTCGACGAAGATCTTCGCCAAGCCGCGCGCTTCGGCTTCGCGCTTGACTTGCTGCGAGCCGGGCACGACGAGCATGCGTACGCCGCGCGCCACCTTGCGGCCCTTGAGGACGCGCGCGGCGAGCTCGAGATCCGACAGGCGTGCGTTCGTGCAGCTGCCGATGAAGACCACATTGATCGGCTTGCCGAGGAGTCGCTCGCCGGCATTGAGTCCCATGTAGTCGAGCGCCTTGGCGTGGACGGGATCGTTCGCCGCATCCGGCACGATGCCCGAGATCGGAATGACCATGCCCGGATGCGTGCCGTACGTGATCATCGGCTCGAGCGCGTTCGCGTCGATATCGACCTCGCGGTCGAACTTCGCGCCCGGATCGGTGCGCAGCGTGCACCAGCGCTCGACCGCGCGATCCCAGTCCGCGCCCTTGGGAGCGAAACGGCGGCCTTTGAGATACTCGAACGTCGTCTCGTCGGGCGCGACCATGCCGGCACGCGCACCTGCCTCGATCGACATGTTGCAGACGGTCATGCGCTCATCCATCGAGAGCGCTTCGATCGCAGTGCCGCGATACTCAATCACGTGACCGGTGCCACCCGACACGCCGATCTTCCCGATGATCGCGAGAATCAAATCCTTCGCCGTGACGCCTTCCGGCAATCGGCCGCTCACGTTGATGGCGAGCGTCTTCGGTCGACGTTGCAGCAAGCACTGCGTGGCGAGCACGTGACCGACTTCAGTCGTACCGATACCGAAGGCGAGGGCGCCGAACGCGCCATGCGTGGCCGTATGGCTGTCGCCGCAGACGATGGTCTTGCCCGGCTGCGTCGCGCCGAGCTCGGGGCCGATTACGTGAACGATGCCGCGATGATCGGAGTCCAACCCGAGCAGCTCGATGCCGAACTCACGGCAGTTCTTCTCGAGCTCCTTGACCTGGCGCGCCGCCGATTCGACTTTGATCGGCACGCGACCGGAGACTTCGTCCGGATCGGTCGGCGTCGAGTGATCCATCGTCGCCAGCGTGCGATCGGTGCGGCGAACCTTGAGTCCCTTCGAGCGCAGCAGCGAAAAAGCCTGCGGCGAGGTGACTTCGTGGATCAGATGCAGGTCGATGTAGAGCACTGCCGGCGTGTCGGCCGTCTCCGGCACGACCTCGTGCTGCTCCCAAACCTTCTCGAAGAGTGTTTTGGCGTTCATTGTCATCGTGTTGCTGTGCAACGATCACCGCATGAGAGCATGCCTACGCTGCTCGCGGCTTGGTTGACGAATGATCAACGCGGCATCGCGAGCGGCGAAGGCGGCGGAGGGTGGGACCAATGCGTGTCGTCCCTCAGCCGACGGCGGTGGCTCCGGAAGAGGCGGGCGTGTCGCAGCGTTCGAGCCAGCCCCACTTGTCGGCGGTCTTGCCCGTGAACAGGCCGAAGAAGGCCGCCTGCAAAGCTTCGGTGACAGGGCCGCGGCGGCCGCTGCCAATCTGAATTCGATCGACGGAACGAACCGGCGTGATCTCGGCAGCCGTGCCGGTCAAGAAGATCTCGTCGGCGAGATAGAGCATCTCGCGCGGGATCGCCTGCTCGCGCACTTCGAAACCGTGCTCACGCGCGAGCGTCACGACGGTATCGCGGGTGATGCCTTGGAGAATCGAGTTGGAGAGCGCGGGCGTGTAGATCACTCCGTCGCGTACGAGGAAGAGGTTCTCGCCGGCGCCTTCGCTCACGTTGCCGTCCACGCCGAGCCCGATGCCTTCGGCGAAACCGAGGCGCTTGGCTTCCATGCTGATGAGCTGGCTCGACAGATAGTTGCCGGCCGCCTTGCCCATCGCGGGAATCGTGTTCGGTGCCAGACGCTGCCACGAGGAGACGCACACGTCGATGCCGTTCTCGAGGCCCTCGGCACCGAGATACGCACCCCATTCGAATGCGGCGATGACGGTTTCGATCGGTGGCGGATTCTTCGGCGCCACGCCGATTTCGCCGTAGCCGCGGAAGGCGAAGGGGCGAATGTACGCACCGCGCGTCAGCCCGTTCGCGACGATCACTTCCTTGCACGCCGCATTGATCTCTTCCTGCGTGTACGGGATCTCCATGCGATAGATCTTCGCGGAATCGAACAAGCGGCGCGTGTGGTCGCGCAGGCGAAAGATCACCGGCCCTTGGTCGGTGGGGTAGGCGCGCTCACCTTCGAAAACGGTCGAGCCGTAGTGAAGGGCGTGGGCGAGCACATGCACTGTCGCCTTCTCCCACGGAACGAGCTTGCCGTTGAACCAAATGTGTTTGGCGGCAGCGATGGGCATGAGTGAGATCCTCCAACCTGCGATCGGTCGCTGTCAGATTGCCGAGACGACCGATCGCTCGACCGTGCGACGCTCGATGCCGGCTCGTTCGGCGGTCGCGCGCGTGGTCTCGATGCGATTGATGACTTCCAGATAGGCGCGGGCGGCAGCTTCGATGATGTTCGTGCTCACGCCGGTGCCGCGATAGCCGCGGCCGTTGTGCTCGACGGTGAGCAAGGCTTCGCCCTGCGCGTCCTCGCCGACGGAGACGCTGTGCACCTCGAACTTGCGCACTTGCACCTGCGCGCCGGTGGCAGCGTCGATCGCCTTGACGACGGCGTCGACCGGACCTTGCGCTGTCATACGCTGCTCGACTTCGCGACCGTCGGTGTGCTTCAGGCACAAACGCACCGAGGCGTTCGATCCCGTGGTGGTCTCGACTTCGAGCTCGACGAGCGACCACGGACCTTCGGCACCGGATTCGGCGCGCATGACCAGCGCCTCGATGTCGCCGTCGAAGAGCTCCTTCTTCTTGTCGGCGAGCGCTTTGAATTCCTCGAACAAGCGGTTGAGCTCCGCTTCTTCGACCTCGAAGCCGAGCTCCTTCACGCGCTCGCGGAAGGCGTGCCGGCCGCTGTGCTTGCCGAGCACGAGATTCGTGCGCGAGAGACCGACGTCCTGCGGGCGCATGATCTCGTAGGTCGAATGGTGGCGCAGCATGCCGTGCTGATGGATGCCCGACTCGTGCGCGAAGGCGTTCTCGCCGACGATCGCCTTGTTGCGCGGAATGGGCATGCCGGTGATCTGCGAGACCAGCCGGCAGGTCGGATACAGGCGGGTGGTATTGATGCCCGTGTGCACGCCGAAGAAGCTCTCGCGCGTCTTGATCGCCATCGCGACCTCTTCGAGCGAGCAGTTGCCGGCGCGTTCGCCGATACCGTTGATCGTACACTCGATCTGGCGGGCGCCCGCGCGCACCGCCGCAAGACTGTTCGCGACGGCCATGCCGAGGTCGTCATGGCAGTGCACCGAGAGCACGACCTTGTCGATGCCGCGAACGTTCTTCTTCAGATACGAGAACACTTCGTGGAATTCGGCCGGTACGGTGTAGCCGACCGTATCCGGGATGTTCACCGTCGTGGCGCCGGCCTCGACGACCGCTTCGACGACTTCGGCGAGGAACTCGAGCTCGGTACGCGAGGCGTCCTCGGGCGAGAACTCGACGTCCTCGCAGAGCGAACGCGCGATCTTCACGCCTTCGACGGCCGTGCGGATGATCTCGTCCTTCGCCATGTTGAGCTTGTACTGGCGATGGATCGCACTGGTCGCGAGGAACACGTGAATGCGCGGGCGAGGGGAGTCCTTGAGCGCTTCCCAGGCGCGCTCGATGTCCTCGCGATTGCAGCGTGCAAGGCCCGCGATGATTGGGCCTTGCACTTCCTTGGCAATGAGGTTGACCGCTTCCCAATCGCCGCGCGAGGCGATCGGGAAGCCGGCCTCGATCACGTCCACGCCGAGCTCCGCAAGCGCCTTTGCGACTCGCAGCTTCTCGGACTGCGTCATGCTGCATCCGGGCGATTGCTCGCCGTCACGCAACGTGGTGTCGAAAATCAGCACTCGGTTCGGATCGTGGACCATGTCGTTTCTCCTCCAGCGATTGAGCGTTGGACCGCCGTTACGCTGGACTCAATTAGGAGCGGGCCTCCTCCAACCACGGCATACGCGCACGCAGCTTCGCGCCCACCTTCTCGATCGGATGCTTGAGGTCCTTCTTCATGAGCTGCGTGTACTTCTTGCGTCCCTTCTTGTTCTCGTTGATCCACTGACGGGCGAACTTGCCGTTCTGGATCTCCTTGAGAATCTTCTTCATCTCGCGCTTCGTGGCGGCGTTGACCACACGCGGACCGCGCGTCAGATCGCCGTACTTGGCGGTCTCGCTGATGAACTGATGCATCTTCGACAGACCGCCTTCGTGCAGCAAGTCGACGATCAGCTTCAGTTCGTGCAGGCACTCATAGTACGCCACTTCGGGCTGATAGCCCGCCTCGACGAGCGTCTCGAAGCCCTTGACCACGAGCTCCGTCGCACCGCCGCAGAGCACGGCCTGCTCGCCGAACAGATCCGTCTCGGTCTCCTCCGCGAAGGTCGTCTCGATCACGCCGCCGCGCGTGCCGCCGATGCCGTGCGCGTAGGCGAGGGCGTTCTGCTTCGCCTTGCCGCTCACGTTCTGATAGACGGCGAGCAGACACGGCACGCCGCGACCCTGCTGATACTGCCGACGCACGAGGTCGCCCGGGCCCTTGGGCGCGATGAGGACCACGTCGAGGTCCTTGCGCGGCTTGATCTGCTTGAAGTGAACGTTGAAGCCGTGGGCAAAGAGAATCGTGGCGCCCTGCGCGATATTCCCGATCACGGAGTTGTACAGCTCCTTCTGCGTGAGGTCGGGAGTGAGGAATGCGACCAGCGCGGCGCCTTTCACCGCTTCGGCAGGCTCGGCGACCTTCAGGCCGTCCTTCTTCGCCTTCGCCCAGCTCTCGCCGTTCTTGCGCACGCCGACGACGACGTCAAAGCCGCTGTCTTTGAGGTTCAGCGCATGTGCGCGGCCCTGGCTGCCGTAGCCAAGGATCGCGATCCGTGCGCCCTTGAGGGCTTTCTTGTTGACGTCCTTCTGCGAATAGATCTGCATGTGCGCTCCTGAAGCGTTCTAATGTTTGAAAACGAAGAACCCCGCCTCGGTCCAATGCCGGTGCGGGGTTCGAGTTATCGATGACTGGGCCCTGTTCCGACGTCAGACGTCGTTCTTGCGCTCCAGGCGGGAGAATCCCGATCGGTGCGTGCAGTCTGCGAACGCCATCTGGCCATCGCTCGCCAGCGACGCATGCGAACATGGAGCCAAGGAGTGCAAGAGCGTCTGGAAAATCATACAGATAGCACCATAGTGACGTCGAGTTTGTCAAGGCCGCGCGCCGCTGCGAACGCTAGCGATGCTGCTTTGCGCCGTGCGCAAAGCGCTGCAAGCGCCTGAATGAGCCGCGAAGAATGTAGCCGCTCGTTTGTGCGGCACCCGCCCGATCGAACCGTGCGCGCCGAGCTAGTAGACTTCGCGTCGATACGTCTTCATACGCGTTCGGCGCAGCTGACGTAGCCGAACGAGTACCCTCCAACAACGCAAGCGCCCATTCATGTTCGCACGCGAGGATCGCCCCGGATCCATTCCGATTCATCTCGTCGACGAGGACGAGCTCGATGCATGGCGCAGCCAGCAGCCTGAAAGTACGCGCAATTGGCTGGCCGCGAACGGCTTCAGGGCAGAGCGCCATCGGCTCTTGCTAGTCCCCGATGCGAACGGACGCACGGCTGGGGTCGTGTTCGGCCTCGGTCGCAGCCAGGCGCGCGAGCCGTTCAGTCTCTGGCATGGCGCCGCCTTGGCGGATCGGCTGCCGGACGGCACGTACCATCTCGCGCAATCGCTTCCGCCCGAAGCCGCGCGTCACTTGGCGTTCGGTTGGGCATACGGCCTTTATCGCTTCGAACGCTACCGACGCGCAGCGCCGCGCGAGGTGACGTTGCGTCTGCCGGAAGGCGTCGATGCGGCGGAGATCGAGCGGCTGCGCGCCGCGACGACGCTGACGCGCGATCTCATCAACACGCCGGCCAGCGACATGTCGCCCGAGGCGCTGGCGCAAGTCGCGCTCGATCTCGGACGGCGCCACGGCTGCCGCCAGCGTGTCGTCGTTGGCGACGAACTGCTCGCACAACGCTTACCTGCGATCCACGCCGTCGGCCGTGCATCGGTCGTCGCGCCGCGCTTGGTGGACCTCGAGTGGGGGCATCCGAGCCATCCGAAGGTGACGCTGGTCGGCAAGGGCGTGTGCTTCGACACCGGTGGCCTCGACATCAAGCCGAGCAGCTCGATGCTCCTCATGAAGAAGGACATGGGCGGCGCCGCAGTCACGCTCGGGCTCGCTCACCTCGTGATGGATGCGCAGCTCCCGGTGCGATTGCGCGTGATCATTCCGGCGGTCGAGAACGCGATCGCGGGCAATGCCTATCGGCCCGGCGACGTCATCGGCACGCGCAAAGGTTTGAGCGTTGAGGTCGGCAACACCGACGCCGAGGGCCGGCTGATCCTATGCGATGCGCTCGCGCTCGCGGATGAAGACAAGCCGGATCTGCTCATCGACACCGCTACGCTCACGGGTGCGGCGCGCGTCGCACTGGGTCCGGAGGTGCCTGCGCTCTTCGCGAACGACGATGAAGTCGCCGCTCAGGTGCTGCAGTCCGCCCATGCCGAATCCGATCCGATGTGGCGCCTGCCGCTTTGGTCCGCCTATGACGAAGAGCTCGCCAGCAAAGTGGCCGATCTCAACAACGTGTCGAGCTCTGGATTCGCGGGCGCCATTTTCGGCGCGCTCTTCCTGCGGCGCTTCGTCACCGAGACGCCGCGTTGGCTGCATCTCGACCTGTACGCGTGGAACGGGAAGGAACGCCCCGGACGTCCGGTCGGTGCCGAGCCGCAATGCGTGCGAGCGCTCTACGCTTATCTGAAACAACGCTACGTTCGCTGAGCGCGCGGCTACCCGTGAGCACTCTTCCCGTCGAAGATCCGGCGACGATCGCGCCGAGGGATTTGGCGTTCCTGATCGTCATCAATCTGATCTGGGGACTCAACCTCATCGCCGCGAAGATCGGCGTGCAGCACTTTCCGCCGATTCTCTTCACCGGCTTGCGCTTTCTCTCGGTCGCGCTCCTACTCGTGCCGATGCTGCGAGCCCATCGCGGCCAAATGCACACATTGGTCGCCGCGGCTGCGCTCACCGGGCCGGTCGCGTTTGCGCTGCTCTTCGTCGGGTTGCGCAAGGCGCAGGACGCTTCGACCGTCGCGATCGCCACGCAGCTCGGCGTGCCGTTCTCGACCTTGCTCTCCGTCTGGCTGCTCGGCGAGAAAATCCGCTGGAAGCGCCGTTTGGGCATCGCGCTCGCATTCGGCGGGATCGTCATCATCGGCTTCGATCCGCGCGTGATCGAGTACTGGGAAGGCCTTGCGCTCGTCGTGCTGTCGGCCTTCTTCAGCTCGCTCGGCCTCATCTACGTGAAACGCTTGCGGAACATCCGGCCGCTCGAGCTGCAGGTATGGACGGCTGCCACCGGCGCGCCCGTGCTGCTCATCTTGAGCCTTCTGCTCGAAAGCGGACAGCTCGATGCGATTCGCAGCGCCGGTTGGATGGGGTGGGGCGCGCTCGCCTTTACCGTGCTGATGTCGAGCCTCGTGGCTCACACGGGCTGGTACTACCTGATCGGCCGCTATCCGGTGACGAGCTTGTCGCCGATCACGCTCTTGTCGCCGCTCTTCGGCATCTTCTTCGGCGTGACGTTGCTCAACGATCACCTCACAACGCGCATGCTCGTCGGCGGCGCGATCACGCTGCTCGGCGTGCTCATCGTCGTGGTGCGCGAGAAGAAGCTGATCGATACGGGTACTTAGCGGGCCCGCCTCAAGCGCGTCGGCGCATGAGCGCGTGGATTTCCTGGGCATCGACCTCGCGCGCTTCGCCTCGCGCGAGTCCTGCGAGCGTCCATGGCCCGACGGCCCAACGCACGAGCCGCAAGGTCGGAAAGCCCACCGCCGCCGTCATGCGCCGCACCTGGCGATTACGTCCTTCGCGGATCGCCAACTCGATCCACGAAGTCGGAATCGCTTTGCGAAAGCGAATCGGCGGATCGCGCGGCCACAGCCATTCGGGCTCATCGACCCGCCGCGCGCGTGCCGGCAGCGTCATACCGTCGTTGAGCGCCACGCCGCGACGAAGCTGCGCAAGCGCTTGCTCGGTCACGTCGCCTTCGACCTGCACGAGATAAGTCTTCTCGACCTTCCATTTAGGATCCGCAAGACGCGCCTGCAGCGCGCCCGAATCGGTCAGCAGCAGCAGGCCTTCGCTGTCGTAATCGAGTCGTCCGGCCGGCCGCATGCCCGGCGCGCGCAGATAGTCGCGCAGGGAGGACTTGCCATCCGTGCTCGTGAACTGCGAGAGCACGCGAAAGGGTTTGTTGAAGAGTAGCAGTCGCACTTCGGGTTGCAGATTGCGTGGAAACCGCTCGTTCGTCAGGCCCGCTCGGACAACGCGCGCGCATTACTGCCGGCGCACGCTCCGTCCGTCAACTCCTGCCGCGAGGAGAGCGAGCACGCTGCTAAACTTGCTCTATGACCGCCGTTCCTCTCCGACGCCTCAAGTCCGCACCGCGAGCGGCCAACGCTCGTCGACGCGCCGAGGCTGATGGGCTCTGGCCCTCCGATGGCAAAGTGTTCGACCGCAGCTGCACCGCGTGCCCACGCTTGGCTGCGTTCTTGGAAGAGGGGCGGCGCGCGCATCCCGATTATTACTGCGCACCGGTGGCGCCTTTCGGCGATCCGAACGCGCGTCTCATCATCGTCGGGCTGGCGCCGGGATTCCACGGCGCGAATGCGACCGGTCGACCGTTCACCGGCGATTACGCGGGATTGCTCCTGTATCGCACGCTCCATCGCTTCGGCTTTGCGAGCAAGCCTGAATCGCACCACCGCGACGACGGTTTGAAGCTCATCGACTGCCGCATCACGAACTCCGTGAAATGCGTGCCGCCCGAGAACAAGCCGACGCCGGCGGAGATCCGCACGTGTAATCGCTATCTGACGGCCGAGCTCGAGCGCGAGCCGCCGGGACGTGTCCTGCTCGCGCTGGGCACGATCGCGCACAACGCGGCCCTGGGCGCGCTCAAGCTCAAAGCGAGCGCGTATCGGTTCGCGCATGGCGCCGAGCACGAATTGCCGAACGGTCACGTGCTCATCGACTCGTATCACTGCAGCCGCTACAACACGCAGACCGGACGACTGACGGAAGCGATGTTCGCTGCGGTCTTCGAGCAAGCGAAGAAGCGGCTCGCCCGCAGACCCGCTTAGCTCGCCGGGAACCTGCCGAGCGCCTGCGTTCGACGATAGCCATGCCGTTCGACCCGAAACCGTTTCTTGCCAATGTCAGCCAGCGCCCCGGCGTCTATCGCATGCTCGGGGCGAACGGAGAGGTGCTGTACGTCGGCAAGGCGCGCAACCTCAAGAACCGGCTCACGAGCTATTTCGTCGGCAAGGCGCAAACCGCCAAGACGATGGCGATGCTTGCGCAGGTCGAGAACATCGAGGTGACCGTCACGGCCTCCGAGACCGAGGCGCTCTTGCTCGAGTACAACTTGATCAAGCGCCACCGGCCGCGCTTCAACGTCACGCTCCGCGACGACAAGAGCTTTCCTTACCTGCACATCTCGACGCAGCAGGAATATCCGCGCATCAGCTTCTATCGCGGCAGCCGCAAGCTTCCAGGGCGATTCTTCGGGCCGTATCCGAACGCACGCGCAACGCGCGAGACGCTCTTGCTGCTGCAAAAGCTCTTCTTGCTCAGACCGTGCAGCGACAGCTTCTTCGCCAACCGCTCGCGCCCGTGCCTGCAGTATCAGATCAAACGGTGCTCCGCGCCGTGCGTGCGGCTCATCTCGCCCGAGGACTACCGACGCGATGTGGAAGACGCGATCAAGGTGCTCGAAGGCCGCGGCGCGGAGCTCGTCGCCGAGCTCGCCAAGCGCATGGAGGAAGCCTCCGCCAAGCTCGAGTTCGAGCGCGCCGCGCATTTGCGCGACCAGATCAACGGCATCAAGGCGATTCACTCGACGCAGTCGGTGACGCGCAATGCATCGGAAGACATCGACGCCGTCGCACTCGTCTCGCAGGGCAGCGAGCACTGCGTGTCCATCGTGTTCGTGCGCGGGGGGCGCAATCTCGGCAGCTCCAACTTCTTCCCGCGCCCGGGCTTGGCCGAGGAGGGCGAGCTGCTGAGCGGTTTCCTAGCGCAGTACTACTTGGGACGCGAAGCACCGAGCGAAATACTCATCAGCCAACCGATCGAGGACGCCGATCTGCTCGAACAGACGTTGTCCGAAAAAGCGCAACGCACCGTGCGCATCCGCACCGGCGTACGCGGCGTGCGTGCCCGCTGGCTCGAAATGGCGCGCGCCAATGCCGAGCTCGGGCTCAAGATGCGCCGCGCGACGGAGGCGACGACCGCCGAGCAGCTGCAGGCGCTGCAGGAGACCTTCGGCCTAGCGCGACCGCCGCAACGCATCGAGTGCTTCGACGTGAGCCACACGATGGGCGAGCGCACCGTGGCCTCGTGCGTCGTGTTCGGGCCCGAAGGACCGATCAAGAGCGACTATCGGCGCTTCAACATCGAAGGGCTCGCGCCGGGCGACGATTACGGCGCGCTCCGGCAAGCGCTGTCGCGCCGTTATGCCCGCATCAAGAAGGGCGAGGCGCCGTTGCCCGATCTGTTGCTGATCGACGGCGGCGCCAATCAACTCGCCGAAGCGGTGCGCGTACTGCAGGAGCTCGAAATCACCGGCTTGCGTGTGGCGGGCGTTGCGAAAGGCGCCGATCGCCGCCCGGGACAAGAACGCATCTTCGTGCCGGAACAGGATGTGCCGATCGTGCTGCCGCCCGATTCGCCCGCATTGCTCGTCATCCAGCGCGTGCGCGACGAAGCGCATCGCTTTGCGATCACCGGCCACCGCCAGCGGCGCGCGAAAGCTCGCACGCACTCGATCCTGGAGACGGTGCCGGGACTCGGTCCGCGGCGGCGCCGCGAGCTGCTCAAACAGTTCGGCGGCCTGCAAGGGGTCGCACGCGCGGGCGTCGACGACTTGGCGAAAGTGCGCGGCATCAGCCGTAAGCTCGCACAGGCAATTTACGATACGCTTCACGCATGAGTGCGATGAAGACGGCAGCGCAGGCGAATACGCCCGCACACGGGCGTGACGCGGCGCGAGCGACTACAATTCCGCGCGTGAGCTTCCCGATTGCCAACGTCCTGACGGTTGCGCGGATCGTGATGATCCCGCTCGTCGTCGTGCTCTTCTACCTGCCGTATCGCTGGTCGAATGCCGCCGCCGCGATCGTCTTCATCCTCGCGGCGCTCACCGATTCGCTCGACGGCTACTTGGCGCGCAAGCTCCGCCAGACCTCCGCACTCGGCGCGTTCCTCGATCCGGTCGCCGACAAGCTCATGGTGGCGACGGCGCTGATCCTGCTCGTGAGCTACGACCCGCCGATGCTCAAGTTCATCGAGTTCGATCCGCACATGCTGATCACGCTCACCGCTGCCGTGATCGTCGGACGCGAGATCACCATTTCCGCGTTGCGCGAGTGGATGGCGGAGATCGGCGCGCGCGGCAAAGTCGCCGTCTCGTGGATCGGCAAGTGGAAGACCGGCCTGCAGATGACCGGGTTGTCGATGATGCTGTTCCGCGACGACGTCTGGATCCTGCCTGCCTTCGAAGTCGGCTTGTACTGCCTCGTGGCCGCCGCAGTGCTCACGCTGTGGTCCATGGTGATGTATCTCAGGGCGTCCTGGAGCGACCTGACGCGTTGAACGCGCAAACGGCGCTTTGGCCTGGAAGAGCGCCAGGCTAGGGACGTCGCTTCAAACATCGCCTCCGCGCCCGTAATCAACGATTGCGCTGAACATCGTCTGCGCGCGATCGCGGAAGCGCGACGCTTGCCCCTGCGAGGGATAGTGCTTTGCAGCTGGCAGTAAGAAGATCGTTCTTTTTCGACGTGGCTTCGAGTCCGCCAATGAATGCAACGGCACGCTCGCCAACTGAAGCGTAGGCTGTCCGCCGATCCAACGGTGGCAAAGGAAGTGAGTGGAGGCTAGGGTCGGAATCGAACCGGCGTACACGGCTTTGCAGGCCGCTGCATAACCACTCTGCCACCTAGCCTTAGGCGGTCGTGGAAGGCGAGAGTGTCATCCAGCCCCTAAAGCGCGAACCCCGGGATCAGGCCCGGGGTTCGCTGAAACTGGAGCGGGAAACGAGGCTCGAACTCGCGACCTCAACCTTGGCAAGGTTGCGCTCTACCAACTGAGCTATTCCCGCATACGCCTTCCGGCGCGAGAGCCGCGCCGCAAAGAGACTCGCTATTCTAGGGTTGGCCGTACGACTGTCAAGAACGTCTCGGCCTTTTTGGCGTGGCGTCAGCTGCGTGACGCCGTGCGCAATAGTTTACCTCACAGTGCCCCGCTGCGCGTCAAGTGTGCAAGTGCCGCTTGCAGCATTTGCCACTCGACGCGCACCGGTCATCCGTCAGATCACGCCGAAGGCGAGCATCGCTTCGGCAACACGCCGGAAGCCCACGACGTTCGCGCCGAGGACGTAGTTGCCCGGGCTGCCGAATTCTTCGGCGGCCGCATGGCAGTCCTGATGAATGCGGCTCATGATCTCCTGCAGGCGCTGCTCGGTGTGCTCGAACGTCCACGCATCGCGGCTCGCGTTCTGCTGCATTTCGAGCGCGCTCGTCGCCACGCCGCCTGCATTGGCTGCTTTGCCCGGCCCGAAGGCCACGCCCGCTTCCATGAGCATGCGGATGCCGCCCGGCGTCGTCGGCATGTTCGCGCCTTCCGCCACCGCGATGCAGCCGTTCTTGAGCAGTGCTGCGACCGACTCCTCGTTGAGCTCGTTTTGCGTCGCGCAGGGCAGGGCGACATCGCAGGGGATCGTCCAGAGCGCGCTCGGGGCGAGCACCTTCGCATGGGTGTGCGTTTCGGCGTAACAACGTAGCCGCTTGCGCTCGACTTCCTTCAGCTGGATCAGCGTGTCGAGATTGATGCCATGAGGATCGTAGACGGCGCTCTCCGAATCTGAGCACGCGACCACCTTTGCGCCCAGCATCTGGAGCTTCTGGATCGCGTAGATCGCGACGTTGCCCGAGCCGGAGACGATGCACGTCTTGCCCTCGAGCGACTCGCCGCGCGCCTTGAGCATCTCCGCCAGGAAGTACACGAGACCGTAGCCTGTCGCCTCGCGACGCACGAGCGCGCCGCCCCAATGCGGGCTCTTGCCGGTGATCACGCCCGACTCGTAGCGATTGGTGATGCGCTTGTACTGACCGAACATGTAGCCGATCTCGCGCGTGCCGACGCCGATGTCGCCGGCCGGCACGTCCGTGTATTCGCCGAGATGCCGATAGAGCTCGGTCATGAAGCTCTGGCAGAAGCGCATCACTTCGTTCTCGGAACGGCCTTTCGGATCGAAATCCGCGCCGCCCTTCGCGCCGCCGATCGGCATGCCGGTGAGCGCGTTCTTGAAGACCTGCTCGAAGCCGAGGAACTTCACGATGCCGAGATAGACGGACGGGTGGAAACGGATGCCGCCCTTGTACGGACCGAGCGCGCTGTTGAATCCGACGCGGAAGCCCCGATTGATGTGCACCTCGCCGCGATCGTCCTGCCACGGCACGCGGAAGATGATCTGGCGCTCCGGCTCGCAGATGCGCTCGATGATCTTGTGCTCGGCGTAGTGCGGGTACTTGCGCAGCACCGGCTCCAAGGATTCGACGACTTCGCGGACGGCCTGGTGGAACTCGGTTTCGCCGCGGTTGCGGCGGATGACGTCATTGATGATCTGTTCGATTCGGGCGCGAATGTTCGGCACGGTGGTTTCTCGACAATGGTAATAGCCGGCCGTCCAGGCGATCGCCTGCGCGGCGCTGCGGCAGCGAAATCGGTAAGGCAACCGGGATTGGCGGAGAAGGTGCGGTAAGAGGCGACGCCTCAGGGAATGACCCCGGGCGTGTTCCGCAAGCTACGCCCGGGGATATCGGCCCTGGATGAGCCGTCCCGTCGAGCGCAGCAGAGAGAAGCAGGTGTGGCCAAGCCTCATGATTGCAGGATATGAATTTGCGGCGTGCCGTCAAGGAGTGCGCTGCTTGCAAAGCGAGCCCCGTGAGCTATAACACAATCATGTCACGTGCAAAGCTCGCCGCCATTCATAGCTCGCATTCGGGCAGCGCGATCCTGCGCGTCGTTGCGTCAAGCGACGTCTGGTTCGTTCTCATCTTTCCTTCGCTCGCCCGGCTTTAGCACCGCACGGTGCTGAAGCCGGGGCTCCTGACTGGCCGATCGAGGATCGGCATACGCGTATCGGCAGGAGAGTAATGAGCGATGTACCCCGAATTTCCCATCGAGTGCGAGTGTTCGTACCGTCCGCCTCGGTTCAATCTCGCATTTGCACGTAAGGCGCTGGAGGTCTTGCGACCCGGCCATGATGTCGCGGCCGAAGCGTCGCCGCGCGGCCTGACGCTGTTGGCCGAAACCGAGATGGCGCTCGAAGAGCCGCTTTCGGTCTTGCGCGACATGTACGGAAACAATATCCAAGTCGGCCCGCCGAAAGTCCGCTACCGACAGAACGCGGAACAGCTCGAAGAACCGTACATGGGTTTGCGCATCCGTTGTCGTCCGGCGTACTTCACACGGCTGCGCATCGACCTCGTACGGCGCGGGGCCGACATCAGCGATGCGGAGCTGACGAGTCTGTGCGGGGTGCTGCGCGCCACGGCGCCGCTTGCGGTGCTAGTGGGTTACCCGGCGCACGTGCGAACCGTGACCGAAGGCACCGCGCAGCTCGTAATGTGGCTCAGTCACTATGCGCCGGTGACCAATACGCCGCCTGGGGGAAATGCGGCGTGATCTCTAGCCTGTAGGCTCTAAGCTGTAGGATGTAGATGGGCGCGCATTGCGCGCCTTTACTGTTTTCCCGTAGCCCGCCCACTGTAGCTCAAGCCAAGGACGAGGTACGCGTTTTCTCTCTTGCCGTCGCCTGGAGCCTGTCGTCCGTAGCCAGCTTGTTCGCGGATCGAAGGCGCGGGCTCATCCTTGCCGACCCACACCTTCGATCCGCGATTCTGCAAGCCTCTCTTAGCTCGGCAGTTTGAGCGTGCGCAGATACGGGCGCTGCTCGTTCCAGCCTTGCGGGAAGAGCTTGCGCGCCTCTTCGTTGGAGAGCGACGGCACGATGATCACTTCGTCGCCGCGCTTCCAGTTGACGGGCGTTGCGACCTTGTACGAGTCGGTGAGCTGCAGCGAGTCGACCACGCGCAGGATCTCGTCGAAGTTACGGCCGGTGCTGGCCGGGTAAGTGATCGTCGCGCGGATGACCTTCTGCGGGTCGATGAAGAACACCGAGCGCACGGTGAGCGTCGCGCTCGCCTTCGGATGCAGCATCCCGTAGAGCGTTGCGATCTTGCGATCGGGATCGCCGATCAGCGGGAAGCGGGGACGGGCGCCTTGCGTCGCCTCGATGTCGTCCGCCCAGCGCTCATGGTCCTCGACGCTGTCGACCGACAGACCGATCACTTTCACGTTGCGCTTCTCGAACTCGGGGCGGAGCTTTTCCGTGTAGCCGAGCTCGGTCGTGCAGACGGGGGTGAAGTCCTTCGGATGCGAGAACAGAATGCCCCACGAGTTGCCCAGCCATTCGTGGAATCGAATCGGGCCCTGGGTCGTATTCGCCTCGAAGTCGGGTGCGGTATCGCCAATCTGTAGCGCCATTGTTGGTCTCCTACTCGGTACGCTGCCAGTTGTGATGGAGCAGGCTAACACCTCACAAGATGATGGGAACCAATATCTTGGGCTTGACGATATGCCTGGCAGGAATAGCGCGGCCGCACTGGACGGAGCGCTCGCGGCATAAGAGGATGCGCCCCGGCGGCATGCCGGCCGCCCCATCGGAGCAGCGATGTCCTCGCAAGAACACTCGCGGATTTCGAAGAAGCAGTACGAGACGCTCGCCGATTTCCGTTACCAGTTGCGGCGCTTTCTACGTCATAGCGAGGAGCTCAGCCGACGCCACGGCCTAACGCCTTTGCAGTATCAGCTCATGCTGCAGCTCAAAGGCTACCCGGGCCGCGACATGGCCACGGTAACGGAGCTGGCCGAGCGACTGCAGGCCAAGCATCACGGTGTCGTCGCGCTGGTGACGCGCTGCGAGCAGCAGGGTTTGGTCGAGAGGCGCACTGATGAGGCGGACCGGCGGCGCGTCCTCGTCCGGCTGACCGAGAAGGGCGAACGCAAGCTCGAGCGACTCGTCGAGCTGCACCGCGACGAGTTGCTGGCCGTTCAGAAGCGTTCCTCGCCGCGCAGCGGGCCATTCGTCGTCGTTAGAAGAGCTGACCGTCGGGTCGGTAGGTGAGCTTGCCGTCCACGATGCGCGCCGGCTCGGTGAAGGGATGCTCGAGGCTCTGATTCACGCTCTGAATGTGGATCACCTCGAAGCCGCGCGCCTTGAGGGCGTCTGCGATCAGCGCGCGGTGGCAGCGCCACCAGAGCAGCTCGGCACACATGATCGCCGTGCGCTGCGTGCTCGCGAGCTCGATCAGCGCCGTCAGGCCGCGCTCGAATTCCTCGGTGGCCATGTGGTCCGCATAACCGCGGAAAGCCGCATCGCGCCACGCGTAATTCGGCGAATCCGGACGCGCCGTGCGGCGTCCCCCGAGCTCGGGCAGCCACACGTAGCGCAAGCCTTGAGCCTGCAGCGATGCTTCGAGCGCCGCGCGACCGAATTGCGGATGACGCTTCGATCCCGGGAAACGCCGCACATCGGCGATCGCCTCGATGCCATACGCGGCCAATATCGACAGGAGCTCGGCCAGCTCGTGGCTCGAATGACCGATAGTCCAGATCTTTCGGTTCATGTCGTTCACCGGCAGCGTCTACAGGGACGCTGGCCGTTACGGCAACCGGTCGCTAACGCGCGACCGCGCGGATGATGCTGCCCAGTTCGGCAATGGCCCGGTCCATGGCAGCGTTCCATGGATGGCCGTAATTCAGGCGCAGGAAGTTCTGGAATTCGCGCCGCGCGGAAAACATAGGTCCCGGTGCGACGCTGATGTTCTTCGCGAGCGCGAGACGCTGCACCTCGAGCGCATCGACATTGTCGTCGAGCTGCACCCACATGAAATAGCCGCCGTTCGGCACGGTGATGCGATGGCTGACGGGGAAATGCCTGCGCACACTCGCCAGCATTTCGCGCTGCTGCAACTGAAACGCACGCCGCAAGCGTTCGAAATGCGCTTCGTAAGGTTCGTGGCGCAGCGCGAGCGCCAGCGCGTTCTGAATCGGGATGCTCGTCGCGAGGGAGGTCGTGAACTTGCGTCGCTCGAGCGCTTTGGCGAACCGTCCGGCCGCCACCCAACCGAGGCGGTAACCGGGCGCCAAGCTCTTCGAGAACGAGCTGCAGCTCAGAACGAGTCCGCGCGTGTCGAAGGCCTTCGCCGGTTTCGGCCGCTCCTCGCCGAAGTAGAGCTCGGCGTACACGTCGTCTTCGATGAGCGGGATTTCGTGCTTGGCGAGCAGGGCGACGAGCTCGCGTTTAACGTCGGCCGACATCGTTGCGCCGGTCGGATTTTGCAGCGTCGTCATGAACCAGCACGCCTTGATGTCGTGCTTGGCGATCGCCGCGGCGAGCGCGCCGATATCGACGCCGTCGCTCGGATGCGTCGGAATCTCCACCGCCCGCAAACCCGCTGCCTGCACCGCTTGCAGGCACCCATAAAACGCGGGCGATTCGATCGCCACCGTATCGCCGGGCCGCGTGAGAATCGCCAGTGCGAGGTTCAACGCTTCGAGCGCGCCGCTCGTGATGACGATCTCGTCGATGGAAATCGTGACGCCGTGCGCGAGGTAACGTTGCGCGATCTGGCGCCGCAGATCGTCGTTGCCCGGCGGCAGACTTTCGACGGTATTCCACGGATCCATGTGGCGAGCGCTGCTGCCGAGATAGCGCGCAAGCTTGGACCATGGAAACAGCACTGGGCTCGGAAAAGCCGAGCCGAGCGGCACCACCTGATGCTCGCGGGTGGACTCGAGAATTTCGAAGATCAGCTCGTCGACTTCGACGCGCGTGCTGCGGCTCGAGGGCTTGGCGTGCTCCGGCGCACGATGCGGACGCTGCCACCGGGCGCTCACGTAATACCCGGAGCGCGGGCGTGCTTCGATGAGACCTTCCGCTTCGAGCTCCTCGTACGCACGCATCGTCGTTGCGGGGCTCAAGCCGCGCTCGCGGCAGAGCGTGCGTACCGAGGGCACGCGATCGCCGGGACGCAAAGTCCCTTGGCGGATCAGATCCGCTAGCTCGCGGGCCAGCTCGCGATACCGGGTCACATCAGACGATTACAGACCGTGGGGAGTCAGCACACCGAAGCGCCAGCCGATGAGGAGCAGCACGAACAGCGCAACCGACAGGCTGATGCGAACGGTGAGGGCACGAACCATCTTCTTGTTGTCGCTCGGACCGGCCGTCATGCTGAAGAGCGCCTGCCCAAGGCTGACGATGATGGCAACCAACGTAACGAGGATGAGAACCTTGATCATGCGGATTCCTTGGAATCGCCGGCCGAGGACTTGAGCTCTGCTTCGGCAGCAGCCGCCTGGGCTTGTGCTTCTTCCTTACGGATCGTGTGCACGAGCATGGCCATGGCTGCGCCGATCATCAGCAGCAGCGCGATCATCAAGAATGCCAGGCCGCCGGTCAGCCGGAAGGCTTCTTTGACGCCCAACACGACGCCGATGGGCGTCGTGATGAGAAGGAGGGGTTTTGCTATACGCATGGGATTGCCCCAATCTTCGATGGAGCAGAGCCTACTCCGATCTGTGCTGCATGACAGATGCAGTTGAACACAAAAAAGTTAGCACAGATTGGGTCGGCTGTTCTCGCAAGTAGGACACCGGGCTTTGCTGACGGAATCGCCGGAACGCTAGGCGGTGCTCCACCAATCAGGGCGGGCGCCTTTTCATCTGCGCAGGGGAAGGAAAGAGAAGCAGTGAGGAACCCCACAGCCGAAGCCAGACGAGCCGCTTTGGGACGCGTGCTCAGCACCATCGTGCTCGCAAGCGTCGCGCTTGCGGCTTGTGCGACGGTGCCGCGCGCATCCGACACGACATCACCTGGCCTCCTCGGCATCGAGGCTGCGCATCTCGATCCAGAGCATTGGATCGAACGACGCCCGCGCGCCGAGCGCATGCTGCTCGATCCTAAGCAAATCGCCGCTCGCAACGCCAAGCTATTCGAGCTCGATCCGTCCGTGAACGACCTCGCGCGATTTCCTGCGCAGCTGACGCGAACGCAGGTCGAGCAATGGATTCGTGCGCGTTCGGCGCGGCCGGATCGGCCGATGTTCGATACAGCAGGCACCGCCATCGGCGCAGAGCAGTTGGCACAGCTCTTCGATGCGCTTGCCTTGGACGCGATACCGCCCGTGCAGCGGACGCGTTACGGCTTGGTTGTGCGCCGTGCCGACTTGCGCACGTTCCCCACACGTTTGCGTGTCTTGCCCGCCGCCGAAGAACGCGACATCGATCTCTTCCAGGAGAGCGCCGCCTTTCCGGGCACGCCGGTCGTCATCGCACACACGAGCCGCGACGGTGACTGGCTCTTCGTCGTGACGCCGCATTACCGCGCTTGGATCGAGCGTCAGCACGTCGCCGAAGGCCGTGCCGACGAAGTGCTTGGTTACGCGCGTAGGGCGCCGTACCTCATCGTCACCGGCAGCCAAGTGCGCACGGCGTTCACGCCCGAACGACCCGAAGTATCCGAGTTGACGCTCGACATGGGTGTGCGCCTGCCGCTCGTTACGAGCTGGCCTGCGCACGAGCCGGTCAACGGGCAGCATCCGCACGCGGCGTATATCGTGGAGCTGCCGCTTCGAGACGAGCAGGGCAGGCTCGAGCTCGCGCCGGCGCTGCTGCCGCGAGCTGCCGACGTTGCGCTCGGCTACCTTCCGTTCACGGAAGCCAATCTGATCCGGCAGAGCTTCAAGTTCTTGGGCGAGCGTTATGGGTGGGGTCACGCTTACCACGGCCGCGATTGCAGCGGCTTCGTCGCCGAGGTGTATCGCAGCTTCGGCATCGAGCTGCCGCGCAACACGCGCGATCAGGCGTTGAGCCCTGTCTTCACGCGCATCGAGCTGAGGCCGGACATGAGCCGCGCAGACCGTATCGCGTTGTTGCGCTCGCTAGAGGTCGGCGACCTCATCTACATTCCGGGGCACGTCATGATGGTCATCGGCCGCGAGCGCGGCGAGCCGTATGTCATCCACGATACTGCCGGGATTACCTACCGCGACAGCGAACGATTGGTGCGCGTTCCGCTCAACAGCGTCGTCGTCACGCCGCTCGTTCCGCTCCTCATCGACGAGCAGCGTACGTTCGTCGATGAGATCTACAGCATTCAGCGCCTTCGCTAATGAACACCACTAACCGCTCGAGCTCATGCGGTAGGCAGCGCCTATGGAGTCACGCACTATCGCGCTGGCTGGCGACGGTCGCTGCGCTGTGCCTCTTATCCTGCAGCGCGCTTTCGACAGCGGATCAACCCTGGTCGAACGCACGCCAGCTCGTGCTCGTCGTTGCCGATGACCGGGATTCGAGCCGTGGGCGCTTGTCCACCTACGAGCGTCGCGATGCCGGCTGGATCGCCGTCCAACGCGATGTGCCGGTGACGCTCGGACGGAGCGGGAGCGCGTGGGGCATCGGTCTGCACCCAGCGCAGCAAGGATTGGAGAAGCGGGAAGGCGACGGGCGCAGCCCTGCCGGCGTCTTCCGCATCGGGCAGGCGTTCGGTTATGAGTCCGCAGCCAACACGCGCTTGCACTATCGGCCCATGAGCGAATGGGATTACTGCATCGATGTCGCAAGCTCGCCGCTCTACAACCGCATCGTCGATGCACGTATGGTCGGGGAGGAAGCGATTCGCGGTTCGACCGAGCCCATGCGCCGCGATCTGCATTTCAATGGCGATCGGCGTTACGAGCTCGGCTTTGTCATCGAGCACAATGCAGCAGGCAAGCCGGGGCTCGGCAGCTGCATCTTCGCGCATGTGTGGGAAGCGCCCGACCGCGCCACGGCCGGGTGCACGGCGATGGCTGCAGAGGCGATGCGCGAACTACTGGCGTGGCTCGACGCGAAGAACGAGCCGATCTTCGTGCTATTGCCCGCGCAGGAACTGGAACGGTTACGCGAGCAGTGGGACCTGCCGGACAGCGGGGACGAATAGACTCGTCCCCGCAGCCGTTCGATCAAGCGGCGTTGACGGCCTTGTCCGCCGGCGCCGAGCTGCGAATGAGATGGTCGAACGCGCTCAGCGCCGCCTTCGCACCTTCGCCCATAGCGATCACGATCTGCTTGTAGGGCACGGTGGTCGCATCGCCCGCCGCGAACACGCCGGGAAGCGAGGTTTGTCCGCGCGCATCCACTTCGATCTCGCCGCGCGGACTGAGCGCAATCGTATCCTTGAGCCAATCGGTGTTCGGCAACAGACCGATTTGTACGAACACCCCTTCCAGATCGATGCGATGCAGCTCGCCGGTGCCGCGGTCCTTGTACGTGAGACCGCTGACCTTGCCGTTCTCGCCGTGCACCTCCGTCGTCTGCGCCGACAGGATGATGCGCACGTTCGGCAGGCTACGCAGCTTGTTCTGCAACACGGCATCGGCGCGCAGACGGCTGTCGAACTCGATCAGCGTGACGTGAGCGACGATGCCGGCAAGATCGATGGCTGCTTCGACGCCCGAGTTGCCGCCGCCGATGACTGCGACGCGCTTGCCCTTGAACAGGGGACCGTCGCAGTGCGGGCAGTAGGCGACGCCGCGGCCGCGATACTCGCGCTCGCCGGGAACGTTCATCTCGCGCCAGCGTGCACCCGTGGCCAGGATGACCGTCCGGCTGCGCAGTGCCGCGCCGCTCGCCAGCTGCACCGTGAACAGGCCGTCGGCGTCGGCCGGCAGCAGTTTCTCGGCGCGCTGCACGTTCATGATGTCGACGTCGTAGGCACGGACGTGCTCCTCGAGCGCCACCGCCATCTTCGGACCTTCGGTCTCCTTCACGGAGATGAAGTTCTCGATGGCGAGCGTATCGAGCACCTGGCCGCCGAAGCGTTCGGCCACCACGCCCGTGCGAATGCCTTTGCGTGCCGCGTAGATCGCAGCAGCCGCGCCCGCCGGTCCGCCGCCCACGACGAGCACATCGAAAGGCTCTTTCGCATTGAGCTGTTCGGCTTGGCGCGCGCTCGCGTTCGTGTCGAGCTTCGCGAGAATCTCTTCGATCGTCGTGCGGCCCTGACCGAAGACTTCACCGTTCAGATACACGGTGGGCACGGCCATGATCTGGCGCTCTTCGACTTCCTTCTGGAAGACGGCGCCGTCGATCATCGTGTGGCTCACGTTCGGATTGAGCACGGCCATGAGATTCAGAGCCTGCACCACATCCGGACAGTTCTGGCACGACAGCGAGATATAGGTTTCGAACTTGAATTCGCCCTTCAAGTTGCGGATCTGCTCGATGACGCTGTCATCGACTTTCGGCGGATAGCCGCCGACCTGCAGCAGCGCCAGCACGAGCGAGGTGAATTCGTGGCCCATCGGCACGCCGGCGAAGCGAATCTTCATCGCCGAGCCTTTCCGATTGAGCGTGAACGATGGCTTGCGTTCCGCATGCTCCGCGTACTCGAGCGAGATCAGCGGCGAGAGCCCCGCAATCTCCACGAGCAGCTCCTTCATCTCGCGCGCGGTCTCGCTGTCGTCCAGCGAGGCGACGATCTCGATAGGGAGCGTCACGCGTTCGAGATAAGTCTGCAATTGCTGCTTGAGATTCGCGTCGAGCATGGGTTAGTGAATTCCGTAAGTTGAGTGGTTCGGGGGAAGCAGGGCGGCTGCACGCCGCCCTGCCGTTTCACCTGCGACCGATCGGTTAGATCTTGCCGACGAGGTCAAGCGAGGGCTGGAGCGTCTTCGCGCCAGGAGTCCACTTGGCAGGGCAGACCTCGCCCGGATGCGCCGCGATGTACTGAGCGGCCTGCACCTTGCGCAGCAGCTCCTTCGCGTCGCGGCCGATGCCGTTGTCGTGGATCTCGTAGGCCTTGATGACGCCTTCCGGATTCACGATGAACGTGCCGCGCAGCGCGAGGCCTTCTTCCTCGATCAGCACGCCGAAGTTGCGCGAGATCTGCTGCGTCGGATCGCCGAGCATCGGGTACTTGATCTTGCGGATCGTCTCCGAAGCGTCGTGCCAGGCCTTGTGCGTGAAGTGGGTGTCGGTCGACACGCTGTACACCTCAACGCCCAGCTTCTGCAGCTCCGGGTAGACGTCGGCCAGGTCGCCGAGCTCGGTCGGGCAGACGAACGTGAAGTCGGCGGGGTAGAAGAAGAAGATCGACCACTTGCCCTTCACGTCGGCGTCCGTCACGGGCACGAACTTGCCGTTGTGGAAAGCGGTCGTCTTGAACGGCTTGATAACGGTATTGATCAAGGAACTCATCTAGCTGACTCTCCTTAAGGAACAGCAGAACGAATGACGCTGCTCATGCAGCGAGCGGGGGTAAATATAGCGGCGCACCTCCGGTAGGACCAGTCGATAGTTTCGACCTTGGTCATAGACCGCGCCTATCGCTCGCGGGCCGCCGATAGCGCCGTCTCGGACCGGGACCGCCGTGATCGACGCATCCCTAGCTACGGTCCATCCACGATATCCCGCCCGTCATACAACCCGTACGCTGGGTCTACGTTTCCCACCGGAGTACCTGTCGATGGAGCTCATCCTTTCCTGGCTGATCTTGTCCGTGGCGGTCTGGGTAACCGACGCGATCCTGCCTGGCTTTCACGTGAAGGGACCGAAGAGCGCCATCCTAGTGGCCGCGACATTCGGCATCCTGAATTTCCTGCTCGGCTGGTTGCTGTTCGGCGTTTTCACGATCCTCACGCTGGGCGTGGCATGGCTGCTTGCCTTCGTCACCCGCTGGATCATCAATGCGATCCTGCTCGTGCTGACCGACAAGCTCACCGATCACCTCAAGATCGACAGCTTCGGGTGGGCGCTGGCCGGCGCCGCCGTCATGTCTGCGGTCGGCACCTTGGGCGAGTGGCTCGTTCACAAGTTGTTCTGACCTCTCGCCGAACTCACCGCTCGCGACTAAGTCCGGGAACGACCGCTGCAGCGGCCTCATCTAGCTGGGACGGCGCCTTGGCTGCCTCGGAATTCCAGAGCACCGCGACGCCGATGATCGCGGCCACCATCGACGCAGCAAAGATTGCAACCTTGGCGGCAGCGAAATCGGCGGCGTCGGGAAACGCTTCGCTCGCAATGAACAAGGACATCGTAAATCCGATGCCGGCCATCGCGCCGGCCCCGGCGAGTTGCCGCCATGAGTAGTCGCTCGGTTTCATCGCCCAGCCGAGCTTGACCGCGAGGTAGCAGGCGAGCGTCATGCCCGCAGGTTTGCCGACGATCAGACCCAGCATGATCGCGGCGAGCAGCGATCCGTGCTCCGTGAGATCGGTCGAGGCAATCGGGACGTCCGAGTTCGCGAGCGCAAACAACGGCAGGACGAGATAGCTCGAACGCGGCGCCATTTGGCGCAGAAGCCGGTCGGCGGGCGATTCGAGTCGATCGTGAATCGCATCGAGCGCGCGCAGGGCAGGGACGGACGGTCCCTGCCTCAAGACCTCCTTGTTATGGCGCGACTCGGCGACGAAGACGGCGTTGGCTTGTGCGATGAGCCCACTCAAGTTCGGTGGCGGCAGCGTTGGGATGAACAATGCCAGCAGCACGCCCGCAAGCGTCGAATGCAACCCGCCGGCGAAAACGCACCCCCAGAGCGCCAGCCCGAGCAGGATGTACGGCCACCACCGGTAGACATGCCCGCAGTTCATCAGCGCGAGCAGCGCGACGATCCCGAGGGCACAAAACAACCAGAAGTAATGCAGCTCGGCGGAATAAAAGACCGCGACCACGAGAATGGCACCGATGTCATCGACAATCGCTGCGGCGGTGAGAAAGATGCGCAACTCGATCGGCACGCGCCGCCCCATCATCGCGATGAGCGCGATCGCAAACGCCGTGTCGGTCGACATCGGCACGCCCCAGCCGCGCTCCCAGGGGCCGTCAGGGATGACCAGCCGATAGAGCAGCGCCGGCACCGCAAGCCCGCCGATCGCCGCCGCAACAGGCAAAGCAGCCGCTCGCCGATCTGCGAGGTGCCCGACCGTCAGCTCGCGTTTGATCTCCAGGCCGACGACCAGAAAGAAAATCGTGAGCAGGCCATCGTTGATCCACTCGCGCAGCGGCATCTGCAGTGCGGTGCCGTGAATCATGATGCCCCAATCCATCTCCCAAAGCGCCGCGAAGCGCTCCGCGAGAGGCGAGTTGCTCAGTACCAGGGCGAGAACGGTCGCGAGCAACAGCAACAATCCGGCTGATGGCGCCCAGCGCGCGAACTCCAACGCAGCAACCTGCACGCGATGACCGAGCGAGCCTACGAGGGCATCTTTGAACGAGATGCTGTCCCACGCGCCTTCGTACCTGCGCCCGTTGATGAAGAAGGTAGGCGACACGTACGCGCCGCTTTCACGCGCGCTGGCGATGTCCTCGTCGACGCGTCGTCTGGCGCGCTCGCTGACCTCGGGGCTGACCTCGTGAAGATTCTCATCGCGCGCGATTGCGTTCAGCTCCGCGTCCGTGAGGGCGTCGCCGCGCTCCATGAGCAAGACGTGAATGCGCCAGAACTGCTCCGGCGTTTGGGCGCGCTCCACGATTTCCGCTGCTTTGCGCGCCCGCTCGAGGCCGGTGATCGGACGGTGACGGAAGACGTATCGCAAACGATCCCCGAACTCGTTGCGAATCTCCGCAATACGATCGTTGGCCGCGTGACAGTAGGGGCACACGTAGCTGCCGTATTCGACGAGCGTAATCGGCGCGTCATCCGGACCCAGGATGTGATCGCGTTGCTCTTCGACGGGCGCTTGCAAGTGGTACGTCATCGAAGGTCCGGCTTGCCCGCAGGCTACGAACGTAGGTCGCAGTCTACAGGCAAGAACGCCCGCGTCGAGATAGCGCGCGCCTCTCCTGCGCAGGGGCAGCGTTGGGCGGAGGCATCTTCCGATGCCTAGCCTTGAAAAAGCTTCATGGCTCGCCAGGTGCCGACGCAAGCGATCCAGTCATGTTCACTGCGACGCTGCAGTAGCCTGATGCTCCGACTCCCCTGAGATGAGAGGCACGACTACAGCAGCGCGCTCAATGCGTCTCGATTGCGTCTAGGCGACGCTGGGGTAAACATTCGCAGCCCTTCTCCGGCGAGAACGAGCTGCCGACTGTCTGACCCAAGCACGGAGCAAAGGACCCATGGCACACATCCATCAGCAAGCCGCAGCAGTCCTGCTGGGCGGCGTCGTAGCGACGAGCATCATGTTCGCCGCCGGCGCCGGGGCCAGTACGCAGGCAGCAAAGAACGCCTTCGATGAAGCGCGCGCAGTGTGCGAGCGCGATGCTGGCGCGCTCTGGAAGCGTTCGCTCTGCGGCCCATTGCTCGTGGTCGACCCTGCCTCCCGCAGCGTGTGGGCGAATCAAGCGGATGCCGAAGGCGTCTTGAAAGCAGAAGAGGGTGTATTCGTCGGCGCGTTGCCCGATGGCGTTCCCGTGGCCAACACGGCGGTCGAGTGGTCTGGCACGCGTTGGAGCATGGTCACGCTGCCGCTACCGAAAGATCCCGTCGCGCGGCGCGTCTTGCTCACGCACGAGTCGTGGCACCGCATCCAAGAAGAGCTCGGCCTCCCGGCGCGCGATGCGATCTGTAATCACCTTGCCACGGAACGAGGGCGCCTGTTGCTGCGGCTCGAAATGCGGGCGCTGGCGCGCGCATTGCGCGCGGACGGCGAAGCACGCTGGGCCGCGGCACGCGATGCGCTGCTCTTCAGGCGGCAACGGCACGAAGAGTTCGACACCGCCGCCGCAGCAGAGCGCGAGCTCGATCGGCATGAAGCGTTGGCGGAGTACACCGGCGTGCGTCTCGGTGCCGGCAGCGACGCACATGCATATGCGGCAGCAAGTCTCGATCGCTTCGACGGCGCAGCGAGCTACGTGCGTTCGTACGCTTATGCGACCGGCCCTGCGTACGGCCTCTTGCTCGACGAGCGACGCCCACGCTGGAAGAACGAGCTGACAACGCAGACACCGGCCGACCTGCTCGCCGCCGAGTTGGAGCTGCCGGCCAACGTTTCCGCCGAGACGGTGGCGCAAGCAGCAGCCCGATACGACGGCGAGGCTGTTCGTGCGGAAGAAGCCGATCGCGCCGAGCGCGAGCGCCAGCGCATCGCCGAGCTGACTGCTGCCTTCACGAGCGGCGCGCGCGTCGTGCTGCCGCTGCGCCGGATGCAGATCGAGTTCAATCCGAGCCGCATTACGCCGCTCGAAGGCATCGGCAATGTCTACGAAGTGATCACCGTGCGCGATGAATGGGGCGAGCTGCGCGCCCGCGAAGGCGCGCTCGTGAGCGTCGACTTCAAGCAAGTCGTCGTGCGCGGGCCCGCCAGCGATGGATTATCCGGTCCGGGCTGGACCTTGACGTTGCGAGCGCCCTTTAAGCTCGTCGAGCACGAGGGCGCGCTGACCGCGCAAGCAGAAGAGTAGGGCGCGTTCGAGAAGACTCGAACGCATCCTAGAGCCGCGCGAGAAACAGCAGCGGACGAGTGATAACAACAGGGGGCCACAAGGCCCCCTGTTCGCACGATCAAGTCAGATCGTCGACACGCGTCGTTGGCCCGTTGACCTTGCAGGACTCGATGCCTTTGTCCCGAGCCTGAGAGGTGGTGTACAGCTCGCTGCGCCCGGTCACCTCGCCGTTACCCGCGACGAGCACGAAATAGTGCTGACCGTTGCTGGCCGTCTTGCGCTCATAGCGATCGTCGTTGGGCGAATTCTTCTGCACGGACTTGATGCCGTTCTCCGCGCCCGCCTTCGCTTGATAGAGCTCGCTCGTGAGGATGACTTCGCCGTTACCTGCTTTCAGATTGAACATGTACTGCGCACCGCCAGCACAAGCGCGCTTGATCTCGTATTTCCCCGCCATCGTCTAGACCTCGTGGTTGTTTGTCTCCCCGCCGCAGCATAGGCGAGCAACGCGCAAAAGAAACTATGCAATGCAGCCGCAGAGCAACTATTCACGCGCTGGATATCGCACAAACCATCAAGAAAAACGCGGGCTTAGGACGTCGGACGAGATTGCTGCAATCTGAAGACGAATCGCAGCGAAGGATGAGGACCAGCGAAAATCAACTGGTGCCCGGGACCGGACTCGAACCGGTACGGAGTCGCCTCCGAGGGATTTTCGTACCACTACAGCTTTCGCTGCTGAGCAGGCTCATTTGTGGTCTGGACTTTCTCTTCGCCGTGACTCGTCGTCAGCGTTAGGCGAGGGCCGTCAAGTCTCTACACTTTCCTCGTGCGATTGTGGCGGCAGCCGTAGCGGTCAGGATTACGACCGACGACGAACTCGGCTGCCCATCGCTTCGAGGCTTAGCTCGGGATTGCAGGCGCGCCTGAGCGCGGTGCTGTTCCCCCGAATTTGACCCTATTCACGCCGCCCGTTTCCGCAGCGGGTGCTCAAATCGCGTTAAGTCCCTTGCGTCTACCAATTTCGCCACCCGGGCAGGGAAGCGGGCGCGATTGTAGCAGGCACGCCGTCGACTTCGCCGCTCGTCCGTGACCTTACGCCCAAGTGCTACACTGCGCGCGCCCGAGACCCCGAGGGCATCGAACACACGGGACTTCGCACGACCGCACCACGAATGTCGCAACCGTCTTCCGACTCGACCGCGCCGCTGCTTCGGGCGAGCGCAGTGCATCTCTGGCGCGGCGACAAGCATTTGCTTCGCGGCGTGAATCTCACGCTCCAGCGCGGCGAGCTGCTGCAGATTGTGGGACCGAACGGCGTCGGCAAGACGAGCTTGCTGCGTTGCCTGGCAGGGCTGCTGCCGATGGAGTCGGGCGAGGTGCACTGGGAAGGACGACCGATCAGCGAGTGTCGCGACGTCTACCAGCGTGCCCTTGCGTATCTCGCGCATGCGAATGCCCTCAAGAACGACCTGACAGCGCTGGAGAATCTCCGCTTCTCCGTGGGCCTGCGCTGCACGGTCACCGACGAGATGCTGCTCGATACGCTCGCACGCGTGCAGATCGCACACTGCGCCGATCTGCCGGCGCGCGCGTTGTCGGCGGGGCAAAAACGTCGGCTCGCCATTGCCCGCGTCCTGCTCACGAACGCCACGCTCTGGATCCTCGATGAGCCGATCACGAATCTCGACGTGGCGGGCATCGAGCTGTTCGAGCGTTGCGTTGCCGAGCATCTCGAGCGAGGCGGGGCAGTCCTCACGGCGGCTCATCAGCTGTTGCTCACCGGGCGGCCGAACGTACGCACATTGGAGCTTGCGGCATGAGCGCGCCTGGTTTGCTCGGCATCATGCGACTCATCGTCGCGCGCGACCTCAAGTTGGCCGTGCGCCATTGGGATCAGGTCGTCCAGCCGCTCATCTTCTTCGTGATCGTCACGACGCTCTTTCCGCTCGCGATCAGCCCGGCGCTCGATGAGCTCCGCCGCATCGCTCCAGGCGTCGTGTGGGTGGCGGCGATGCTCGCGTCGCTCCTCTCGCTCGAATCCTTGTTCCGGCCCGATGTCGAGGACGGCACGATGGAGCAGTGGGCCTTGTCCGCGCAGCCGCTGTCGATCTTGCTGCTCGCGAAGACGTTCACGCACTGGCTGCTCTCCGGCCTGCCGCTCGTGCTGATGTCGCCGGTCGTCGGGACAGCGCTCGGCCTGCCCGCATCCGTGTGGCCCGTTCTGGCGCTTTCGCTCGCGCTCGGCACGGGCAGCCTCAGTATTCTCGGCGCGATCGGCGCGGCGCTCACCGTCGCGGTTCGCCGCGGCAACGTGCTGCTCGCACTGCTCGTGTTGCCGCTCGAGATGCCGGTGCTGATCTTCGGCGCGCGAGCGGTGGACTTGGCGATGCAGGGTGAAAGCGTCGTCGGTCCGCTAAACTTGATGGCAGCGCTGTTGCTGCTGTTCGCGAGCCTGGGACCGATCGCGATGGCGGCGGCGATGCGCATCAGCGTAGAAACGTAAACGGGTGCAGCTTACCGGCGGGGGTTCGGTACAATCGGTCCACGTGCATCCCTTCGATTCGAACTCACGATCTCGATTCATTGCCGCAAGCTCAGAGCAGCGCGCGGCGCCTCCTGCCGAGCGCCATTCACTTTCCGCCCATTGACCGCCTAGCAGTATGTGGCTCTGGTTTCACAAGTTGAGCTCGCCGCCGCACGCGTTCCGTACGGCAGGCCGCCTGCGTCCCTGGTTCTTCTGGCCGGCCGTGCTGCTGATCGCGATTGGCACTTTCGGCGGCTTGGTGCTGGCGCCGGAGGACTATCAGCAAAAGGATGCATTCCGCATTCTGTACGTCCATGTGCCGAGCGCATCGCTGTCATTGATGGTCTATGTCGCGATGGCCGTCGGAGCAGCGATCGGACTTATATGGCGTATGAAGCTCGCGCATGCATTTGCGGCCGCGTGCGCGCCGATCGGCGCTTGGTTCACGGTGCTCACGCTCGCGACCGGCTCGATTTACGGCAAGCCCATGTGGGGCACGTGGTGGGAATGGGATCCGCGGCTTACTTCGGAGCTGATCCTGCTGTTCCTGTACCTCGGGTACATGGCGCTGCGCGCCTCGTTCGACGATACGCAGCGGGCCGACCGCGCCAGCGCCATCCTGGCGATCGTCGGTGTCGTCAATGTCCCGATCGTGAAGTACTCCGTCGTCTGGTGGAACAGCCTGCATCAAGGGCCCAGCATCTCGAAGTTGAGCGCGCCCTCGATTCACGGCTCGATGCTCTGGCCGCTCTTGGTCATGATGCTCGGATTTGTGCTCTACTTCGCCGCCGTGATGTGCGACAGAATCCGCAGCGAGATTCTGCGGCGCGAGCGCAACGCGAGCTGGCTGTCGGAAATTGACGCGGAGACATAGACTTGCAGGACTTTCTTTACATGAGCGGTTACGGACCGTACGTCTGGTCCTGTTTCCTGCTCACGTTCGCGGTCCTTATTTATAACGCTTGGCAGGCGCGGATGACGCTGGGCGAGGAGATCGTCAAAGCGCAACGGCGCGCCCGCACTCAGACGGGTAGCGACACATGACGCCGCGTCGTCGCCGCCTGATCCTCGTTGGGCTGATGCTGCTCGGCGTCGCCGGGGCGGTCGTGCTCGCGTTGACCGCCTTCCAGGAAAACCTTCTTTATTACTACACGCCCACCCAGGTCTCGGCCGGCGAAGCGCCGCGCGATCGCGTGTTCCGCGTCGGCGGCATGGTGACCGCCGGAAGCTTCAAACGCGAGCCGGGCAGCCTCGAAGCGCGCTTCGTCCTCACGGACTACGAGAACGACATCGTCGTGAGCTACACCGGCGTGCTGCCGGACTTGTTCCGCGAGGGGCAGGGCATCGTCGCGCGCGGCAAGCTCGGGGCGGATGGCGTGTTCGTTGCGGAAGAAGTGCTCGCCAAGCACGACGAGAACTACATGCCGCCCGACGTCGCCGATACGCTGCGCAAGCAAGGCGACAAGCGGGTCACCACACCGATCGCCACGTCCACCGTCGAGAACGAAGCGCCGTGACCTCATGGCGCGCCGCGAGGATTCATGATCGCTGAGCTAGGCCATTTCGCGCTCATCCTGGCGTTCTGCTTGGCACTGCCCCAGGCGTTCTTCGGCCTCGTCGGTGCCGCCTATAATAAGACGCACTGGATGGACGCCTCGACCAAGGCGGCTACCGGACAATTCGTGTTCGCCGCCATGGCCTTTGCGTGCTTGGCGTACGCGTTCTACGTCAACGATTTTTCGGTCCTCTACGTCGCACAGAACTCGAACTCCGCGCTGCCGACGTTCTACCGCTTCGCCGCCGTGTGGGGCGCGCATGAAGGCTCGCTCTTGCTGTGGTTGCTCGCGCAGGCGCTTTGGACGCTGTCCGTCGTCGCTTTCAGCCGCAGCCTGCCGCAGGTAATCACCAGCCGTGTCGTCGGCGTGCTCGGCGTGATCAGCGCGGGCTTCGCGCTGTTCATCCTGACGACTTCCAATCCGTTCGAGCGCTTGTGGCCGGCCGCAACGGACGGACGCGATCTCAACCCGCTCTTGCAAGATCCCGCGCTCGCGCTGCATCCGCCGATGCTCTACATCGGCTATGTCGGCATGTCGGTACCGTTTGCATTCGCCGTCGCCGCGATGCTGGCCGGCAAGCTCGATTCGCTATGGGCCCGCTGGGTGCGACCGTGGGCGACCATCGCGTGGATGTTCCTCACCATCGGAATCGCGCTCGGGAGCTGGTGGGCGTACTACGAGCTCGGCTGGGGCGGCTGGTGGTTCTGGGATCCGGTCGAGAACGCGTCGTTCATGCCGTGGCTGATCGGTACGGCGCTCATTCATTCGCTGGCCGTCACCGAGAAGCGCGGCTTGTTCAAGAGCTGGACGCTGCTGCTGTCGATCACCGCCTTCTCCTTGTCGCTGCTCGGCACATTCCTCGTGCGCTCGGGCGTCATCGAGTCGGTGCACGCCTTCGCGAGCGATCCGAGCCGCGGCTTGTTCATCCTGGTATTCCTCGGGCTGTGCATCGGCACGGCGCTGGGTTTGTACGGTTGGCGTGCGCAGCACTTCACCTCGCAGGCAGGCTTTGCGCTCGTCTCGCGCGAGAGCTTTCTGCTCTTCAACAACATCCTCCTGGTCGTGGCGACCGTGCTGATCTTGCTCGGCACGCTGTACCCGATGTTCGTCGACGCGCTCGGACTGGGGAAAATTTCGGTCGGCGCACCCTGGTTCAACGTCGCCTTCTTGATTCCGATGCTGCCGCTCGCGTTCCTGCTGGCTCCGGGCATGCATGCCTCGTGGAAGCGCGCTTCCTTCGGCCGGACGAAACGCCTCTTGATCGCGTTGCTCGTGCTCGCGCTCCTGCTCGGCACCACGATCCCGATTGCCGTGTACGGATGGCGCTCGGTGCTGAGCAGCGTCGGTATCGTCGTGGCGCTCTGGATCGCGTTCGCGTCCCTCATCGAGCCCATCGACAGGCTTCGTAAAGGGCACAGCTTGTCGGCGAGCGTGCTGGGTATGAGCCTTGCGCACTTCGGCTTGGCGCTTTTCATCCTCGGCGCGACCGTCGTCGAGTCGTACAAAAAGGAAGCCGACATCAGCCTCGCGCCCGGACAGAGCGCGGAACACGCCGGCTTCGTGTTCACGATGAACGAGTTGCGCAATGTCGAAGGCCCGAACTACCGCGCGGTCGAGGCCGAGATCGTCGTGACTCGCGACGGCCAGCAGGTCGCCGTCGTGTATCCGCAGAAGCGCGTCTATCGAGTGCAGCAGAATCCGATGACCGAGGCCGGCATCGACGGCACATGGAATCGCGATCTATTCGTGGCGATGGGCGATCCTCTCGGCGAGGGCGCGTGGAGCCTGCGGCTGCAGTACAAGCCGATGGTGCGATTCATCTGGCTCGGCGCCTTCATCACCGCGTTGGGCGGCCTCGTCGCCGCATGCGACCGTCGCTATCGTCAGCGCGTCGCAGCGGAGGCGACTCAGCCGGTCGCGGCCGACGCAAAGCCTGCTTGAGGTCAGATGCATGTGGCGTTACTTGATTCCCGCCGGTGTGTTTGCCGTGCTCGTCGGCTTCTTCGTCGTCGGGCTACACACCGATAAACAGACTCTGCCGTCGCCGCTCATCGGCAAGCCGGCGCCGCGCTTCGAGTTGCCGCGCCTCGAGGATCCGACGGAGCTCGTTTCGAGCGAGCAATTCGCGGGCCGCAAGTATCTCGTCAACGTCTGGGGGCCGTGGTGCGAGGGTTGTCAGCAGGAGCATCCTGCATTGCTCGAGATCGCTCGGCGCGGGCAGATTCCCATCGTCGGGCTCACGGTCCCGCAAGGGGCGCTCGCTGACCTGCAAGGCAATCCGTTGCCGCTGGAGCAAGTGCTGAGCGAAATTCAGCTCGGGCTGCGGTGGCTGAGCGAGCTCGGCAATCCCTATGACATCTGCCTGTTCGATCAGATGTGGAAGGTTGCAATCGATTTCGGCGTGTACGGCGCACCGGAAACCTTCCTGATCGACGAGCGCGGATTCGTCGTGCACAAACACACCGGTCCGCTCACGATCGCGGATTGGGAACGGGATTTCGTACCGAAGCTCGGTCGCGAAGGAGGCGTCGACGGATGAGAGCGTTGCTTTGCACGGCGATCTTGGTCGCATTCGCATCGCCCGCATTTGCCATCGATCCCGGCCCCGCGTTCGACGATCCGGAACTGCAGGCGCGCTACGAGCGCCTCACGCGCGAGCTGCGCTGCTTGCAATGTCGGAGCGAGACGATCGCAGACTCCAATGCTTCGCTGGCCGCGGATTTGCGCCGACAGTTGCGTGACCTGATCGCAGCGGGCAAGACCGATGAAGAGATCTTCCAATACATGACGGACCGCTACGGCGATTACGTGCTGTATAAGCCGCCCGTGAAACGCCGCACGCTGCTGCTGTGGATGGCGCCCGTGCTCTTCCTCATCAGCGGCATCACCGCCGCTGCTGTGGTCATCGCGCGCAAATCGCGCTTGCCGGAAGACGATCCTTCCGACCCTGGTCTGGGTGACTCGTGACTGCATTCGTGATCGTCTGTGCCGCGATGCTCGCGGCAGCGCTCTCGTGGATCCTCGTTCCGCTCTGGCGCACTCGAACCGAAGAGAGCACGAACCGCACCGAGCGCGGCGTTGCCACCGCAATCGTCGCGGTCTTGCTGCCGCTGCTTGCCGTCACCTTGTACGCGACGCTGAGCAACTGGAGCTGGGATCCCGCCAAGCGCCAATCGGCGCAGGTAAGCGAAGTCGACCAAGTCTTGCGGCAGATCGAAGCGCGCGCGAAGGAACGTCCTGACGACTTCGAGAGCTGGCTGTTGCTCGGGCGTGCGTATGTGGAAGTGGGGCGACCCGCCGATGCGGTCGCTGCCTTCGAGCGTGCCAATGCATTGACCGGCGGCGGCAATCCCGACGCGCTCGTCGGACTCGCCGAAGCGCTGGTGCTCAGCGATCGCTCTGCACTCGGCGGACGCGCTGGCGAGCTTCTCGAGGAGGCGCTCGGCATTGCGCCGAATCACCCGAAAGCATTGTTTTACAGCGCCATGGCCGCCATGCAGGAAGGCAAGCTGGAGCTCAGCCGGGACCGCCTGCAGCTGCTCGTGGCGCAGAATCCGCCGCCGGAAGTGCGCTCGATCCTGCAGCGGCAGATCGACGATCTCAACGAGCAACTCGGCGTTGCGGGAGCTCCGTCGCAGTCGGCAGGCGCGGGGACGGGCCGCACGATCGATGTGTCGATCACCATCGCGCCGCATATTCAGCAGCAGCTCGACACGGAGCTTCCCTTGTTCGTGCTCGCACGCGATCCGGCAGGCGGCCCGCCGCTTGCCGTGCAACGCCTGAGCTCGGCCGACTTGCCGCGCACCGTGCGCCTGAGCGAGCGCGATGCCATGATGCCGTCGCGGACGCTGGCCTCCGTGCCGCGCGTCGAAGTCGTAGCGCGACTGTCGCGTTCCGGCAGTCCGCAAGCCCAAAGCGGCGATTTCTTCGGGCAGGCCGAGCTCGACTTTGGCAAAGGGAGCACGTCTTTGAATATCATCATCGACCAGGTCGTCCCGTAAACTGCCGGAAGGATCCACACTTGCTGAACGCTGCCACAGCCGTGCTTAGCTGCTCTTTGGCCCGAGCGCTTTCGTCTCCCTCGACCTCGCTCACTTGCGTGTGCCGCTGATGCCTGCTCCGAACAAGAAAACCTTTGCCGGCCTGCCGTCGATGGTGCCGGCGTATGCCAAGGTGGTGCTCAGCAAGAAGCCGTACATCGCGCCCGAAGGCGCGCCCGTCGGTCCGGTCGAGCTCGTCGTGGAGAAGGTGCGGCTGTCGCCTGCGCATCTGCGCCGCTACGCGGAGGTGTGCGCTGCGCCGCTCGATCGCGGTTTGCCGCCGGCGTATCTGCATGTGGTGGCCATGCCGCTGCACATGCAGCTCTTCGTCGCGGACAACTTTCCCGTCAAAGTGCTCGGCCTGATCCATCTGCGCAACACGATCCGCGTGCTCGGCCGCGCGGAGGTCGACAAGCCGCTCAAGCTGTCGGTGCACTTCGACACGATGCGCGTGACCGACGTCGGGCAGGAATACGATTTCACGACGCGCTATGAGCAGGACGGTCGGCTCGTGTGGGAAGAGGTGAGCACGATGTTCGCGCGCGGGACGGCACCGGCGAAGGAAGGGACGAAACAACGTCCCGTCATCGAGCGCTCGGCGCATCCGGAGAGCGGCGTCGAGGTCACTACCATCGATGTCGCGGAGAACACCGGCTGGCGCTATGCGCGCGTCTCCGGCGACTTCAATCCGATTCACCTCACCGCGAAGACCGCCAGCATGTTCGGCTTCAAGCAAGCCGTCGCGCACGGCATGTGGTCGCTCGGCCGCTGCTTGGGCGCAGCAGCGGCGCAGCTGCCCGAAGGGAATATCCAGATCGACACGCAGTTCAAGCTGCCGGTCTATCTGCCGTCGCAGGCGCTCGCACGCACCTGGGCGGTCGACGGCGGCGTGGATATTTCGATGGCTACACCGCGTGGCGACCGGCTGCACCTCGCCATGCAAGTGAGACGAATCTGATGGATCTGCTCGAAGGCATTCAATCGCGCGCTTCCGCGGTCAAGCTCGGAGAGCCCGCGCCCACGCGCGAGCATCTCGACATCATCCTGCGCGCCGGTCTGCGTGCGCCCGACCACGGCCGCTTGAAGCCGTGGCGCTTCGTCGTCCTCGAAGGCGATGCGCGCAGTAAGTTGGGCGACGCCATGGCGGCGCTGTTACAAGGCAAGATGCCGAACGCCACGCAAGCGCAGCTCGATGCGGAACGCGGCAAGGTCTTGCGCGCGCCGACGATCGTGGTCGTCGCAGCACGCATTGCGCCCGGGAAGATTCCCGAGATCGAGCAAGTGGCCGCCGTGGCAGCTGGCGTGCAGAACATGTTCCTTGCTGCCAACGCGCTCGGCTATGGCGCGATGTGGAAGACGGGCGCAGCTGCGTACGATGCGGCGGTCAAGACGGCGCTCGGCTTGCAGCCCGAGGATCACATCGTCGCGTTCCTCTATCTCGGCACGACGGTCACGCCCGGAAAAGTCGTGCCGCCCGTGCTCGAAGACGCCATCATCTCGCGCTGAGCGTCGCGGGCACGATCGGGCCGCGCCGCTTCAGCGCTCCACGCGATACTGAATGCCCGCGCGGGATTCCTCCGTGCCGCTCTGCGCTTGCGCTGCGAGCTCCTCGGTCAAACGATAGCGGAGCGTCACGACTTCGCCCGGCTCGAAGAGGCCGACGCCGTAGCTCAGGAACAAGCGCGGCGAGAGATACTGGCCGATGGTGAATGCCGAGCCGCCGATCATCTCTTCGTCCTTGATGCCGATCTCGTCGATGCCGAAACGCTTGCCGAGATTCTTGGCGAGCAAGCCGCCGGCAGCCGTACCGAGCGAACGCGCTGCGGTCTGTAACGCGTCGCCTTCGCCTTCGCCGATTTGATCGAGCGGTTTGCCGGCCACCAAGTAGGAGAGTGCGTTGGCCTGACCCATCTCGGGCTCGGAGAACACCGTCAGCACCGGACTCTTCGCCGTACCGCCGACGCGCAATCCGGCCGTCACCGTTCCCACTTGGCGCACGGCAACGATGCGCAGATTCGGGTTGTCGAGCGGCGTGTTGGCGAAGAGCAGGCTTCCTTGCTGAATCGTCAGATCCTGTCCGTACGCCTTGTACGTGCCGCCCACGCGAATCTCGCCCGAAGCGACCGTCGGTTCACCCGGACGTTCGCGCACGGCCAGCTGGCCCCTGACGTTCGCAACCAGTCCGAAGCCCGCAAGCTCGACTTTCTCGCCGAGCGCCACGGTGACATCCGCATACACCGGCAATGACTGTTCGGCTTGTTCTTGAGCTTCTTCGTCGACGATCACGACATCGGAGGAAATCGCCGCGCCGCCACCACCGCCGCCCGGCAACTCCTGCAGGTCGATGGTTGCCGTGGGCACGGTGACCTTGCCTTTCACCGTGATGCGCTCCGGTACGTGCTCGATCGACAAGTCAGGCTCGATGAACACGCGCGCACCCGGCATGTCTGCCGCGAGGAACTGTCGACCTTCGATGGTCACGGTCGAAGGTCCATCGATGCGTGCAACTCCCGATACCGTGAGCTGACCGTCGCCCGAACGAACGCGCCCTTCGAGGCCGAAGGCTTGTTCTTCGCGGGGTACGATAGCGAAGTTCCCCTCGCGCAGCTGCAAGCCAAGCTCCGGCACATCGGCAGCAAGATCGACGAGCTTGAGCGCGCCTGCGATCCGTGGTTGCTCCAATGCGCCGCTCACTTCGGCTCGCAAATCCAGCGCGCCCGACACGTCGGCAAGCTGCGGAACGAAGAGCTCGACGACAGCGATGCTCGGCAGCTGCGCGGCCAACGTGCCTTGCACGCTTGCTTCGGGCTGACCGAGTCCTTGCAGCTCGACCTCGGCGTTCAAGCTACCGGTGTCGTTGAGCTTACCGACGAGCCGCGCTTGCGCGCGCTCGCCGGCGAAGTCGGCGGCGACATCGAGATCGGCCACGCGAAGCAGCAATGCGTTGTCGTCGACATCGGATACATTGCTCGCGAGCTCGATGCGCGGTGCGGCAAGCTGCGCGCGCCCGCTCAGCTCGCCTTCGGCTGTACGTGCCACCGTGCCTTCGCCGCGCAGCGTTCCGCTCACCGCGAATGCCGAATCCTTGCCGAGGAACGCGTTGGCGAGATCGAGCGGCACATCGGCGAGCGAGTACTGTGCCGCGAGCGAGCCGTCGGCGCGCATCGCACCTTCGAGACACAAGCGAATGTCGCCGTCCGCAAGACAAGCCGACGACACGCGCGTTTCGTCCGGGCTGTAACTGAGCGTGACGGGTTCCTGCAGCACGAGCCGCGCCGCATCCTTGATATCGAGGACGAGCGCCTGAATCGTGCCGTTCCAAACTTCTTCGACGAGCCCGCCTTCGAGCTCGAGCTCGGCCGCCAGCGGCGCGCCTCGCATTTGCAACGCGAGCGAGTGGGCCTCGCGATTTCCGGAGGCGGTGGCATCGAGGCGCGCAATGTCGAAGCCCGGCACGACGGCATCGCGCAAGCGCACTTCCACGAAACCGTCCGGCGCCGTCGGATTCGTCACGTCCATGTTCAATTGCAGCGATGCGGCACGCATTTCACCGAAGGCAAGCGCGCGGCCGCGAACCTGACCATCGATGGTGAGATTCGGCCAGCGTCCAAGCGCGGAAACCGTGCCGTGCAGGGCGCCGCTCGCGTCAGGTAGCCAATCGCTCAAAGACGGAATGTCGATACGCGCCAACGCATCCGTGCCTTCGCCGACTTTGGCCTGCAACTGGATGCGGCTCGCCCCAGAGCGCAGATCGGCAGTGCCGGACAAGCTCTTGTCCGACGCCAGCGTCATGTCGGCAACACCGGCCACCGCACGGCCTCGCAAGCGCCCAGTGAGATCGCGCAGGCGCACCTTCGCTGCGGGACCTTCGTCCTCGATGGCGCCTTCGGTCGCCAATGCAAAGCTCAGCTCGCCCGGCCATTCGGGGGCGAAATCGCCTGGATTGAAACGCCGTGCATCCACATCGATCTTCCAGCCGATGCGCGGCTCGAGCTCGATGGTGCCGGTGGCGGCCAGTCGTCCGTCCCGTTGCACCACATCGAGCTGTCGCAGCGCCACGGAAGAGGGCGAGCCGAGCACATCGAGCTCGATGCGCGCGAGCCGATCGGGCGGACCGAGATCGAGCTCACCCACCGCACGATACGATTCTGCGCTGCCGTCGAAGACAAGCGTGCCTTGCGTTTGCAGCACCTGTCCGAGCCATTCTTGCGGCAGCGTGAGCGAGGACCACTTGGCCTCGATCTTGGCGTTGGCAGGTTCCGCATTCGGCATGACCCACCCGGCAGCATCGAAGGTCCCGCCACCGAGAAGCGCTTTGGCCAACACGTCGATTCGCTCGTCGACGCGTTCGTAGGCGAGTTGCTCAAAGCGCAGCGGTACGCCGTTGAGCACGATCTCGCCTTGAACCGTGCCGCGTTGGAGCGTGCCCGAACCCTGCAGCGTGGCGGCAAGGCTTTCCCAATCCGATTCCGGCAGCAGGGACTTGCGCGGGTCGAAAGCGGGTACATCGAGCGCGAACTTCCAAGGCCATTGCGTCTGCTGCACCAGACCGATATTGACGGTTGCGCGAAGCGGGGCCGCCAGTGCGAGCGTGGCTGCGACTTCGTCGTTCGGTGCGCGCACTTCGAGCGTACCGCGATATCTTGTCTCGCCGACCTGCCAGTCGAACTGTCCGTTGCCTTCGCCGCGGTAAGCAGCACGCCTGCTTGCTGAACCCGCGAATTGCACTTGACCGTCCGGCGAGCGCACATCGAGTCGTTTGACGGTCACGTCCCTGCCGATCCAACTCGCATCGAGCGCGAGCGAATCGAGCTTGACGAGCATCGCATCCGCACGCCGCACGACCGCATCGCGCAGCATGAAGCGCTCGACGATGAGATCGATGGGCGCTTGCATGTCGAAGGGTTCGCTCGGCTCCGGCGGCGCGGCTGGCACCGAGGGCTCGCTGAGCAGAACGTCGAGACCGTCGATATCGGCCTGTGTGACGTGAACGCGCATGCCGATGAGCTCGAGCAGCGCGAGGTCGATCGCAATCGCCTCGACGGTCGCTTCGACTCCGAGCGCGGCATCGGCGAAACGCACCCCGTGCAACTTCAAGGGACCGGCAATCGTGCCCTCGACGCGCTCGATCGCGAGCTTGCCGTCCATCGCGTTCTGCACGAGGCGCAGCGCCGTGCGCGTGCCCGAGGCGGTATTCAGAACCCAGAGAAGGGCGACCAGTACCAGTACGAGCAGGGCGCCGATCGTGCCGAAGATCCAGTTCAACCAGCGCCGCGTCATAGGTCAGGTCCAATCACGACGTGCACGCGCACGTCCTCTTCGAGCTCGCTCACGACGGGTACGGCGACATCCAAGCGCACGAGCCCGACAGGAGAACGCCAACGCAAGCCGATCCCCGCGCCGACGTTCACATCGAAGTCGGTCGAGTACGCATCGCCGGCATCCACGAAGATCGCGGCGCCCCAGTTCTCGACGAAGTAGTGCTCGTACTCCGCGCTCGCGACGGCGAGATACTTGCCGCCGATCACGAACCCTTGGTCGTTGGTTTCGCCGATCGCCTGATAGTCGAAGCTGCGGACCGATCGATCGCCGCCTGCAAAGAAGCGCAGCTCGGGCGGCAAGGCATCGAAGTCATCGACGATCATCGCTCCTGCGGCGGCTCGCAGGAGCAACCGTCCGCGCGAGCCGGCCGGACGAATCCATTTGCCTTCGGCGCGGATCTGCGCCAGCGACGTATCGGACAAGAGCTGTTCCGCCGCCACCCGTACGCCGTAAAGAATCGACAGCCCGCGGCGTGGAAACAGCAAGTCGTCTGCGCGCTTGCGCGTCAGCAAACCTTCCGCATAGAGCAAGCTCGTCGAGTGCGTCTCGTCGGCGATCTCGAAGTCGCCGTGCATGTACTGCAGGCCGAGCGTCCTGGTGAAATCGTTCCAGTTCTCGGTCATTTGCGTGCCCGACAACCGCGCCATGCGCGAGCGGCTCGTACCCGTTTCTTCGTCGCGATAGCCGCCGCTGAACGTATACATCCGTCGCTTCTCGGGGATCGGAATGCGATAGCTGGCCGCCACCTGCTGCAGGCGCTGCGAATACTCGATCAGGCCGCCGAGCTTGTGACCGCGGTCGTTCACCCAGCGGCGGTCGATGCCCAATCGCACGCCCGGACCGGAATCCGTGCTCATGTACAGATCGGCCGTGTAAACGGTCCGTTTGGCCGGGATCACGAGCGCCTCGATCGGCACGCGACCGTCGGCGCGTTTCTCCAGGTCCGGCTGCACGGACACGGTCGAGAAGTAATCGGCGTCGACGAGGCGCTGCTGCAGCGTGAGCAGTGCTTCGGCCGAGTAGGGCGTATCCGTATCCCAGGTCACGTACCGCTGCAAGAAGCTTTCCGAGAACTGCGAGTCGGAGAAATGGACATCGCCGAAGCGATAGCGTTCGTGGCTGTCCCAACGCAGACGAATGTCCGCCGAGCGCGCCGCGCGGCGCACTTCGACGCGATGCTCGGTCAGCTCGGTGTCGAAGAAGCCCAGCGCTTGCAGCTGTGTGTCGATGGCGGTCTTGCTGCTCTCGTAGAGCGCGTGGTCGAGACGGTCTCCGATCTTCGGCTCGAACTCATCGAGCGCCGCCTTGAGTTGCGGCAGCTCGCTTGCGCCTCCGTCGATACGGATCTCGGCGCTGCGCACGATGACGGGCTCGCCGGGCGTAACCCTGAAGGTCGCCACGAACGTCTCGGCGGTCTTCTCGATCAGCTCCGCATCGACCTTGGCTTCGTAGTAGCCGTAAGGCTGCAAGGCCTTCTCGATCTGCTCCGGCGCGCGGTCGAAGAAGCGGCGCACCTGTGTCGGCGTGGCGCCGCGGTCCGCAAACTTGCGCAAGTCGAGACCGTTCAAGACCGCCTCGCGCAGCGTCTCGTTCAGTCCTTCGATTTCGACGGTCACGGTCGCGGCATGGCTGGTTGCGACCGCGACCCACGCACAGAGCAGGGCACGCACGCTCCATCCGAGTGAGACGATGAGCGCGCGACACTTCACTAGCCCGCCCGTGCTTATCGAGAAATGAGCTTCATGTGCGTTTGACGCTTTCGCGCAAAGGAGTGTTCCCAATGGGCCGCCTCACTCAACCTACGTCACCAGCCGCGAGCGCGCATCGGGCGCACGCACGCGATCTTCATTGCCTCGTCACACCCACGGAAACAGGATCGATGCCGACAGCATCGAGAGCGCTCGCAGCTCACCTATGCGTTGTTCTTGGTGCGAAAGTATGGGCTCTTGGTGGGTGGCGGGCAACGTTGGGCTCTGGCCCCAAGCCGGAACCCCAGCCTGCAGCTTGACGGCTGTAGGCGGGTGGGAGGAAGCGTTCTGCCTAGCCGCCCGAGTTTTCCTTGAGGCATCGTGCCTCGCGCATCGAAGAAGGCCTTGCCGAGTTCTGACACGAAGCGTCCGCGACGCGTTGGAGCGCGCCGGCGCGCCTCTGCCTACAGGCTACAGGCTAAGGACAAAGAAGGACGCCGCCCAGCAAGAAGACGCGCAACGCGTTTCTAAGCAGACCCGAGCGCTCGGCTATACCAACTTTCCCGCCTCAATCGTCACCGCCTCATACCAGCCGCGGACTTTGAAGACGTGCTCTTGTTCCTGCTGCTCGGCTTCGCGGAAGCGCGCTGCCATCGATGACTGTCCCATGCTCTCGGCGAGCGCGATGAGGATTTCCCAGCCGGCTTCATCGACCAGCTCGGCCGAAAGCAGCACATTGAGCGTCTGTGCCAGGTCCGTGCGTGGATCGGCGACCGCTTGCAGAAAACCCATGGTTTGGACACCGACCAAGTCCGCGCACGGCGTCTGCGCCGTCGGGTCGGCCCCGAGCTGCTCGATACATTCGATGAGCATCAAGGCGTGCTCGGCTTCCTGCTCGCGAATCTGGACGAGCTCGGCCACGTCCACATCCGGCAACTCACTGGCGAATGTGGTGAACTTCACGATCGCTGCATCGTAGAGACGCGTGCCGCCGCGCTCGTACGCAAGCCGTTCACCCAGCTTGTCGATGAACGCTTGCGGTCGGCGGCCCTTCATCATCTTGATGCCGCTCTTCACCGCGCCCTTCATCGTGCCCGGCGGTGGAACGGATCCGAGCGGATCGGCTTCGCGGATGTAGTCGGCCCGCATCTCCGCAATGCCTTGCCCATTGGTGTCGATGTCTGCGCCCTCTACGTCGAGCTCGGTGTTATCGAGCATCTCCTTCGCCTGCTGTGGCGCCATTTGCATGCCGGTTCTGTTCGTACCGAGGCGTGTCGAATCGATCGAGTCGCGCATGATCAGCTCCCTTCCTGCTCAAAGATTGACGATCTTGCGTGTCAGCTCGGTGCCCGGCCGCCACACGTAACCTTCAGAGACGATTTCGCTGGGCGAGCCTTCGGAATTGAGCTGATTGCGATAGTCGATCGAGCTCTGCGGTTCTTCCTCGAGCGAAACGTAGTCGGGACCGCTTGCCCTCAGATCGACTTCGTTCGCGAGCGTCTCGCGCACGAACTCGCGCTGGCTCTCGAAGGGGAAGGGCTCAGGCAGGCGCTCGCCCACGATCTCGACCGGGTCGCGCCGTTCGTACTGCTTGAATAGCTCGCTGACGAGGTGCAAGTGACCCAGCTCGTAATCCAGCATGCGCTCCCAGAGCGCCTTGATGCGCGGATTCGTCTCGGCTTGCACGCAGCTGTAGTAGTTGTAGGTTTCGTTCGCTTCGTGCAGCAGCCACTGTTCGAGCAACGTCTGGGTCGGGTCGAGCAGCGACTCGTACTGCGTGACATGCTGCTCTTCGATCGAAGCGATCTCCGCGTAGAGCTGACGCGCCACAGGATCCGCAAACAACGGTCCCACGTGCATGTAGTAGTCATGCGTCTGATGCTCCGCCGCGACGAGCGTCATTGCATTGAGCTTCGTGATCGGCGCCGCCGTGCGGCGATCGAATGGACGGCGTAAGTCGTTCTCAGGCGAGCGATGCTCGACGACCGTCGGCCGTCCGGGTGCCACGTCGGTGTAGCTCTGCAGGATGTTGTTGGCATCCTTGCCCTCGATCCGATCCAGCAATGCCGCATAGCGGTACATGTGATCGAAATCTTCGAGCAGACCGTAGCGATAGGTCTGCGCGAGATACGGGTCGGGCTCCTGCTGCGCCAGCGCAGCGGTGATCTCGATCGCCACTTGTTCGTAGCCGATGGTCGTCTCGAGCGGAGAGTGATCGGCCCCGAGCAGCCAGTTCACCAACGTCTGCTGGTGATGCTCCACTCGTCTGACTTGAGCAAGCGGCAGACGCAGCTCGCCGTTCATCCGCGCTGCCGCGTGCTGAAACCGCACCGCCTCGGACTCGATGCCGTGCATCAGAATGACACGCACGCGCGTGAACGCGTCGTCGTCCAACTTACTGATCGGTTTCCCGGCGAGCTCGCGCCAAGTGAATCGTTGTCGCTCGAGCGGCGTGCCGCGATCGTCGAAGAGGGCGAACGTCATGGTGGGTCTCCGGCCGAGGTGATGAGTGGGAGGCGTCAAACGCAACGACTCGCAACTCGATCGGTTCCATGACGAACGGCACTCTTGCGTTGCTAGTCCTCCTGCATAAGCGCGCACGCCTAAAGATCATCGCAACGACGCAAGCGCCGTCAGAGATTCGAAGGGAGCTTGTAGCAGAACTTCGTCGCGCCGCGAGTGCTACAGCCAGGCGAGATAGATCGCGAGATAAAGCAGGAGCGCAGAACCGGCCAGACAGACGGCGAGCACACACATCGCGATGCCCCAACGCGTCTCGAACCAGACGGCATCGACCATCTCAGGCGGACGGGGTGAGGCAGGCTGTTCGGTGGATTCCATGTGCACGCGTCGCGTAACAAAGGAAGCGGCAGCATGCGCATGGCGCGTCGCCGTGACAAGCCAGAGTGCTTCGACGTTAGGTCCGAACATTCCGCCGTCGCGGAGCAGCGACCGGATGACGAAGGACGACCGCCTTTCCCGCAGGCGAGCCCGGGGAATGCTTCCTAAGCCGGCACGTAGCAGGTCTCTTTGATCTCTTCCATCACGACGTAGCTGCGTGTCTCGGCCGAGGCCGGCAATCGCTGCAGGATCTCGCCCAAGAGCCGTCGATAGTCGTTCATCTCCGCAAGGCGCGCCTTGACCAAGTAATCGAAGTCGCCCGAAACGAGGTGACATTCCAAAACGTCTGGAATGCCTTGCAGCTCTTTCTTCACCTTCTCGAACACCTCGTCCGACTTCACTGCGAGCTTGATCTCCAGGAAGACGAGCAGCTTCTTGCCGAGCGCCTGCGGCGCGACGTGCGCGTGATACCCCGTGATCACGCCGTTACGTTCGAGTCGCCGTACACGCTCGGCGCAGGGCGTGGACGACAGGCCGACTTCCTGCGCCAGGTCGGTGATCGAGATCCGGCCGTTGCGCTGGAGGATGTCGAGGATCTTGCGGTCGATACGATCGAACTGCTGCATAGGAAACCCTCATTTCCGCTGAGCATCGCGGTTACAGCAGTGATTTTCACTAGCAACAGGCCGAAATGACAGCCGGTGCTGGTGGAAAACCCTATTTCGGGCCCTACTTTTGGCAAAAGTCGCTCACCGCACCTTCCTAGACTGGATGCGGCATCCAATTGGGCAGCAGGAGAGGGGATTGTCATGCACGTGGTCGTTCTAGGCGGCGGCGTCATCGGCATCACCAGCGCGTGGTATCTCGCGCAACGCGGCGCCCGCGTCACCGTGCTCGACCGCCAGCCCGGTCCCGGCTTGGAAACGAGCTTCGCCAACGCAGGCCAAATCTCACCCGGTTACTCGACGCCTTGGGCAGCGCCCGGCATTCCTCTCAAGGCATTGCGCTGGCTGTTCCAACGTCATGCACCGTTGCACATTCGCTGGGACGGCAGCTTCTATCAGCTGCGCTGGTTAGCAGCGATGCTCGCCAACTGCTCGGCCGCGCGCTATGCGACGAACAAGGAACGCATGCTGCGCTTGGCGGAGTACAGCCGCGACTGCTTGCGGGCGCTGCGCGCCGAGATCGGCATCGAGTACGAACAGCGTGCGGCCGGTACGCTGCAGCTCTTCCGCACACATGCGCAGCTTGCTGCCGCGACACGAGATACCGCCGTGCTCGACAAGCTCGGCATTCCCTATGAGCTCTTGGACGCAAGCGAGCTTGCGCGTGTGGAGCCGGCGCTCGAGCGCGTGCGGCACAAGCTGACCGGCGGGTTGCGGCTTCCCAACGATGAAACGGGAGATTGCTATCTGTTCACGCGCCGCCTGGCGGACGCGGCACGCAGCCGTGGCGTGGAGTTCCGTTTCGATTGCCCTGTGGAGGCGATCGAGGCACGCAACGGGCACGTCACCGGCGTGCGCTTGCGCGACGGCGTGTTGACGGCAGATGCGTACATCGTGGCCTGCGGCAGCTACTCGCGTGCTTTGCTCGCGCCGCTCGGCATCGATCTGCCTGTCTATCCAGTGAAGGGATACTCGCTGACGATGCCGATCGTAGATGAACAGGCCGCACCGGTCTCCACGGTCCTCGATGAAACGTACAAGATCGCAATCACGCGCTTCGATCAGCGCATTCGCGTCGGCGGCATGGCCGAGCTGGCAGGATTCGATCTCAGCCTACCTGCGGCTCGGCGCGAAACCCTCGAACGGGTGACGAACGATCTGTTCCCCGGCGGCGGAGACATCGCAGTTGCACAGATATGGACGGGGCTGCGCCCCATGACGCCCGACAGCACGCCGATCGTCGGCGCGACCGAGTATCGCAATCTCTACCTCAACACCGGCCATGGCACGTTAGGCTGGACGATGGCCTGCGGGTCCGGCCAGCTTATCGCCGATCTCGCGACCGGGCTCACGCCTGCGATCCGCACCGACGGATTGGATCTTTCGCGCTATCGACGTACGAGCACCCGCCGCACGCCGGTCATTCGCCACCGCGAGGGCACGGTATGACGCGTCCATCGAACGTGGTCATCGACCTCGATGCGCTGCGCGAGAACTACAAGCTCGCACGGCGGATTCATGGCGGCCGCGCGCTCGCCGTGATCAAGGCGAACGCCTACGGGCACGGCGCGCTCGAATGCGCGCGTGCGCTCGCAGATCACGTCGACGGTTTTGCGGTCGCGTTTCTCGACGAAGCGGTACCGCTGCGCGCTGCCGGCATACGTCAGCCGATCCTCATTCTCGAAGGCGTCTTCAACGATGCCGAAATGCGCCTTGCCTGCGAGCTCGACTTGTGGCTCGTCGTGCATCACGAGGAACAGATCGCGATCATCGAGCGCAGCGACATCCCGCGCGCCAGCCTGCGCGTCTGGCTCAAGCTCGATACCGGAATGCGGCGCGCCGGATTCGATTGCGCGGTGGCCGAGGCAGCCTATCGTCGTTTGATGGCCACGGGAAAAGTCGGCGCGATCACCCTCATGACGCACTTTGCTTGCGCCGACGATCCGCACAGCGCGTTGACGCGCGAGCAGATTCAACGGTTCGATCGTGCGACGGCTCACCTCGAAGGCGAGCGAAGCCTGTGTAATTCCGCCGGCCTGTTGTGGTGGCCGAAAGCACGACGCGATTGGGCAAGGCCGGGCCTGATGTTGTACGGGATCGCGCCGGAAGGAAACGTGCTGCCGAACCTGCGTCCCGTCATGACGTTCAACAGTCGCATTTTCGCGGTGCGCACGGTGCAAACCGGCGAAGCGCTCGGTTACGGCGCCACGTATATTGCGCCTCGACCCATGCGTGTCGGACTCGTGTGCGCGGGCTATGCCGACGGCTATCCGCAAACCGCACCGTCCGGCACGCCGGTCGCCGTCGCGGGAAGGCGCACATGCATCGTGGGGCGCGTCTCCATGGACATGTTGATGGTCGATCTCACGGACATCCCGCAAGCACGCGAAGGCAGCGAGGTCGAGCTGTGGGGCCGGACGGTGCCGGTCGCTGAAGTCGCGAAAGCGTCGGGTCGCATCGCTTACGAGCTCGTCTGCAACGTCAAGCGCGTGCAATTCCAGTATAGCGATTCTCTCGCGACGACCGTCCACGACGTTGCCGCGCTTGCCGCCTGCGGCGCCCACCGTTAGTCCCTTCCACGATCTCCACAATTCATGTCGAGGAGAAGTTGCCGCGCCCGTATCGGGCGCGGTATACGTTCATGCGCAAGGCATCGGCAAAGTCTTGGGGGACGTACCGGCTCGATCCGTTCGGCACGCTTCAGACTGCGCCGATCCTGAGAACAAGAACGATCGCTTCGCTCGGCGAGCCATCGAGCGAACCTTGCATCGCACCGGCTCACACCATTTGCCGCGGAGACCAACAACATGACGCGCTTGACTCGACGCAGCCTCATCACCGCCTCGGTCGGAGCAGGCATTGCCTTACCGTCGCTCGTCCATGCCATCGAAGGCTGTGGGGAACAGCCCAACACCGCACCGGCCTTGCAGCCGCCACTGTTGCTGACCGACTGGGCCTGGCTCGCACACTATCGCGAAGCGAACGCCAAGCTCATCGCCAGCGGCGAGCCCGTCACCACGGTGTTCCTGGGCGACTCGATCACGGAAGGCTGGGCGCGCACCGACACGGAGTTCTTCTCGAAGGGCAATGTCGGCCGAGGAATCAGCGCACAGACGACACCGCAACTGCTCGTGCGCATGCATGCGGACGTCATCGACCTCAAGCCCAAGGTCGTACACATCATGGCGGGCACGAACGACATCGCCCAGAACACAGGCCCCATGCGTCCCGAGGACACGCACAACAACCTGATGGCGATGTGCGAGATCGCCCAGGCACACGGCATTCGCATCGTGCTCGGCTCGGTGCCGCCGGCGACGCGGTATTGGTGGCGACCCGAAATCCAACCGAAAGCGGCCGTGCTCGCGCTCAACGATTGGATTCGTGCGTATGCCGAAAAGATCGGCGCCGTCTATGCGGACTACGCTGCCGTGCTCACCGATGAACAGGGCAACGTCAAGCGCGAGCTGGCGCCGGACGAGGTCCATCCGACCCCGGCCGGCTACGCCGCAATGCGGACGGTGGCGGAAGCTGCGATCAAGAAGGCGCTGGCGTGAGCCCGCGGGCCTACGGCACATCCGGTGTGCCGTAGGCTGCCTTCGCGTCGCGTGCGGAACGAATCGGCGGGAGCGCGCGCGCGACGAAGAATGCGGTCGGCCAGCCGACCAACACGATGTGGCCGAACGCCGTGATGTGGATGCCGTCCAAGGGATAAATGCCGCGCCCGATGGCCGAGAGCGGCAAGATCACATAGTTCATCGCCGCGAGGAACGCGACGCCATAAAGTCCGCCGAGCACGAACCAATGGCGCGGAAGCCATCTCACGCGAGATGCGATCAAGTACAAGAGCGCCGCGGCGGCGAAGCAAATGAAGAAGTGCAGGGCGACACCCAGCACGACCATTTCCAAACCGCCATCGTGCGCCGCTCTGCCGAACAAGCCGCTTGCCACGCCTTTCCACGGTCGCATCCACGAGCCGCCGTCCATGACCGTGCGCACCGTCGCGTAGATGAAATCGGCCAGTCCTGCGCTGAAGCCTCCGAGAACGATCCCCCGAGCGGCGGAACTGAAGTAGGCGGGCACAGTCTTCTCTGCGTGCACTGTCATGGTTAGATCCCTTAGGTGAAGCGTGGCCTGCACTACAGCCGACAGAGTGGTCTGGGTCCATAGCCACTTTCGGCGTTCGGCAGCGACCACTTTGCCGGCGCGTGCATACGGGGACTGCTGGTCGCGCGCGAAGTCCCGCTATCCATGTCGGGTTATCCGTGTGCGATGGAACGCTCGCTCCCGCTAGAATGCAGGACTTGCAACGACGAGGTGCTGGCGCATGACGGCGCTCCCTGCGATCTTCGTCGGGCATGGCAGCCCGATGAACACGCTCGAATCGAACGCATATACGCTCGCCTGGCAACGCCTGGCGCACGCGTTGCCGCGACCCAAGGCGATTCTCGCGATCTCCGCGCACTGGTACATCGCAGCCACGGCAGCGACTGCAATGCCGCGGCCGCGCACGATTCACGATTTCTACGGGTTTCCGGATGAGCTCTTCGCGTTCCAGTATCTGGCGCCCGGCTCGCCGGAGCTCGCACACACCATCGTCGAGCTCGCCAAACCCGACTGGCTCGGGCTCGACCACGATCAGTGGGGGCTCGATCACGGCACGTGGAGCATCCTTGCGCACATGTACCCGCAAGCCGATGTACCGGTCGTCCAGTTGTCGATCAACGCCACGAAACCGCTGCAGTATCACCTCGATCTGGGCGCTCGCTTGAACGCGCTGCGCGAACAGGGCGTGCTCATCCTCGCAAGCGGCAATGTCGTCCACAATCTGCGGCGCCTCGATTGGCAACGCCACGACAGCGGGGAAGAGTGGGCGCAGCGTTTCGACGATGCGGCCACGGCGCTGCTCGAAGAACGCCCGGGCGATATCGCGAAACTGACCGAGCATCCGGATTTCCGCCTCGCTGCACCGACGCCGGATCACTTCCTGCCGTTGCTCTACATCGCCGGCATCGCCGCCGCCGACGGTTTGCCCGCACGCGCCTGGCTGCGCGGTTGCACGCTCGGCTCGATCTCCATGAGCTGCTACGGCGTCGGCCTCGAGCACATCGACTGTCTCGCAGCGCACGAGGGTGCGAGCGTTCCTGCCGATGTTCCTGGCGACCAGACGAACCTCTGACAATCATTGGGACTCCAACGCGAGCAGCGCACAATGAGCCGATCACTCAACGCCTCGACCCGACGACGTAAGACCGAAGCGAAGACGCAGGTGCGCACGATCCTCGTTGCCATCGCAGATCCGTTGGCCAAAGAGCTGTGGGTCGTCGATCGCGCGGCGCAACTCGCCAAGGCGCTCGGCGCGCGGCTCATCTTGTTTCATGCGGCATTCGACAGCTCGCTGAGCGGCTCGCGGCTGTTTGCCTCGCAACGTCTCGCGAAGGCACGCGGCCTCTATGTCGCCGAGCGGATGCAGGCACTCGAGCGTCGCGCCAAGGCGCTCAAGAGGGCGGGTATCGCGACGACTGTGAGCGTCGTATGGGAGGATCCTCCGCACGAAGCGATCATACGCGGCGCGATCCGAGAGAAAGCCGATCTAGTCGTGGCCGGCGCCCACGAACATCGACCGGACGTGCGGCCGTTCCTGCGCCTGACGGATTGGGAGCTCATGCGCCTCTGCCCGCGACCGGTCCTCATCGTGCATCCCGCCTCGTCGGCCCGCGATACGGGTGCGGTGCTCGCGGCATTGGACCCTACGCATGCCTACGACAAGCCCGCGCACCTCGACGTGTCCGTCGTCACGTGGGCCAGCACGCTGGCAGCAGCGCTGCAGACTCCGTGTCACGCGGTGCATGTCGTTGCGCCGGGCGCTTATCCGCTCGGTGCGACGCAGCGCGAGCGCAAGCGTCACGATCAACAAATGGAATCGAAGCTCAAGCAAGTCGTCCGGCGCGCTCACGCCGACGTCGCGGCGATTCACATCGAGCACGGGCGCGTAGCGGACGCCTTGACCGAATTCGCCACCAAGCTGCCGGCGCCGATGCTCGCGATGGGCATCATCAGCCGCCGCTGGCTGCAACGATTCGTCGTAGGCGACACCGCCGAGAGCGTGATTCGCAACGTGCCATGCGATCTGCTGGTCGTCAAACCCGCTGAGTTCCGCTTACAGCTTGGCCGCACACGCAAGGAAGCGATCGTGCTGCCTGCGACCGAGCGGCCTAGAAAGAGTCGCGCAGCGCGGCAACGCGCCTGACGCCATCAGTTCTCGCCGACGTACGTGTAGTGCCAAGGCTCATTCGGTACGGCGAGAGGGCCGCGAAAGGGCGCACCCGAGGCGACCACGGCAGCATGCAATTTCTCGCGCCAGCCGCCGCGCTCCCAAACGCTCTCCACGGTCGTAACTTCCGGGCCGGCAACGACCGCACCGTTCCTTACGATCTGAAAGTCGATCGCGCGTAGCTGGCCATGAGCTGATAGACCCGGCGCCGCTAACGGCGCCGGCGTATGCGGTATCCAGCCTCTCAGGAACTGCTCGAAGCGTTCGCGCGATTGCGGGGTCGCGTGATTCGGATAGTTGCGCCGCGCAAGCTCTCGCTCGGCGGCACGCCATAGCTCGCGAGCGGTTCGTCCCACTCTGGGATTTTCGTTCCAACGCTCGAGCTGCACTGCAAGAGTACGAACCTCCAGATTCGTGTACAGGCTGTAGCCAGGATTGCGCCGCTCGAACTCGTCTGTGACGGCTTGCACCGCCATGAGCAGGCGCTCGTACTCCGCGGACGCCTTGAAAGACCCGACTTGCCGTGCGGTCCATGTCCAACGTCCAGGCAGCTCCGCGCCTGCACGTATGTACGCGCGCAACGCAAGCAGCTTGCGTTCTTCATCGCCGACTCTCTGCAGCGCCCGCTGCGCAACAGGCGGCAACGTTTCGATCAGCGCGGACATATGCGAGCCAAGCGAGGCCGGTACGCGCGGCTCATGTTCGCTCGCCTGCACCGAGAGCATCGCGAGCACCAGCATCAGAGAAAGCGCAGCGATCGTTCTCCGCCCGATCGTGCCGAGGCGAGAACGCCTCATCGGCGATCCTGTCGCTGTTGCAGGACAACGTGTCCTCGATTCGCCGGGCCGAGATGACAAGCCGCACATATGGATCGAACGCGGTTCATATGAATCCCGTATCGCTTACGACCTTCTCCGAATGGTCGCCCGCACGTCGAAGGGAAACACTGCAATCGCTTGCTCGAAACCAACCGTAAGGAGACACCGCGATGAATATTACCCGTTGGGAGCCGTTCCGCGAGATCGAGGACATGTTTCGCCAGTACTCGCCGATGTTCGCGCGCACACTGCGTCGCAACGGCGAAGAACGCTTCGAGTGGACGCCGGCGGCTGACATCAAGGAAACGGAAAAGGAATACGTGATCAAAGCCGAGCTGCCCGAAGTGAAGAAGGAAGACCTATCCGTCACGTTCGACAACGGCACGCTCACGATCTCGGGTCAACGCCGTCACGAGAAGGAGCAGGAGAACGAGAACGAAATCCGCGTCGAGCGGTTCTACGGCAGCTTCTCCCGCACGTTCTCTCTGCCTGACGACATCGATCCGAAGGGCATTCAAGCGGAAACGAAGGACGGCGTCTTGCGCGTGCGCATCCCGAAGACGCAGAGCGCCAAGAGCAACCCCGTCAAGATCGAGGTGAAGTAGGTCAGCGTAACGAGCGACGCGCGACAGGGCAGGGCGACGACACGGACCCATGACGGCCATGTAGACGTTGCACCGTGCATGGATCCACGCGCCCTGCGCGACTTATCGGCCGCATCGGAGATCGGAGGGACGAGCAATGAGAGTCGGAGAAATCTGTCGGCGCGCCGCTGTCGCGATCAGCAACGAGGTGGACATCGTCGATGCGGCCAAGCTCATGCGCGAGAAACACGTGGGCTTTCTTGTCGTGGTCAAGCATGCCGACAAGCTACGCCGCCCGATCGGTGTCCTCACCGACCGAGACATCGTCCTGCAAGTGACTGCGCGCGACATCAATCCCCGCGCCGTTACGGTAGAAGACGTGATGACGCGGCAGCCATTGACGGCAAGCGAGGGCGATGACCTGGGCGAGGTGCTCCAAGCGATGCGTCTCGCAGGTATTCGTCGCGTACCCGTCGTCGATGCCCGCGGCTCTCTCCTCGGCGTGGTCGCCATCGACGATGCCGTCGACCACGTGACGAGCCTGCTCACCGACATCACCGGCTCCATTACGAACGAACAGCGACGCGAATGGCGGGTTCGGCCAGCGACCGATTCACCGCCTGCCTAGCGTTTCGGACGTTCAGCACGAAGCCCTGCAAAGGTGGCGCCGCGCGCACGGACTGCGTTGTCATCTATCATCGAGCCTTCTGACGTCGCGGCCTGGTCCGCGACCCACGGAGGAACCACGATGATGCTCCTTGCGAGGCTGCTCGTTCTGTTCGCTGCCATCGCATCGTGTCCGTCCTTCGCCGCCGGCACGACGCAACAAACACTGACAGTCTTTGCCGCCGCCTCGCTGACCGACTCTCTACAAGCGGTGAGCGACGCCTATACCGCCGCCACCGGCGTCCCCGTGAGGCTGTCGTTTGCGGCGAGCTCGGCGCTTGCCAAGCAGATCGAATCCGGCGCGCGCGCCGATCTGGTCATGCTCGCCGATCGTGACTGGATGGACTATCTCCAGGAGCGCAATCTCATCCGGCCCGAGACCCGTAGCGACATTCTCGGCAATCGCCTGGTCCTCATAGCACCCCGAAACAGATCGGTGTCGATCGACTTGGCGCGCAGCAGCACCCTGATCGAAGCACTGGGCCCCAGCGGCCGGCTTGCGCTGGCGGCGGACTTTGTTCCGGCGGGCCGCTACGGCAAGGCTGCGCTCGTCTCGCTTGGCGTATGGGACCGCATCGAGAAGAGGCTCGCGCTTGCCGAGAACGTACGCACCGCTCTCATGTACGTGGCGCGCGGGGAAACACCCCTCGGCATCGTCTATGCGACCGATGCGCGCATCGATAATCGCGTGCGCGTCGTCGCGGAGCTTCCTGAGAACCTGCACGATCCCATTACGTATCCCGCTGCGCTCACTCGCAGAGCGAGCCCTGCCGCCGCGAAGTACATTGAATATCTGCGCTCGCCGGCCGCCCGAACGATCTTCGAAAGCGCGGGGTTCTCCGTGCTCGTCGAATCGCAGAGCAGCAGAGGAGGGCAGACGCCCTGAGATTGTGAGGCGGTGCCCTCGAACCCGCTCTGCGTGTGAGTTTCCTCATCGGCCTCCGTGAATCTCCTATCCGAGTGCCAGCCGCATGAGCGGTAGCATCGAGACAGCTGCAACGGTATTCGGATCTCCGGAGGCATCATGTACAAGAACATTCTCGTGCCGGTCGACGGAAGCGAACCGTCCGAGCTGGCGTTGCGCGAAGCAATCAGGCTCTCGAAGAGCCTCGGCGCGACATTGCACGTGATGCACGTCGTCGACGAGTTCTTCCTGACGCCAATGGATACCTCCTATCTCTCGTCCGTCTACTACAGCGATCTCACGGCGGCCTTGCGCAAAGCCGGCCAGCAGATCCTCGATCGCGCCGACACGATCGCACGCCAGGAAGGCGCGACTTACAAGACAGCGCTCGTCGAAACGTTTGGCCGACGCGTCGCCCAGATCATCGTCGAACAAGCGAAGGAGACCTCGGCCGACCTCATCGTCATGGGCACGCACGGACGACGCGGCCTGCGGCGGCTCGTCATGGGCAGCGACGCCGAAGGCGTGCTACGCACGACGACGGTGCCTGTCCTGATGGTGCGGGGTACTGAGAGCGCGAGCTGATCTTCATCGGATGATGCGTGAACGCTCTAGGTCGCGCTCATTCTGCAAGCTTCTTCACCATGAAAGCCGCACTGGCAGGGCACAGGGCAGAGAACTCGGCAGAGGATCGAATGGCCGGCGGCGCGTCGTTTCTATCCGCTCGCACGTAACCTCGCGCTGCGAAAAACGCTTCGGCCGTAGTGGTCAGCAGATACAACGAACGCACGCCGCGCGAGCGAGCGTGCGTCTCCGCATGCGCCAATAGCCGCGATCCCAGGCCGCTCGACCGAGCGCTCGGAGCTACGACGAGCGAGCGAAGCAGAGCATAAGGCGGCGAGAGCTCGAGCCCCACAATGCCGACGGGCGCCTGCGGCTCGCCCGCTTGAAAGAAATCGTCCACCCGCTCTGCAGTAATGTCCTCGGTTGGAAGCCCTGCCTGTCGAAGCAGCGCGATCACACTTGGGAGTGACGGACGGGCAGTAATGGCCAACATCTTCGGATTCCTGCTCAAGGGTCGATTATTGGAGTCCGCTGGCCAGCCTCGTCAACAGCCAAAACAGGGGAGTGGATACGTTCCAGACCCGTCGCCTCCCTTTCGAATGGCCGCGACGAGACTACGACGAGTGCCCCATCTGGCCCTCTTTGTCTTTACAACGACTTGCATTATCTTCAAGAAGCAACAATCAATACGGTCTGAAGCGCACGCCCGTTTGCCCGCAAGGAACTGGCACGAGCCGATAACAAGCCAACAAATCGCTCTACAGGGAAGCCGTCATGGCGATCATCCTCATCGTTTCCGTTGGGGTCATTGGGTACTTGTGGCTTCAAGAGAGGAGGCGGGCCGATAGGCTACAGAAGAAGCTGACGGAAGCTCACGCCGCGGCATCCAGTGCCAACGACCAGGTCCAGATCGCTCAACGTGAAATCAGCGCGTTGCGCGAACAGCTCGAACGACTGCGACCTTACCTGGTTGTCGAAGACGCCAAGGCCGAAGCCGCCAGAATACGCTTGGAGGCGGCCCGAGAGGCGGAACAGATCAAAGCCGAAGCAAAAGCATTGCTCAACGAATCGCGCGAGCAAGCGCGCGAACGAGTCGAGAAGGCCAACGAAAAACTAGAAACCGCGGGAGTGCAGGCACAGGAGATCATCGCCCAGGCTCAGCGCCGCGTTCAAGAGATTGCTGGAGACGCCTACAAAGCGTTGAAGCACGCCGATCACATAAAAGGCGTCCTGGACGCCATGCGCAACAAGATTGAAGGTTACGGCGACCGATACCTTGAGCCGACCTACAGCCTTCTCGATGAGCTCGCCGACGCATACGCGTTCGCTGACGCAGGCCGCCAACTCAAGCTGGCGCGCCAGCGCTCTCAGCTTCTGGTCGACCAAGGTCGCGCTGCGACTTGCGGCTACGTAGATCCCGATCGCCGCAAGATGGCTATTGCCTTCGTCCTGGATGCTTTCAACGGAAAGGTCGATTCCATCCTGTCGCGCGTCAGATCCGACAACATCGGCACCCTGAGGCAACAGATACGAGATGCCTTCTCCCTCGTGAACTATAACGGCGCGGCATTTCGAGATACTCGTATTAGTCAGGAATACCTGGAAGCCCGCCTCGATGAGCTCAAGTGGGCCGTTGCTGTTGTCGCCCTACGCGACAAGGAACGAGAGGAGCAGCGTCAGATCAAAGCGAGAATCCGAGAAGAAGAGCGGGCGCAACGAGAATTCGAACGCGCCAAGCGAGAAGCCGAAAAAGAAGAGGCGGCGGTCAGAAAGGCCATGGAACGCATGCAAGGACTGATCGCCCGGGCAAGTGAAGAACAGCGAGCGAAGTACGAAAGCCAGCTCGCCGAACTGACCGCGCGACTACAGGAAGCCGAAGCGAAGAGCCAGCGCGCGAAATCCATGGCGCAGCAAACCAAGTCCGGTCACGTCTACATCGTGTCGAACATCGGCTCGTTCGGCGAAAACGTCTACAAGATCGGCATGACGCGCCGACTCGACCCACTCGATCGCGTGCGCGAGCTTGGCGACGCAAGCGTTCCTTTCGGTTTCGATGTGCATGCCATGATCTATGCCGATGACGCGCCCAAGCTGGAACGCGAGCTGCATCGCAAGTTTCTGCTCAACCAAGTCAATAAAGTCAACCATCGGAAGGAGTTCTTCCGCGTCACGATTACGGAGATCGAAGAGACCATCGAGGCTCTGGGAATCCAGTGCGCTTGGACGATGGCGGCCCAGGCCGCCGAGTATCGCGAGAGCCTCAGCATCGAAGAGCGCATCAAGAGCGATCCAAGAGCCCGACAGCAGTGGCTCGAACATCAGATGCTCCTGGATCCCGTCACGGAAGACACTGCAGTGGAAACCGAATCCGATACTGAAACGGCTTGAGTTCGCGGTAGGCGACGAGATCAATCGCGCGAAAGCAGATGGATGGACGCCAAGTGAACTGCCGACTCCAGACTGGTTTGGATGTCACGATGCAACGTGACCCCGCGTAGTGCCGTCTTGGCTTGGCGCAACAGCAGCAGGACGCCGACGTGTCCGCTGAGTAAGCATTACGAGCTGATTAGATAAATCGACTCGCTTCACACTTCTGTAGCCATGTCGATCCGCGAGCAGGTGGTCGGCGGTAAACTGTCTATTTGCCTACGCGCAAGTGTGGGTCGGAAAGACATTCGCAAGAGAAATTGTCGGGGAGACGCATGGAAATCTTCTTGATAATGCTCGCCCTGGTGGGCAGCGTTTTCTGGTGGAACTATCGCCGCTTCAAGCGGATGCGTGCCCAGTCTTTCGATTGGTACGCGCAGACCTATCCGCAGCACATCCAGGACGGGCAAGCGCGCTGTCGTGAATGCAAGAATTCGCGAATTCACACGCGCAAGGTAGACAACTACAGCTTGCGCGAGCACTTCTGCCCGAACTGCGGTGTCACGCTGTACTATTCGCCGCTCCCGGAATAATCCTTCGCGTGTTCTCTTGCGTACGAAGGGCTCGAACTCAGGGCGCATACCGTTTGTAGCGCACGATGCCAGGCGAGGCGGGTCGCCTGCCTGCTGCGCCAGAGCGCCGTTCTAATGATTAGACCGGGTGGCTTAAGTCGCCTTCGGTCTACCGCTCACCGGGGTCACTTGGATTGTACAAGTCTCGTATTTACCCGACACTCCGGGTCTCCGGGCTAGGGTTCAAGCAGCCGTTGGCAGCGGCTCATTAGCCTCCTCTGTGGGAACGATGTC
>Ga0207869_1000119_pt1 | contig 72404 bp, 67 predicted proteins | sample HigsolmetaAR205D_FD_184837 | JGI IMG/M metagenome (GOLD analysis project Ga0207869, IMG submission 184837) | Ionic liquid and high solid enriched microbial communities from the Joint BioEnergy Institute, USA - AR20-5-D (SPAdes) (version 2) ...
CGCTCAGGTGCCGCGCTGCACCTTGTACTGGCGCACGGGTGAGCGCGTGCCGTCGAAGTATTCGAGCTGAACGGAAACACTCTGCAGTTCCGGCGGAAACGTCCGGGGCAGGCGCGACTGATACGCCTCCAGGTCCACCGCATGACGGGCGAGGGCTTCATCGGGTACTCCGATCTCGACCGACTGATTCGGAACCTCACGATCGAAGCCGAAGTGCACACGCCGCACGGCAAGAGAGTGGGCAGGAGTCAGCCGGAATCCGCCGCTCACGAACTGCGCCGGCCTGCCGTCCGCTCCTCTGATCCCTCCCATGCTGCGCACGGCGAGCTGGAACCAGGGATTCGATCGATCGAAGCGTTCCAGCAGCGTCCGCGACTGTGCGCGTACCTCGCGGATGGGATCGATAGGCTGCCGCAGCGGTCCCTGCCAGCGCCCGCCCACATCGAGGTACTCCACGGCCACCTCGCGGGCGTTCATCGGCACGGTTACGGGCTCCATGCGCATGCCGGTGCCTTCCTGCACGACTTTTCCATCGATCAGCACGCGGAACCGCTTCATGAGCTCGCCCACCGTCACGAAGGCTTTGAGCTCCGGCACGGCGGGGTTCGACAGGACGAAGCGGACGTCGAATCTCGGCAGCGACACCTCCTCCATCGCTCTCGATGCTTCGAGGCTGGCGAGCATTGCCCGCGCCTGAGTCACGCTCGCCTGGAGTCGGCCCGCGTCGGCAAAGTGCTCCGCGTTGCCTCGCGCGTCGAGAAAGCTGCGGAATCCGCGCTCCGCCGCAGCGCGCGATTCACGGGAACCGACGAACACGAGCTGTTCCGCGAGTGCCAGATGCGCTGGCCCGTAGTCGGCGTGACGGAGAACGCTCTCCTCGAGAAGTTGCACGCGCTTTCGCTGGTCCGGCTCCATGAGTGCACGACGGACCTCGAGGGCCGGCTGGTTACCGCGTGCGGACAGCTTCTCGAGCCGGTCGAGTGCCGCAGCGGTGCCGATCCGGCTCGCGAGGTGCGTCGCGTACACCTCCGCGACGTCGAACTGCACCGGCGCTGTGAGCTCGACGTGCCGTTCCAGCGCGGCGAACGCTCCCTGGATGTCGCCTCTCTCCTGAAGGATGCGCGCGTTTCGCAGGAAGTCCGCCGCGGTGCGCGGATTCTTCACCAGCGTGTCGGGACCCAGCGTCTCCTCCACGATGGTGACGGTCCGGCTCGTGTCCTGACGGATCGCGGCGATCTCGCCACGCAGCTCCCGGAGCTGCGCGGCGATGACGCTGTGATCGGCGCCGTCGGCGGCACTCTCACGCAGCATCCAGAGCACGCCTGCGAAGAGCGCGACCAGCGCAACCGGTACGGGCACCGCGCACGTCCAGTGCTCGCACGCCGCTTCCAGCGGCTCGCCCGAATCGCGGAGCACCGTGCCCTGACGCAAACGCCACCAGATGAACGTGCAAAGCAGCGTGCCGGCCAGGATCACCATGATCCACGCGAAGTTCTCGCGCGCCACGGCCAGCAGATCGCTCAGCGTGGAAAGCAGGGTCGCACCGGCCGCCGCAAGACCGCTGCGCGCGAAGTGCCGGCGTGCGTGCGCGATCCCGAGCTTCAGATAGAGCAGGAACCCGAGCCCCGCGCGGATGGAGCTCGGGCGCGCGGGCCGCGCCTTCGCACCGCCGCTCATGCGGCGACCACGCGATCAGTGCCGAAGTCGGCGGAAGCGCGGTGCTGCAGCCGGCTCACGGTGCGGACTGTCCCGGACATGGCTTTCGACTCCCGGGTTGCGTTCCACGGCCTCGCCGCCGGCAGAACGTGGTTGTTGTAGTTCGAGTGCGCAGAGGAGAGCGGAAGAGATACTAGACGAAACGGCTGTACCCCGGAAGCCGGCAGGCCTGAAAGAGAACGCAGGAACGCCGGCGGGACGCGCCTTCAGACACCTGCCGTGTGCACCGCGGCTGCGTACTGTTGCGGATGGCGCACGAGGTTCCGGCGGTGCACGATACCGTCAGATCCGGGATGTCCCGTAGCCCACAAGGAGCCGATCATGCGTCCGGTTCGCAGGATTCTCGTCGCCGTGAAGGACCCGCAGTCGAGATCACTGCCGGCGGTCGCCAAGGCCGCCCAGCTCGCGAAGGCACTGGACGCGAGGCTCGAGCTGTTCCATGCGATAGACACGCCGCTCTATGCCGATCTCCCGAGTCTCGAGCGCGGCGAAATCGACCGTTCGCGGACCGAATGGCGCAATCGCCGGCTGGCGCAGCTCGAGCGCATCGCTGAGCGCATGCGCCGCCAGGGTCTCGAAGTCAGCACCACCGTCGAATGGGACTACCCGGTGTACGAGGCCGTCGTGCGGCGCGCGGTCCGCAGTGAAGCCGATCTGATCGTCGCGGAGCGACATGCAGGCGTACGAGTCGCGCCGTGGCTGCTGCACGTCACGGACTGGGAGCTGCTGCGGTATTCCCCTTTACCCGTGCTGATCGTGAAAACGCCGCGCCCGTACCGCCGCCCGGTGGTGCTCGCTGCCGTCGATCCGAGCCACGCCTTCGAGAAGCCGGCGAAGCTCGATCAGGAAGTGCTGGGGATCGGCGGCACGGTGGCCACCGCGCTGCGCGGCACCCTGCACGCCGTGCATGCATACGCACCGCTTCCCCCGACGCTGCTGGCACGTGCGGCGGAAGACCCGGGTGCCGCCGACCGCATCAGCGCCGAGACCGCAAAGTGGGCGCGTTCCCGATTCGAGCGGGCATTGCGTTCGGCGAAGATTCCGCCGAGACGGCGTCATCTCGTCGGGCGGCATCCGATCGATGCGATCCTGGACGTGGCGCGTCAGACTCGCGCGGCAATCGTCGTGATGGGCGCGGTGTCGCGTTCGGGGCTCAGGCGCCTCTTCATCGGCAACACGGCCGAACGCGTGCTCGACGACCTGCCCTGTGATCTGCTCGTCGTGAAGCCGCGGGGCTTCCCGAACCGTGTGCCGCGCGCGAAGCGCGGGCCCAGGGTCACCGTCATTGCGCCCAGTCTCTAGAGAACGTACGGCCTGCCGCCGTGGAACTTCGGAGGCAGCGGAGCATTGCCCTTTCGGGCCCCGATGGAGGATACCCACGTGAACGCACGCCTCACGTTGCTCGCAGCACTCCTCGGACTGACCGGCGTCCATGCAGCCGCGCAGACCAATCCCCATGCCGCCGCTCTGATCCGCGATGCGATGGCGCTCGAGCCCGACGCCGAGCGTGGCGCGGCGCTCTACCGCGAGCACTGCTCGGACTGCCATGGCGAGAAGGCATGGGGCGATGCCGCAAAGGCCGTTCCCTCGCTGGCGGGCCAGCGCGAGTTCTATCTCGTGACTCAGCTCGCGGCGATTGCGGAGCTCGGCCGGATCGCCCCCGACATGCATCGCGCCCTGCAACGCGGCGATCTCGCGCAGCCCCAGGGCGTGCGCGATCTGGCGGCGTATCTCGCGGGCGAGCCGCCCGGCAGGAATCCGCAGCATGGCGCAGGCCGCGCCCTCGAGGCAGGTGAACGTGCGTACACGCGCGGCTGCGCACAATGCCACGGAGCACGTGCCGAAGGCAGCGCGGAGGAGCCCATCCCCGCGCTCGCGGGGCAGCACTATTCCTATCTGATCCTGCAGCTTCGCAATTTCTCGGCCGGCCACCGGGGGCTCGTGGAACCGCCGGTGCTCGATTTCACGGCGGGCCTGTCTCCGGACGAGCTCGAGGCGATCGCGGACTATCTGTCGAGACTTCCGCCCGCGGCTGCCGGCCGCTGAGCGGTCCGCGCGCGCAGCGCGGCTTCGAGCCGCGCGTCGTGGCCGTAGATGTCCTCGAAGAAGAGCACGCTGCCGTCCTCGGCCGCGAGCGCGGTCGCGTAGACGATGAAGACGCGAATGGGTTGCGCCAGGTTCACGCGACGTGAATCGCCCTGCTCCATGGCCTCGAGGATCTTCTCGCGCGTCCATCCCGGATTCGCGCGCAGCACGTACTCGGCAAGCGCCACGGGGTCGGCGACGCGAATGCAGCCGTGACTGTACGCACGCACCGGCTCGTTGAAGAGCGAGACGGCGGGTGTATCGTGCAGGTACACGGCGAAGTCGTTCGGGAAGACGAACTTGATGCGGCCGAGCGCGTTCCTCGGTCCCGGGCGCTGCCTTAGGCGCGCCGCACCGCTCTCGAGCGCCAGAATGACCTCGGGAGTGAACTCACGCTCCACCCGTCCATCCCGGCGCACGGCTTCGTACCCCTGGTTCGCCATGGCAGCCGGACGCGCTCTGATCTGCGGCAGCAGCTCGTTGCGCAGGATGCTCGTGGGCACGTCCCAGAACGGGCGGAAGACCACGTATTCCATGTCCGCCGCGAACACCGGCGTGTTGTGGCGGGGAAATACGCTGCCGACGATCACGTCGATCGGAAGGATCGTCTCCTCGCGATCCTCGGTCGTATGAAACGCGAAGAGTTTGAACTGTGGAATGTTCACGAAGATGGGCGGGTTCTCGAGCTTCGGCGGCAGCCAGCGGAAGCGCTCGAGCGCGAGCTCGATCTGTCGCGCACGAGCGGCGAGTGGCACCGAGAGCGCCCGGAACGTCCGCTCGCCCAGAACGCCGTCGCGCTTGAGTCCATGACGTCCCTGGAATCTCGCGATGGCGGCGCTCAGCGCCTCGTCGATGAGCTCTTCGTCGGCGGAGACGCTCCTCGACTCCGGCAGATCGCCGAGCGCGATGAGCAGGCGCCGCAGTTGCGGTGCGCCGGCATAGCGCGCACCGGCAGCAAGCGACCGCTTCGGCAGACGCGGCAGTGGTGCGGTGAGCCCGGGGTCGGCCGCGAGCTTCCGGTAGCGCGCCAGTGCCTCCTTGAGGAGCGAGTACCGCAGCCAGCGCGGCTCGAGGGAATCGAGAATCGCGACGGTCGCTTCCGCGGTCGGTGCGATCGCGAGCGACTGCAGGACGAGGGCCGGGTCGAGCGGCGGGCGCGCTGTATCGATCCTGAATCCGATGGCGCGCGGATCGACACGTCCGGCGTGCAGCTCCTTCACGAAACGTGCAGCGTAGAGACTCAGCGCGACGTCGAAGCGTACGCCGCGATCGGCAGCCTCCGGCGCGCTGCCTCCTCCCGGCCGCGCAAGTGCGGTGAGCCGGCTCGCACCGTAGTCTTCGGGCTCGAGGCCTCTCGAGTGCGCCGTCGCCAGCTGCCCCACGAGCGCGATCGCCGCCGGTGTGGGCGCACCGTCGCGCGTCCAGAGCGGCGTGCGACTGCGCCGTAAGCGTGAGCAGGACGATGCACGCCCACAGGGGTGCGCACGCCTTCGGCGTTCGGCTGCGACGCCCGGGTATCCGTCTCATCCCCTGATGCGGCTCATCCCTTGATGCAGATGAGCGGCTCGAGGCGTGCGACCTTGCGTGCGAGCCCGGCGGCATCCGCCGCGTCGACGACGGCCGAGACGTCCTTGTACGCGTCGGGCGCCTCTTCGGCGATACCTCGCATCGAGGGACTGCGAATGAGCACGCCGCGTGCCGCGAGCTCGTCGACGATCTGCCTGCCCTTCCACTTGCGCGCCGCCTGATGGCGGCTCATCGCGCGTCCAGCACCGTGGCACGCGGAGCTGAACGCGAGCTCCTCGGATCGAGCCGTGCCCGCCAGCACGTAGGAACCCGTACCCATCGAACCGCCGATCAGCACGGGCTGGCCGACGTCCCGAAAGGCTTCAGGAAGATCCGGATGCCCGGGACCGAAGGCGCGCGTCGCGCCCTTACGGTGCACGTAGACCTGTTTCACGCCGCCGTTCACGCGATGCGGCTCGAGCTTGCACGTGTTGTGCGAGACGTCATAGAGCAGCGGCAGTTGCGCATGCGGAAGGATGTCGGCGAAGACACCTCGCACCAGGTGCGTGATGATCTGCCGGTTGGCGAGCGCGCAGTTGATGGCGGCGCGCATCGCACCGAGGTACTCGCGGCCGACGTCCGAGTTGATCGGCGCGCAGGCGAGCTCACGGTCGGGCAGCACGATCCCGTGGCGCGCCGCCTCGGCCACCATGCGCTTGAGATAGTCGGTGCCGATCTGATGGCCGAGACCGCGCGAGCCGCAGTGGATCATCACCACGATGTCGCCCTGGTGCAGCCCGAAGGCGTGCGCAATGCTCTCGTCGAACACGCGGGTCACTTCCTGCACTTCGAGGTAGTGATTGCCGCTGCCGAGCGTTCCCATCTCGTCGCGCTGCCGGTTCTTCGCCTGCTGTGAGACGGCTTCGGGCCGCGCGCCGGACATGCGGCCGCGTTCCTCGATCCGCTCGAGATCCTCCGGAACGCCCCAGCCGCGCTCGACGGCCCACTGGGCGCCGCCCCTCAGCATCGCATCCATCTCGCCCGGATCCAGCCGAATGGTGCCGGTGCTGCCGACTCCTGCTGGAACGCGGCTGAAGAGCGCCTCGGCGAGCAGCGCGGCGACCGGAGCGACATCCGCGCGCTTGAGGCCGGTGTGGAGACAGCGCACGCCGCAGGAGATGTCGAAGCCGACACCTCCCGCCGAGACCACGCCGCCTTCATCGGGATCGAACGCGGCGACGCCGCCGATGGGAAATCCGTAGCCCCAGTGCGCGTCGGGCATGGCGTACGCGGCCCGCACGATGCCCGGCAGCGTCGCGACGTTCGAGGCCTGCTCGTAGACCTTCTGATCCATCTCGCGGATGAGCTGCTCGCTCGCGAAGATCACCGCCGGCACGCGCATGGCGCCCTGCGGGGGAATCTCCCATTCGTACTCGGAACGTCGCTTGAAAAGGCCGGGATCCATCTCTCAGTGCTCCTTGCTGTCGCACCGACCGCATCACACGTCGACGACGGTCTGCGCGATCCACTCACCGCCTTCCTCTGCGACACGCAGCGCGGTGTACGTGGCACCTTTGACCTCGACCGCCGGATGATGCCGCGCCGGTTCGACGCGCTCGCCCCAGGCGCGGCCGTGCAGCCGGTTGCCATCGAGCTGCACTTCGAAGCGGCTGAACAGCATCTTGCGCACGGCCATTTCGTAGACGAGCGCGTTGAGCCACTCGACGAGCAGCAGCTCGCGATCCGGCGCTTCGCACTCGATCGCCACTTCCTCGCGCGGCTCGACGGACTGCGGATCGGTCACGGCTCCCGTCATCGCGAGCGCCGCCTGCTCGAAGGCTTCGGAGAGCGTCGCACCGACGCCCCGCACGCCCATGTCGGCCTCGTGGGAGAAGTGTTCCCAGCGCGCGTTCATGCCCGATGGTCAGCCCGGTGCGGCAGCCGCAGCGATGCCGCGCCGCCTCAGCTCCTGCGACGCTCGCACTGTGGCTGGGTGCCGATCAGCTTCGCCAGCGCCCCAAGCTGCTCGGCAAGAACCGGCAGGAGGTCGTCGAAAGTGACGATACCGATCAGCTCGCCGTCCGCGTTCACGACGGGCGCCCGCCGGACGTTCCGTGCGCTCATGCGCTCGATCGCCTCGGCCACGCCACCGTTCTCCTCGACGGTGAGCGGATCCGGCGTCATCACGTCCGCGACCGTCAGCGTAAAGAGATCCGCCTGCCGTTCGATCTGTCTGCACACCACGTCGCGATCCGTCAGGATGCCGACGGGCCGGGTACGGCCGTCCTTCGTTTCAACGACCACCACGGCGCCGACGTGCTGCTGCAGCATCTCGCGCGCCGCTTCGGCCAGCGGCTCCTCCGGCCGCACCACGATCACCTCACGGCTGCAAAGCTCTCCGATCTGCACGTGGCTCTCCTTCCGGCGCTTGCGGTAACCTGTGCCCACTCAAGCCGGCGGATCCGCGCCGTCGCGCAGTGCCGCCGAAGAGCATTATGGAGCGGCGGTCGACGCGGTGAAATGGGTATTCCCCGAGAGGAGGACTCGCGAATGAACGTCGGAAAGCTCTGCAGTCGCGATCTCGTCAGCGCCTCCGCGAGCACTCCCCTGTCGGATGTCGCCGCGCTGATGCACCGGCGAGGCGTTGGCGCGGTGGTCATCACCAAGGCGCCGATCGATCAGCCCGTCGCCGTGGGCATCGTCACCGATCGCGACATCATGCGCGCGCAGCTCACGCGCACGGCCGACTTCAACCGGCTCTCCGCGGCCGACGTCATGACGCGCGATCCGCTCGTGCTCGAAGAGCATCACTCCGTCGAAGACGCGATCCTGCGCATGCGGGAGCGGGGCGTGCGGCGCGCGCCCGTCATGGATGCCCACGGACAGCTCGTCGGCATGATCTCACTCGACGATCTCGTGGGTCAGCTCGCGTACGAGCTCGGCAACCTCGCGCGCGTCCTCGAGCGGCAGCCCCGCCGGCACGACGGCTGACGAACCACGGCGGACGGCTCGCCGGATTCCCCCGCCGAGTGTACGTATATCGGTACGTACATTCGCTGATGGCACCGCGGGCTCCGCGTGCGCATCATTTCCTCGCACACTGCCGAACGGGCCCACGTTCCGTCGAGGCAAGCCGACGGAGATCGCGTTCGAGCAGGTACGCGTCCGGTATCCGGCAGCGCCCCTCCCCATGAGCTGCCGGCTCGAGGGCGACGGCGTTCGCGCCGTCGCCCTACTTCCTTGCCTGCATCCGCCCGGTGTGCACATTCCGCCCGACGAGTTCCAGCGCGACGAGCGAGTCCCGCAGCGCGTCGTCGAGGTATGAATGCGCCCGCGCGATCCAGGTGCGCCGATCGGTGAACTGCGGATCACGCAGGTGCCACGCGGCGATCTTCGCGCGCACCAGCGCACGCTGACCCATGTAGAAGCGCAGCACGGCCGGATGCACGGGATCGTCGAGCGCCGCGCAGCAACGCCGCAGCAGTGCTTCACCGGTTTCCGGTGCACCGAGCCGCGCGCATTCCAGCGCGAGAAAGGCGAGCTCCTCGGCGGGATCGAAGGTGCGCAGATCCCTGTCGAACTCGAGACAGTCGATCGCGCACGCCGGCGGCCCGAGTGACACGTGCTCGGGACGCAGATCTCCGTGCCCTTCCACGACGCGCGCGCCGCGTGCGGCGAGCAGCGGGCCTGCACGTTGCAGGACCCGTCGCTGCGCCTCGATCACCGCGTCCACTCGCCTGCGATCGAGCTCGAGATCCGGCGCACGGAGCTCACGCGCGTTCTCAGTGGTTCGATCACGAAGACGCTTGAGATAATCACGACCCTGGAACGGCAGGCGTGCCGCGCGCCGCCGGTAGAAACGCGCGAGCATCCGGGCCACCGCATCCAGATCCTGGTCGCGGAGCGCACGGCACGCGAGCACGCGATCCAGCATCCGCTCGGCCGGAAGCTGGCGCATTCTGATCACCCATTCGATGATCGTCCCGCGCCGTCCCCAGGCGATGCGGCCGTTCCTGCCGCGCGAGAGCGCAACGACGCCGAGATAGACCGACGGCGCCAGCCGCCGATTCAGGCGGACTTCCTCGCGGCAGCCGCGCTCGCGGTCCGCGAGCGTCCGATAGTCCATGCGGTCCTGGCGCATCGCCTTCTTCATCTTCCAGGCGAAGCGTCCGGTGAGAAACACCCAGGCGAAGTGCGTCTCGAGAACGACGACCCGCCGCGGCCGGTCGGGATGGTTCCGCGGATCGCCGAGGAACTCCAGCAGCTCGGGGACGTTCTGCGGCTGCACGCCCGGGTCACGTTCGCCTCCGCGATTCCCCTGATGCGCGCCCCGGAACGTGCTGGCAGACTTCGTTTCGGGCTCGATCATGGGAGTGAATCTACATGACGCTCCGCATCCGTCGGATACTCGTCGCGGTCCGCGATCCCCGGCACACGTCCCGGAGCCTGCTCCGCAAGGCCGCGACGCTCGCGCAGGCGTCGCACGCCCGGGTCGAGCTGTTCCATGCGATCGACGATCCGCTCCTCGCTGAAACCGCACGCTACGGACGCCGTTCCCGATCGGCAGCGGACGATCTCGAGACCGTCAGGACGCGCGCCGTGCAACGACTCGAGCGGCTCGCGCGCTCCGCGTTTCCGGACCCTCGCCGCGTGCAGGTGCATGCCGAATGGGACTATCCGCCGCACGAAGCCATCGTCCGGCGAGCGATCGCCACACGCGCGGATCTCGTGATCGCCGCCACGCGCGAGCGCTGGCCGGGAGCGCGGCTGCTGCTCGCAAATACGGACTGGGAGCTGATCCGCACCTGTCCCTGCCCGCTGCTCCTCGTGAAGACACCGCGCGCGTACGGACGCGGCGCGGTGATCGCCTGTCTCGATCCCTTCCACGCGCACGACAAGCCCGCGGCGCTCGACCGTCGCATTCTCGATGCGGGTACGCAGCTCGCGAATGCGATCGGCGGCGAGCTGCACGCGTTCCACGCCTACCTGCCGATCGTCGCGACGGTTCCATCCGCTCTCGGTCAACCCGTGCCCGTCTGGCTGCCGCCGGACGTCGAGGAGCAGCACGGCAGGCGTGTCCGCGCGGCTTTCGATGCGCTCGCTAGGGAGGCACGCATTCCGCCGGCGCGCCGCCACCTGCGGATGGGCGACATCGCCAACGAGTTGACCGCGCTCATTCGCCGCACGCGCGCACGCGTGGTGGTGATGGGCGCAGTTTCGCGCTCGGGCCTGAAGCGTCTCTTCATCGGCAACACGGCCGAGCGCGTGCTCGACCGGTTGCCCTGCGACGTGCTGATCGTCAAGCCGCGCGGATTCCGCTCGCCGGTGCCACCGCGCTGACCAAGTCTCAGTTGCGCACCTTGCGCTCGATCTGCTGCTCGTTACGGATCGAGCCCGCGATGTGGCTGAGCTGCTCGGCGATGGCATCGAGTACGTCGTCGAGCGAGAGCACCCCGGCGAGCCATCCCGCCGTGTCTACCACCGGTACCCGGCGCACGCCGTGCGAGCGCATGCGGCGCAGCGTCACGTCGGTCGGATCGCCCACGTTGGCAACGAGGGGATCGCGCGTCATGACGTCGGAAACCTTCAGATCCCGCGGGTCCACTTCGCGGGCGACGACGGCGACGACCACGTCCCGGTCCGTGATCACTCCCACCACGTGCTCTCGGCCTTCCTGAGAACCGGGTTCGGTGACCACGAGATAACCCACGTGTTTCTCGCGCATCAGGCGTGCGGCGGCCGTCAGGTCCTCGTCGGGACGGATCGTGACGACGTCGCGCTGGCAAATCCTTCCGATGTTCATGGTGCCGCTCCTCGAGTTTCCGCGCAGCGCGGGACGGCAACTATCTTAGACTCGAGCCTGTGCACGTGCGTCCGCACTTCCGCGTATCATCCTCCATGCACGGCGCGTGCCTTCATCCAGGTGGCCGCCCACCCTCCCCGCAGCACGCATCACTGGCGCATACTGTCCACCGCGGACGAGCCGCAACCGAGTCGTAAGGCACTTCAGGTCGAGAGGACGTGCATCCGATGGCTCCTGCCGTTCCTTCCACGGAGATCTCGCAGTTCGTCTGGGCGACCCGGTATCGCGACCGTGATGCCGCCGTGCCCGAGCGCGACCTGACCGACACGATGCGCCGCGCCGCCCGGGCCGTGGCGAGCGTCGAGCGCGACCCCGAGGCGTGGGAGCCGCGCTTCTTCTCCGAGCTTTCGAGCCTGCGTTTTCTTCCGGGCGGACGGATCCTGGCCGGCGCTGGCGTTGCGCGGCGAGTGACGCTCTTCAACTGCTTCGTGATGGGCCTGATCGAGGACTCGCTGCAGGGGATTTTCGACGCGCTCAAGGAAGGTGCGATCACCATGCAGCAGGGAGGCGGTATCGGCTACGACTTCTCGACGCTGCGTCCGCGCGGCAGCCGCGCGCGAACGAGCGGCGCGATTGCGTCCGGCCCCGTGTCGTTCCTCGGCGTATGGGACGCAATGTGCGCGACGATCCTTTCCACGGGCGCCCGGCGCGGCGCGATGATGGCCACTCTGCGCTGCGATCATCCGGACATCGAGGAGTTCATCGACGCCAAGCGCGCGCCCGACGTCCTGCGCCACTTCAACCTGTCGGTTCTCGTCACGGACGCTTTCATGGAAGCCGTGAAAGCGGATGCCGAATGGCCGCTCGTGTTTCCCGAAAGCGCACTGCAGGGCGCCGAGCCTTCGGGTCACGGCCGGGTGATGCGTGCGTGGAGCGGCAGTCCCGCACCTCAGCCCTGCCGGATACTGAAGATCGTGCGTGCGCGGGAACTGTGGGCGCGCCTCTGCGAGGCCGCCTACGACTGCGCGGAGCCGGGCGTGCTGTTCGTCGACAGGATCAATGCCGCGAACAATCTCGGCTACTGCGAAAGTCTGAGCGCGACGAATCCCTGCGGTGAGGTGCCGCTGCCGCCCCATGGGGCGTGCAATCTCGGCTCGCTGAACCTGACGGCATTCGTTCTCGACCCCTTCGAGAAGACTGCCAGGTTCGACGAAGAGGCGATCCGCGAGACGGTACGCATCGCCGTCCGCTTCCTCGACGACGTCATCGAGCTCTCGCACTTCCCGCTGCCGAGTCAGCGGGAGCAGGTGCGGCACTCGCGCCGCATCGGCCTCGGAATCACGGGACTCGCGGACGCGCTCGCCATGCTGAGGCTGCGCTACGACAGCGAGGTGGCGCGCGCAGCCGCCGCGAACGTCATGCGGATCGTCCGCGATACGGCGTACGAGACGTCGATCGAGCTCGCACGCGAGCGAGGCCCGTTCGCCGCCTTCGAGCGCGAGCTCTATCTCGAGCGCCCGTTCATCCGTGCGCTGCCCGAGCCGCTCAGGGACGCGATCCGCCGTCACGGCATCCGCAACAGTCATCTCACCGCCATCGCGCCGGCCGGCACGATCAGCCTGCTCGCGAACGGCGTCAGCAGCGGCATAGAGCCGATGTTCGGCCTCGAGACACAACGTCACGTCGTCGACGACGAGGGACGGCTGCATGCCTTCTCAACGCGCGACTACGCCTATGCAGCCTGGCGCGCGCGCCATCCGTCGGAGGAGAAGATCCCCGAGTACTTCGTCGAAGCCGCGGCGATCGCACCGCGCGAGCATCTGCTGATGCAGGCGGCGCTGCAGCCGTACGTCGACAGCGCGATCTCGAAGACGATCACGCTCGGACGCACTCGCGCGCGCTCCGAGGTCGGTGAGATCTATGCCGCCGCATACGAGCTCGGTCTCAAGGGCTGCACCGTGTACCGGGCCGCCGCCCGTCCGGGTGTCGTGACGGAATGTTCCGGCGGTGAAAGGCCGGCTTGCGCCGAAACGCCTTAGCCCCGGTAGCGGTCTGCGAAGCGCGCTGCGCCAAGTACGCATTGCACGCGCACGCCGCACGTCTAGGCTGGACATTCAAGGAGGAACCGCCATGTCGCAACCGCTCACTCGCCCCGAAATCGATCACTTCCGGCAGAAGCTGCGCGACCGATCCGCGGTGCTGCGCGACGAGATACGCGACGTGCTTCTGCGCGGCGATTCGGAGCAGTACGCGCACATCGCCGGACAGGTACACGACCTGCAGGAAGCGGCGCTCGCGGATCTGCTGGTCGACGTGCGCCTCGCGGAGATCACCCGCGACGTCGAGGAGCTGCGCGACATCGACGCCGCCATGCGGCGCATGGATTCGGGAACCTACGGCACGTGCATCGTCTGCGGCGAGCCGATCGCCTTCGAGCGGCTCGAGGCTTACCCGACCGCGAAGCGCTGCCTCACGTGCCAGCGGCGTCACGAGCAGACACACAGAACACCGGCCAGCCCCTCACTGTGAAGCGGAGGTAGCCCCGATCATGCAACTGCCACTGCAGGTGACGTTCCGTCACATGGAACCCTCCCCGGCGCTCGAGGCGCGCATCCGCGAGCTCGCGAGCAAGCTCGATGGCATCAGCCACAGGATCACGCGCTGTCAGGTGACCGTCGAGGCGCCGCATCGCCACCAGCAGCAGGGACGGCTGTTCGAGGTGCGGATCGACATCACGCTTCCAGGCAAGGAGATCGCCATCCGGCGTACGCATGCCGCGGATCCCGCGCACGAGGACGCGTACGTCGCGCTGCGCGACGCGTTCCGCGCCGCTCGCCGGCGCATACTCGACTACGAGCGCAAGCGCTTCGAGCCGGCCAAGGCGCGCGCCGAGCCCGCCGCGTGAGCGCGGCGTCACCGCGTGCGCGAGGCACGGGCGTGTAGAGCGGCAATCATGCATCGACGGTCATGGGAACCTTTACGTTCGTAGACCTCGATGCACTGATTCTGCTCGTCGTCGCGAACGCGACGCCCGTGCTGCTCGCGATGCTGCTCGGCGATCGCTGGGCGCGGCCGATCGACGGTGGCCGGATACTCCGCGACGGCCGGCCGCTCTTCGGATCCCACAAGACGTGGCGCGGACTTGCAGGCGGCATCCTGGCGAGCGGCGCGGCAGGTGCCGTGCTGTCGGTGGGCTTCGTGACGGGCGCGCTGTTCGGGATGCTCGCGCTGGCTGGAGACCTCGTGTCGTCCTTCGCCAAGCGCAGACTCGATCGTGCGAGTGGCCGTGAGACTCCCCTGCTCGATCAGCTTCCCGAAAGCCTGCTGCCGATGCTTCTGCTCCGCGGACCGCTCGATCTCGATGCGCTGACGGTTGCCGGTACCGCAGCGGTTTTCACTCTGCTCGATCTGCTCGCGTCGCGACTGCGCGCCGGGATCCACACCCCGGCGCGCGGCGCCTCGGCCGGCGCGTCATCTCGCAAGCTGCTCAACCGGTTGCCGCTTTTCCGCCGCCGGCCGCAGCAGCCGGCGGGGAATCGACCGCGGCCATCACCTGACGCTGCGGCACGGTGCCGTTGCGCCAGCGGCGAACCACACGCTGGAAGAACAGGCTGTTCGGGACCTGCAGAACCGACTCCGACGTTCCCTCCGGGCCCTGCTCCCTGAGCGTGGTGTAGATCAGGTTGATGTCGATCACCTGACCGCGCAGCCCGGGCTTCTCGCCGTTCTCGAGAATCTCGATGTAATCGTGCAGCCGGAACGGGCGCGTCGTCACGATGAGGAGCGTGCAGAAGGTGTTGCTGAGCACGCTCCACCCGGCGAAGAACGCGATCGCGGCAACCGCAAGGAAGCCCGTCAGCGCGGTCCACAGGACGGTGGCCGAAACTCCGAGCTGCTCGAGGATCAGGAGCAGCGCCGCCGTCGTGATCACGGTGGACGCGAGGCGGCGCAGAGCCACCACGAGCTCGACGGGGAGAATCCCCTTCTTCTCGAGGTGCGCGATCAGGGCCTTGACGAGCCGGCGCAGCAGCCACGCGCCGACGACGATCAGCAGCAGCCGACCCGCCGGCTCGAGCCAGGCGAACGTGTCTCCGAACATCTGTGACGGTATACCCGGTTCCATGTGAACAGAAACCAGAATATAGACCGTTCACGCAGTCCGACGATACGTCCTACTTCAGAGTTCTGGAGACGATCTCCGACAGCTCGCTCTCGATTCCCGCCGAGTTGTAGGCCTTCACCGCGAAGTACCACGTTCCCGCGGTGAGCGACTCGATCCTCACGCTCGTCATGCTGGCCGACGGCACCTCGAGCGTCGTGTTCATCTCGCTCGCACGCTGCCCGTAGACCACGCGATAGCCCTTGAGCCCGGTGATCGGCGTGCCGTCCTCATTCTTCGTCGGTGCCTTCCAGGAGAGCGTCACCGCCCGCTTCGACGGGGTCGTGGGACTCGGAGTGTCCGGCGAGCTCTGAGCGGCCTTCACGGTGATCGAGAAACCCGGCAGCAGCACGTACTGCCTGCCGTCGCCGACACGGATCTTGATGTTGTTGTACGTGCCGACGTGATTCGCCTTGGGCGTCCCGGAGAGCGTGCCGTCCGCCGCGTTGAAGGTGGCCCAGCTCGGTTTGTTCGTGATCGTGAAGGTGAGCTTGTCGCCTTCCGGATCGCTCACCGTCGGCCTGAAGGAGTATGTTTTGCCGACGGTCGCAGTAGTGGGTGGATTGCCCTTGATCGTGGGCGGCTGATTCGGCTTCACGGTGATCGTGAATGCCGGCAGCGAGACCTTGCTCTTGCCGTCGCTCACCGTGATCACGATGTTCGAGAACTGCCTGTCGCCATGGGAGTACCCCGGAGTGCCGCTCAGCAGCCCGGTGCTCGTGGAGAAGCTGGCCCACGACGGCTTGTTCGAGATCGAGAACGTGAGCTTGTTGCCGTCGGGATCCTTCGCCGTCGGCTGGAAGCTGTAGGGCTTCCCGACAATTGCCGAAGTGGCCGGTTTGCCGCTGATGGTCGGCGCACGGTTCGCCGCTGAGGCGAGACCGGGAGCCGCGCCGAGGACGAAGATCGCGAGTGCAAGCGCCGAAAGCAGACTGCGTCGCGCAGCCGCGAGATGCAGATTCATCGAAAGAGACTCCCCCAGGCAATGCGACGCTGCGTCGGCCCGGATTCGCTACGGACTGCGTGGAAGGAGGAATGACGGCAGCGCGCGGTGGCTCCGCGCCGGCACCGGCAACCCCGCTATCCGCGACGCTCGTGCGGACCGGAGGCTTTGCGTCCCCACCTCTCGATGGGTTTGCCCTTCAATCGTGTGTACTTGATGTCTTCCGTGTTTCCCCTGCCGTACCGCTCGTGCGGAACGGAGCTCTGCGACCGCATCGTGCAGATCGCCCGCCGAGACCGGAAACCCGGGAAGATGCAGAAGCAGCGGAACGAGTGGTGCGACGAGTTTTCCGCTGGCAGCCCCGCTATCACGAGAGCCGACTCTGCTCTCGGACCGGAGGCTTTGCGTCCCCGACTTGCGACGGGTTTGCCGATCTCGATGCGGCTCACTATAAGCGTGAGCGCATGCGCCGCACAAGCTGTATTCGCACCACAAGCTGTATCGGTACTACGACAAGTTGTGTGACGCGAACGCTCTCTCGTCGAAACGGACTCGGCGCCGATTGCTCACCTGCCGGCGGCGACGCCGCGGCGAGCCACGCCTCGCCGGGCGCGGTTCTTCTCTCTCCGCAACTCCGGGTTGCGCGGCGGCATCGGCTGAATCGACCGGCGCGTAGCAGCGAAACCACATCGTGCACTGTGCACGCCCGCGCGTGAGTATGGACAGCTCTCGTCCATAACCGAGCAGCATGCCGAGCGGCGCGATGGCGCGCACCTCACACGTATGCCGTGAGCTCACCTTCGTGAGCGACGTCGCACCTCTGCGGCGCAGGTCGTCGACGACCGCCCCGACGCAGTCCGGCGGGGCCATCACGCGCAATCCCATATATGGCTCTTCGAGCGTCCGACCCGTCCGGTAGCGCACTCTGGGCTCGGAGAACGCAATGTCGCCGCCGTAGACCTGCTGCAGGAGCTGCACCGGCTGACTCATGGCGAATTCCGTTTCGGCCAGGATCAACAGTCCGGCTTCCGTTGCTTCGTAGGCGGTCGAGGGATACGGCGGCAGCAGGTCCATCGCGTCCCGCGCGAAGACGAGCTGCCGGGTCTCGTTCCGGTGTGCGCAGACGCGCTCCAGCGTCAGAGTCGGATTCTGCACTCCCTGGCTCTCCTCCACGATGAGACGCGAGGCCTTTTACCGGTCTCCATCGATGAGGTCCATTAGAAATATCGCACTCGAGACTTCCAGGCACTGGAAGTCACTCGAAGCTCGACGTCACGCGCGGACCGGCAGGGTGCGCCGGCTCTTTCGCCTCATGCGTCGGATACGACCGGCCGCGGCGACCGCTCCGCCGAGCGTTTCCCGCGCGGCGTCCGCTGCGATCGCCGAGCGTGCCCATGGCGATGAGGAAGCCGGCCAGCGGAAAGCCGTAGATGTCCACGATCCACAGGAGCTGCGCCGCGCTCGGCCGGAGGTCCGCCGCGAGGTGCGGAATGGCGAGATTGAGGAAGAAGGCCTGATCCCGCCGCGGCAACTCTCGAGCTCGAGTCGAAGCCGCGCAGGATCGCACTGCACTTTCTGCAACCTGAGGGGCAATCTTTGCACGAACGTGCGGGATCGTCGCACGTGCTGGCGGGGCGGAATCGGCGGCGGGCGCCGATCGCTCATGAACGAAGGGCCGCATGCGCGGCCCCTCGTCTCACGTGATGGCCTTTCGAAACTCGGTCGGACTCAAGGAGATCCGGAGCGATCGCTTCCGCCCTGCAAGGCGGCCCCCTGGACCGTAGTGCCTTCCGCTCCCGCGCCGTTTCCACGGCTGCGGGCCGCCCCCGAACGCCCTCCCCCGTGGCTCGCCTGACCGCCCTTGCGGCCTGCCTCAGCGGCGAGCTGACGGTTCTGCGAGAAGCTGCGCTTCTCGCCCGGGACGCTCTGCCCACCCTTGCTGGCTATCTGGCGCTGGCGCTCTGCATCCATCGAGGCGAACCCGCGGTTGGACGTGCTGCGTCGCTCTTCTGCCATTGTCGATCTCCTCCGGTGGCGTTGTGCTTCAGCTCACTGCACGGGTAACGCACGGGGGAAAATCCATGTTCCCACGGCCACGCTTGCCCGTCGGGGCCATACGGACGAAACCCGCGGCCATGAACCGGCCGCGGGTTCCTGAGGCCCCGCTTCTTTCGAGGATCAGGTTTCGCCGTGGCCGGGAGGGTTCTGCGAGCCGCCCTGCGGGCGCTCTCGCTGCGAGCTTCCGCCGCCCCCTTCGGAGGAAGAGGACGAAGAGCCGCCGCCATGGCTCGCCTGGCCGCCCTTGCGGCCGGCCTCTGCAGCGAGCTCCGGATTCTGGGAGAAGCTGCGCTTCTCGTCCGGCACGCTCTGGCCGCCCTTGCGGCCTGCTTCCGCGGCGAGTCGACGGTTCTGCGAGAAGCTGCGTTTCTCGCTCGGAACGCTCTGGCCGCCCTTGCGGCCGGCTTCCGCAGCGAGCCGGCGGTTCTGAGAGAAGCTCCTTTTCTCGTCCGGTACCGCCTTGCCACCCATGCTCGCGATCTGCCGCTGACGCTCCGGATCCATCGAAGCGAACCCGCGGCTCGAAGTGCGACCTTCCGTTGTCCTTCCTTGCACCATCACCCATCTCCTCACTGGTACATGTCCGGGCTGCCTGGGCTGCGGAGCCGTCCTGCGGCCGCTGCGGACTCGGCCCTGCGGGCCGGGTCTGTCAATGCGCGCCGATCCTTCAGCGCATATTCGCTGCGCGGCGCTCCCGATCGGCGAACGCCGTTCCGAGCCGGCGAGCACCCAGAAGCAGCAAGACACATGCCGCCGCGCTCAACCATGCGATGGAGGCAAGTCCCAGACCCGCAACGAGGAGATAGAGTCCGTTGCCCACGCTGTCCGCTCCTCGCTGCAGGACCGTATCGAGCAGACTCTTGCTCTTGAACTTGCTCTGCGGCTGTAACACGGTGAACAGCATCTCTCGCGCGGGCTTGAAAAGACCGTAGTCGCCTGCACGCCGCAGTACCTGGGTGGCGAGAAGCACGGTGCCGGTCGGCACGAGGGCGAGAAGCACGAAAGAGGCGCAGCCGATCGCCCACAGCGCCGCGAGACTGGTACCGATGCCGGCACGCACGGTGAGCCAGCCGACGACGAGCGACTGGAACACGAGGGCGAGCACGTTGACGGCGAGGTCGATGCGCGCAAACAACGCCGCGCGCTCGGTCAGAGTCGTGAACGCCGATTCGACGTAGCGCGCCTGCTCGTTGTACATGAACGCGCCCAGGATCTGCCCGCCGACGATCAGTCCCGCGATGCCGAGGAGGTAAGGCGAGCGCACGAGCCGCGCGAGATCGTCCCGCGCGCGTCCGCCGACGCGCAGTCTCGGGTCCGGCGCGCTTTGCGGATCCGCGGCCGCGCGCCGGTGCTGGGCGATGCTCACCAGCACGGCCGCCGTGGCGAGAAGCATACACGCGAGGACGATCGAGGCCCCGGCGCCGACTCTTTCGACGAACAGCGCGTTGAAGGCCGGGCCGGCGAGCGCGCCTGCGCTGCCGCCCGCCGCGACGAAGCCGAACAGACGCTTCGCTGCGTCCGGGCTCCAGAGATCCGCCATCAGGCTCCAGAATATGGACACCACGAAGAGATTCATCGCGGTGACGCCCACGAAGTACGTGCCGGCAAGCGCGGGTGAGAGTCTGCCGCCGAGCACGAAGGCGGCGATGACGAGAAAGAGCGTGACGACGGGCAGATAGAGCACCGACGCGAGCCGATCGCGGCGGACACGCGCGACCACCCACCAGTACACCGGCAGCAGCACGAGCATCACGAAGAAGGTGAGCGTGAAGAGAAGCGGGATGTGCTCCCTGCCCGCCTCGAGCGCCATCGCCTCGCGCACCGAGCGCAGCATGTAGTAGCCGCTCAGCAGGCAGAAGTGGGCGCCGGCAGCCGCAAGCAGCGGCAGACCCTCGCCGCCTGCCACGAGCAGGCGCGGCGACGCGGTCCGGGACTCTGAGGTCGTGCTGCTCAGGGTGTGAGTCGGTCGATCAGGATCTCGATTGCACCGTCCGCGCCGATCGTGTGGCGGACCTCACCGAACGGGTCGCCGCTGCGCGCGGTGGCGCCGCCGCTGCGGGACACGCGCGCGATGACGAGCACCTGCTGGCCGCGCGCGAAGCGCGTGCTGCCCATCATCGAATCCGCGCCGCCTATCTCGACGCTCTGCGGAAAGCGGCTCGCGAGGCGCTTGACGGCGAGCGGCGGTCCGGGGCGGTCGGGATCGCGCACGATGACGAAGAGCGGTGCCGATTCCGGCACCTGCTCGCGCAGGGCCGGTGCCACGTTCACGTTCACCTTGAGAATCGGTGAAGCCGCCTGCCCCGCGGGGCTCGCGTCACGTGCAGCCGCGGGTGTGCTCGGAGAAGGCGTGCCCGATGACGCCGGCGCGCTGCCGCCCGAAGACTCCTGTGCGAGCTGCGCATCGAGCGCCGCGATCTGCTGCGCGAGGAGCGGACGCACGTTCTCCGGCGGATTGAGGTCGAGCAGCGCCTGAAACCGGTCGCGAGCGACCTTGAGCTCTCCGCGCTGCATCGCTGCCGCCGCACCGTAGAAGAGTCCGCGCGGCGAACGGGGATCGATCTCGAGGGCCTGCTCGAGCAGCCGGGCCGCCCTGCCCGCGAGATTCGATTCGTCCTGCAGGATGAGCACTTCGGCGAGCCCCACGAGCGCCTCGGCGTTGCGGCCGCCCGAGAGGCGATCGGCCCGCTGGAATGCACGGATCGCGAGCGGATACTGCTCGAGCACCGCGTACGACCGTCCGAGCATCAGCCAACCGTCGATGTCCTCCGGCTCGCGCTCGAGGCGCCGCGCGAGCCGCGCCACCATTCGCTGAGGATCGTCCGCGGCGGGTTCCTCGTTCCACGAGTAATTGCTCCAGGTCGGATAGAGCAACGCGGCACCGACCGCGATGATCGCAACCACCGCAATGGCGGCGCCGCGCGCAGGAGCACCGGCAGCGCCGCGCCTGAGGAGCGGCCACGCGACGAGCGCTGCGACGCCGAGAGCGAGGAGCGCCGCGAGGATGATGAAAGCGGTCATCGAGATTCAGCCTCGTCGTCGTCGAACGTATCGCCGTCGATGGGAGCGAGCTTCGCGCGCTGGCGCACGATGCGCACGGCGACGATTGCCCCGATGGCGAGCAGCACCGCCGGAGCGAGCCACAGCCACGCGTTGCGCGCGGACATCCGCGGACGGAAGAGAATGAACTCACCGTAGCGCGCCACCATGAACTCGCGGATCTCCTCGTCCGACTTGCCCGCGAGGAGCATGTCCCGCACCTCACGCCTCAGGTCCGCGGCGAGCCCCACGGGCGAGTCGGCGATCGACTGGTTCTGGCACTGCATGCAGCGCAGCTCGTGCGTGAGCGCCTTGTAGCGCTCCTGCAGCTCCGGCGTGGGCATCTCCGTGGGGTCGACCGCGAAGGCCGGCGGCGCCAGCAGCACCACCGCAACGAGCAGCCACGCGATGCGCATTGCCCGCATCGCTACGCCTCCGGGGTTCATCAGCTCGCTCCCGACTGCTTCGGCAGACGCGGCCGGATCTGCTCATGCCAGACTTCGCGCGTCAGCGGACCGATGTGCTTGTAGACGACGGTGCCCTGCGGATCGACGAGGAAGGTCTCCGGTGCACCGTAGACACCCCAGTCGATCGCGGTGCGGCCGTCGCGATCGACCGCGACGGCTTCGTATGGATCGCCGAGCTGCGCGAGCCACTGACGGGCCTTCTCGTCCTCATCCTTCCAGTTGAGCCCGATGATCGGCACCTCGCCGCTGTGCCGGATCTCGAGCAGCACGTCGTGCTCCGTGCGGCAGCCGGGGCACCACGTGCCCCACACGTTGAAGAGGTACCAGCGTCCGCGCAGGTCGTTCGAGCTCACGGTGCGTCCGGGATCCGTGAGGCTCGGCAGCGAGAACTCCGGCGCCGGCCGGCCGATGAGCGGCGATTCGATGATGTTCTTCTGCGGCGCGCGCTTGACGCCGACCGCGAGCACCACGGCGAGCAGTGCAAAGGCCAGGAGCGGCACGATGACGACGAGACGTCTCACGCGCGTGCCTCCTCTGAAGCGATGACGCCGCCTCCCGCCGGCTCCGCGGCGGCCTCACGCGCCGTCCTGTAGCGCCGGTCGCTGAGCGCGACGAGTCCGCCGAGCGCCATGATGAATGCGCCGATCCAGATAAAGTCGATGAGAGGCCGCACCTGGATGCGCAGGCTCCAGCGACCTTCGCCGAGGTCCTCGCCGAGGGCGACGAAGAGATCGGTGCCGCGGTACGTATCGATTCCCGCTTCCGTCATCACCGAGCCCTGTACCCAGTACAGGCGCTTTTCCGGGTGAAGCGTCGTGATGTGCCTGCCGTCGCGGGTGACGACGACTTCGCCCCGTACGGCGTCGTAGTTCGGACCTTCGATGTCGCGGTCGCCCGCGAAGCGGAACTCATAGGAGCCGACCGTGACGGTTTCACCCTTGCCTATCGCGACGTCGCGCTCGTGCGTGTAGGACTCGACGGCGCTGATCGCAATGACGAAGACGCCGAGACCGACGTGCGCCACCGTCATCCCGACGATTGCGCGCGTGAGCGACAGCTTGCGCCGCCAGCGGTCGATCGGGTCGATGAGGGAGCTGCCGATGATCCACACGCCGAGCGTCAGCCCGACGAAGGTGAGAACCTTGAGTCCCCCATCGTACGCGCCGTACATGAGCACGAGCGCGATCGCCATGGCGATCGCGAGCGCGGTCCCGAGCGCGCGCGCCTTCGCGCCGAGCCGGCCGCGCTTCCAGCTCGCGTGCATGCCGACGGCGACCAGCGCGAGCAGCGGCACCATCGAGAGCATGAACGTGGGATTGAAATACGGCGCTCCAACGGACAGCGTGCCGAGCCCGAGCGCGCCCGAGATGAGCGGCGCCATCGTGCCGGCGAACACGGTCCCCGCGGCGACCACGAGCAGGATGTTGTTGAAGAGCAGGAAGGACTCGCGCGAGCCGAACTCGAACCCCGCCTGCGACTTGAGGAGCGGCGCACGCCAGGCATAGAGCGACAGCGCGCTGCCGATCGTCAGCACCAGAAAAGCGAGAATGAACACGCCGCGCGCGGGGTCCGCCGCGAAGGCGTGCACCGACACGAGCACGCCCGAGCGCACGAGGAAGGTGCCGAGGAGACTGAGCGAGAACGCGAGGATCGAGAGGAGCAGCGTCCAGCTCTTGAAGAGCCCACGCTTCTCCGTCACCGCGAGCGAGTGAATGAGCGCGGTGCCCACCAGCCACGGCATGAACGAGGCGTTCTCCACCGGATCCCAGAACCAGTACCCGCCCCAGCCGAGCTCGTAGTACGCCCACCAGCTCCCGAGCGCGATGCCGACGGTGAGAAATGCCCACGCGGCGGTCGTCCAGGGCCGCGTCCAGCGCGCCCAGTACTGATCGAGCCGGCCCTCGAGCATCGCTGCGCAGGCGAATGCGAACGCAACGGCGAATCCGACATAGCCGGTGTAGAGCAGCGGCGGGTGCAGCGCGAGCGCCGGGTCCTGCAGGAGCGGATTGAGGTCACGGCCATCCGGCGCCGGCGGCATGAGCCTCTCGAAGGGATTCGACGTGGCGAGCGTGAACAGCAGGAAACCGAAGCTCACCACGCCGAGCACACCGAGCACGCGCGCCGCGAAGCGCTGAGGCAGTGCCCGCGCGCCGATGGCGACTCCGAGGGTCCACACCGCAAGAAGGAATATCCAGAGAAGGAGTGACCCTTCGTGCGCGCCCCACGTGGCGGCGATGCGATAGAAGAGCGGCAGCGCGGAGTTGGAGTTCGTGGCCACGTAGCGCACGGAGAAGTCGTGGCCGATGAACGCCGCCACCAGGCATCCCATGGCGAGCGCGACCATCACCACCTGACCTGCGACTGCAGGCACCACGGCGGCAGTCCAGCGATCGCGACCCGTCGCGGGGCCGACGATGCCGAAGAACGCCTGCAGCGCCGCGAGCAGCAGCGCGAGAATCAGTGCGAAATGGCCGAGCTCGGGCAGCATCACTGGCCTCCCATGGTCGGGGTAGGTGTCGCCTCAGAGGCTTCCGCAGCCCCGGCCGAGGCCGCAGGCATCCGCCCGCCGTGCTGATCCTTGATCGCGTTCGCGACTTCGGGCGGCATGTAGTTCTCGTCGTGCTTCGCGAGCACTTCGTCCGCGACGAACACGCCGTCGGCGTTGAGCCGGCCGTGGGCCACGACACCCTGCCCTTCACGGAACAGATCGGGCAGCACGCCCGAGTAGACCACCGGCACGTCACGCTTGAAGTCCGTGACGACGAAGCGCACTTCGAGGCTTCCGGGCGTACGCTGGACGCTCCCCTTCGCGACCATGCCGCCGAGGCGGAAACGCGCGTCGGTCGGTGCCTCGCCGGCGGCGACCTGCGAAGGATTGAAGAAGAACATCACGTTCTCCTGGAAGGCACGCAGCGCGAGCGCCGTCGCGATGCTCACGCCCGCGAGAATGCCCACCACGAGAATCAGCCGTCTGCGGCGCGGCGTCACGTCGGCTCCTCCTGCATCGCCAGTCGCCGGCGTGCCTGCTCGCGCGAACGCGCGAGCGCGCGTCGCGCCCACACGACGTTCAGGATCACGACGGCGAACGTGAGCGCGTACGAGGGCCACACGTAGCGCGCATAGCCCCCCATTTCCAGGAATTCCATCATCGGCTCAGCGCCTCCTTGACCCAGCTCGCGTTGCGCTCGCGGCTCAGCACTTCGCCCCGCAGCCGCATGAGAAGAATCGCCACGAAGTACAGCGTGAATCCCAGCAGCATGAGGAGCAGCGGCACGAGCATGTCGAGCGGCATCGAGGGCTTGTCCAGCTTCATCACAGACGGTGCCTGGTGCAGCGAGTTCCACCACAGCACCGAGTAGTGGATGATCGGGACGTTCACCACACCGACGACCGCCAGCACGGCGCTCGCGCGGTCCGCCCGCTGCACGTCCTCGGTCGCTGAACGCAGCCCCATGTACCCGAGGTACAGAAAGAGAAGAATCAGCTCCGAGGTCAGGCGGGGATCCCACTCCCAGTAAGTACCCCACATGGGGCGTCCCCAGAGCGAGCCTGTGACGAGGGCCGCGAGCGTGAACGAGGCCCCGACCGGCGCACAGCTCGCCGCCACCGCGTGCGCGACCTTCATGCGCCAGATCAGCCCTACGGCGGCTGCGACCGCCATGACCGTATACACCATGAGCGACATCCATGCGCTCGGGGCATGTACGTAGATGATCCGGAAGCCCTCACCCTGCTGATAGTCCGGCGGCGCGAGCACCAGTCCGCCGTAGAGACCGGCGAGGATCAGCAGCGCCGAGGACCACGCGAACCACGGCGTCAGCCGCTCGGCCAGCCGGTAAACGTGGGGCGGCGATGCCAGCCGGTGAAACCAAGTCCACGCCATCGTTTTCGAGCTCACTCCAGACTGATGCGCACCGCCGCCGCGGCGGCGATCGGCGCGAGTGTCACCCCGAGCACGGTCAGGGCGGCGAGAAGATACATCGGCGCCGCGATGCTCGCGCCCTTCATCGCGAGCTCCGTCGCCTGAGAGCCGAAGATCAGGATCGGCATCGCGAGCGGGAGAACGAGGAGCGAGAGCAGCACACCGCCTCGCTTGACGCCCAGGGTGAGGCCGGCACCGATGGCACCGAGGAGACTGAGGGCGAGCGTGCCGAGCACGACCGAGGCCACGATTCCGGTCCAGGCGCTCGCCGGTGCCCCCAGCGCCCCCGCCGCAAACGGTGCGGCGAGCGAGAGCGGCAGGCCCGTGAGCAGCCAGTGCGCAGCGGTCTTGGCGAACAACAGCCAGGTGAGCGACTGGCCGGACAGTGCGTACTGCTCGAGCGTGCCGTCCTGCGCGTCGTCGCGGAACAGGAACTCGAGCGCCAGCAGCGAGGATAGCAGCGCCGCCACCCACAGGACACCGGGTGCGATCTCGCGCAGGCGCGACAGCTCCGGTGTGATCGAGAGCGGGAAGAGCGTCGTCACGATGGCGAAGAACGCGAGCGGCTGAACGAGCTGCTCGCGCTTGCGGAACGCGAGCCTGAGGTCGCGCTCGAGCACGAGGCGCGCCGCAGTGAGGGCGGATGTCGAGCTTGCAGCCGGCTGCATGACGGTCGAGGTGCTCATGGGCTGGAGAGCTCGAGGCGCTTGAGACGTTCCGGCGCGACCATGAGCGCGTGATGCACGGCGGCGACCACGATGCCGCCCGCCCGCACCTGCTCTTCGATCATGCGTCCGACCAGCGCCTGGCCTTCGGTGTCGAGATTCGTCGTCGGCTCGTCGAGGAGCCAGAGTGGCACGGAAAGCAGCAGCAGCCCCGCGAGTGCCACGCGGCGCTTCTGCCCCGCGGACATGGTGCGAACGAGACGCTCGCGGACCGCACCCGCCCCGGTCTGCTCGAGGGCGCGATCGATCTCGGCCGGCGAGACCCTGCGGCGCATGCCGATCCAGTAGCGGAGGTTCTCGCGCGCGGTGAGCTCCGCCTTGAGCGGTGCTTCGTGACCGAGATAGGCGAGCTGTGCATGAAACGCGTGAAGATCCTCCCGCACGTCGCGGCCGGCCCAGGTGATCCTGCCTTCCTCCGGCTGGATCATTCCGCAGAGCGTCCTGAGGAGCGTGGTCTTGCCGGCGCCGTTCGCGCCGACGACCTGCAGCACCTCGCCTGCGCGGGCCGTGAGGCCCACGCCGCGCAGCACGTGGCGATCACCCCGCCACAGGTGCAGGTTCTCGGCCTGCAGGCACACGTCCGACATGGACCCCCGGGGGCTCGAAAAGGCGCGTAAGTCTCGCAAATTCAGCCCCTTAGCGCCACCTTCAGCGAGCGAACGGCACGCCGCAGGGCACCATCTGCATTGCCGGGCCTTCGAAACTCCCGAGCCGCTACAATCCGTACGGCCGCGCCCGCTTGCCCGGGTGGCGAAATCGGTAGACGCAAGGGACTTGAGAGCATTGAGCACCCGGGTCGGAAACGCCCGGAGTGAATGGGGTCAAATTCGGGGAAACAGGAGCACCCCAGGGTGCCTGCAATCCCGAGCTAAGCCCTGCGGCGCGAGTGCCGCGGGGAAAGTGTAGAGACTTGACGGCCCCTGCCTACAGCCGCACCCTCCGGTGCGCGCCACGGCAAAGGTAAAGTCCAGACCCCAAATGCGCACCCCTCACGGGTGCGCAGCAGCGAAAGCTGTAGCGGGTACGAAAATCCCTCGGGGGCGACCCCATGCCGGTTCGAGTCCGGCCCCGGGCACCACGATTCCTCGAGCTCGCGCCGATCGCGGCGGGTCCGATTGTTGCGGAACCCTGGCGAGCCGCCGCGCAACGGCGCGCGGCGCCGATGTCTCACGGTGCGCGGCCATGGTCGCTTACGAGAATTCCTCCTGGAGCGTAATCGGGATCCGCTGCTACTTCCCGGACTGGGCGCAACTGCCTGCAGGTCAGGGACCGCCGCTCGAGTCGGACCACAACTCGTACCTTGCCGGCGGCTATGCAGAGGAATTCGGCTACGACGCGTGGCGCAACGGTGCGCCTGCCCTCCCAACACTTGCGGGCGAGCCCGAACGATGCAGGGAGTGGTCGCTGCAGATCGAAGGGCTCCATCCCGGGTATCCCCTGTGCGCGCGGCCCGTCGAACGCGAGCTTGCGAGCGCTGAATACGTCGAATCGAGATATTCGCTGAGGCACTCTTTCGAGAAGCTTCGGACACCGTCCACGCCGCAGTACATCGAAGAGACCACGGAACGGCGAGCGACGGATTTCACCGTCGTACGCGTTGGAGAACGCAGCGGCCGCGCGGCGCGAACGCAAACGCAGGCGCCCACGCCACTCGCACGGCTCTGGAGAGAGCTTCGCATCCGCCGCCGCTCGCTCGGCGGATTCTTCTGAGGTCGTTCGTCCGATCGGCGGCTCAGCGTCTCGGCGACTCCCGTCGCCGTCGCTGCTCCTCGCGTATCTCTTCCAGCGTCAGGTGCGTGTCCGCCGCTGCGACGGCGAGCACCGGATGCGTTGCGCTCTCCGGCAATCGGACCCCGTGCACCCTCTCCCACGCACGGATCCGCATCTCCGCCGAATTGAGCGCCGATGACTGCTCGGCGATCTCCTGCCGGTGACGCTCGGCAGCCTCGGCAGCTTCGAGAGCGACGCGTTCACGATGATCCTTCATCACATCTGGATACGACGGCCTCGGAGTTTCCATCGTACCGAACATCCAGGAACCTGACGGCATCGCTCACTCCTTCGCGCCGGAGCGGCGCGGGCTCGAATTCGGGCGAGCCGCAGGATCACGACTCACGGCCATCCTACACCCCGACATCGGCGAGCGCTGGACAATCGTGCGGGCTCGAGCCTCGCCGCCCGATGCTGTTGCACCGTGGAGCGATCATCCTCCACATCTTTCCTCACCTTTCGCCTTCCCTCGCGAACGGCTGAGCGATCGGCGAAAGCTCACCTGGATCGCGCGGGACGCGGCGACCTGCGAGAATTGCGCGGGGAGCGCACAACAACGAGGAAGAACCATGACGCGCAGTTTCGTGTCGCATCGGTCGATCCTTCTCTCGCTGATCGGGGGAGCCGTCGCCGCAGCAGCGATCGGCGGCAGCGAAAGCGCCCGGGCGCAGGCCTTCGGCGACGCGGCGAATTCGCTCGCCGCCTACACCAATGCCGAGCTCACTCCGGCGAGAAGCTGTGAATCGCTTGCCGCGTATCGCGGCGACGAGATCACCGAGATCCGTGCAGAGGCGATTCCGGCTCAGGAGGACAGTCCGGCACACTGCCGCGTCACGGGTGTGCTCGCGCCCGAGATCGCGTTCGAGGTGAGCCTGCCGGACAGGTGGAACGGCCGCTTCTACATGATCGGCAACGGGGGACACGCCGGCGAAGCGCTCGACGATCCGCTCCGCGTGTCCCAGCGAAACGGCGCCATTCGCCTCGGTTTCGCGTTCGCGCAGACCAACACCGGACACGATGCACGCAAGGAGCCCGGCGGGACCTTCGTTCTGAGCAATCCGCAGAAGGCCATCGACTACGCCTATCGTGCCGTTCATCTGACGGCCACGACCGCGAAGGCGATCACCGCGCACTACTACGGCAAGCCCGTGGCACGTTCCTACTGGAACTCGTGCTCGAACGGCGGGCGGCAGGGTCTCATCGAGGCGCAGCGCTATCCCGAGGACTTCGACGGGCTCGTCGTCAACGCGCCGTGGGTCAGTCAGACGGGCTTCACCATCGGCGCGCTGTGGAACCAGAGGGCGATGTCGAAGGTGCAGCTCACCCCCGGCAAGCTCCTGCTGCTCGCCGGGAAAGTGATGGAAAAGTGCGATGCGATCGACGGACTCAGAGACGGCGTCATCGACGATCCGCGCCGCTGCGATTTCGATGCCGCGCGAGACGTACCCTCGTGCGCATCAGGCCCGAGCAGCGACGAATGCCTGACGTCCGAAGAGGCGCAGGCGATCAATGACGTCTACCGCGGCCCGCACACCAGCAGCGGCAAGCCGATCTTCCCGGGCTTCATGCCGGGCAGCGAGGCCCTGTATGTGGGGTTCGGCAGCCCCACGCCCGCGAGCGCGTGGCTGAACTTCATCGTTCCGGCGACTCCCGACGGGCGCGCCGCGGACTTCAATCTCGCGGAGAACACGATGCGCTATCTCGTGTTCGATCCGCCGAGGCCGGACTGGGATTACAGGACCTTCGATTTCGACCGCGATACGGCACTGCTCGACGAGTGGGCGAAGAAGGTGAACGCCGACAGCACGGATCTCACCGCGTTCCAGCAACGCGGCGGCAAGATCCTGATGACCTACGGCTGGGCGGATCAGGTGCTGCAGCCCATGATGGGCGTGAACTACTACGAGGAAGTCCTTGCCCGCTACGGCGAGAAGACGAAGGACTTCTTCCGCCTGTTCATGGTGCCCGGCATGGCCCACTGCGCGGGCGGCCACGGAACCGATCGCTTCGATGCCGTCACGGCAGTGATCGACTGGGTGGAGAAAGGCAAGGCGCCGGACGTTCTGCTCGCATCGCGAGTCGTGGACGGCAAGGTCGTACGGACGCGGCCGCTCTGTCCGTACCCTCAGGTCGCGCGCTACACCGGAAGTGGCAGCATCGACGACGCGGCGAACTTCCGCTGCGTCGATCCGTGAACGAAGACAGGCTCCGCGGAAGTCGCGCCTTCCGCGGAGCCGGTTCTCTTCGCCTGGGTCACGCTCGCCGCTTCGCAGCCTTCAGAACCGGACCCGGACACGCAGCCCCGCGACGAACGCGTCTCCGGTGTCCCCGAGCCCGGGGTTCACGTACTGCAGATCGGCGGTGATCGGCAGCCAGTCTTTCACGAGGTACGTGTAGAACGCCTCGACGCCTTGCTCGTCCTCGAATGACAGGAACGGATCGAGCGAGCTCTGCAGATCGTCGCTGAAGTTCACGTAGAAATATCCGATCCCGAAGCTGTCGTTCGGCCGGGAAGCGAAGAGTCCCCTGCCGCCGATGCCTCCCATGAGAGAGCTCTGAAAGGGATTCGGATTGCCGTCACTTCCACCGAGCTTGACGAACAACCCCCAGCCGTCGCCCGGACGCTGAGAGTTCTGGCGCAGGAAGTGGGCGAACTGCACACCCAGGAACCAGGAGTCGTCCCGGTCGCCGGTCTGCAGTTCCGGAGGCAGCAGCAGCTCGCCCAGGTCGGCGCCATCCTTCGTCGTGTAAGTCCCCGTGACCGTGACACTGCTCGTCCGCCCCGCAAGGAGGCCGGTGAAGTTGGCCGACACGGAGACGTTAATACCACTGTCCAAGAGCGCATCGGGCCAGTAGTCGTCGGTCCGGTCTTCCGGATCGAACACCATGAACGTCCAGTTGAACGGAGAGCCTCTGATGCTCAGCACGGCGCCGATGATGGAAGCCGGCGTCACGCCGCTCGGTGGCGCTGCGAACGCCATGTTGAGAAACCGCGTCTGCCCGCCGCCGCCGAAGAAGGGATCGCCGGCGAGCAGGTCGAGCGCATTGATCTTGCCGATCAGGAGACTCGCGCGCTCGCCGATCCGCTGCGCCAGATGAATGGACGTGACGACCCACTCGTCGTCCTCGCCGGTCGGGAGCAAGCGTCCCGTGTTGGTCGCCACGAGGACACCGCCGAGATTGGCGCTCAGATCGCCATAGCGGTATTCCGTGTGGGTGCGCAGCACGCCGCCTTCCCAGAGTCCCAGCTTGCCCGCGTCGAAATCGAGCAGCACATCGATTCTGCCGCCGTAGTCGAACTCGTTGCCCCCGGAACCCGACAGCAGCCCCTGGTAGTAGTGCGTCGAGTCGATGTCGACCCGGATGCCGCGATCGGCGAGCCTCGTGCGCAGCCCGTTCCAGTCGCCAGTCAGGCGATCCGGGAACGGCGACTCCGGAGATGCCGGTGTGGCGAGCGTGGCGAGCAGCAGCGTCCGGACGCCGCTCGACAGGCGCCATGAAATCCTGCCGCACACGATCGCGTGCATCATCGACGGTCCGTCCGCGAATCAATGCGCCGCAGTCGGACGCGAGCCCTGCCTCGCGGCAGCGATCGCCGCTCGCCGCCGCTTGCGCCACAGCTTGTACGGCACTACCGCGAGCTCGCTCACCAGAACGGCAAGAAGCACGGCAACCGGTGCCAGCGGCTGGTCGGTGAGACTCGCGAGGGCGACCGCGACGCCGGGATGGCGCGAGACCGTGGCGAAGGCGAGCACGGTGCGATCGTCCTCGCCTGGTCCGCCGAGCAGGTGACCGGCAGCAAGCCCGGCGAGCGTGATGATCACGATGGCGCTCAGCGTGCCTTCGCGCACGATCGACACCATGAGCGGCCATGCGGCAACGAGGATCGGCACGGCACAGACGAGGAGCACGAGACCGCTCACCTTCTGTATCGCAGGCACCCACCTCCGCGTTGCCGGCCATCGCTGACCGATTGCGAGGCCGACCCCGAGCGGCAGCAGCACGGAGCAGACGACCACCTGCGCCACGGCGAGCGGGCTCACATGCACGATCTCGCCCTCACCGAACAGCCTCTGGATCACCTCGACGGCAATCGGCGTCACCATCACTGACAGCACGGTGCTCGCGAAGAACAGACCGCGCGCGTAGGCGGGGTTGTCCGGAGCGACCAGCGGCAGCATGGACTTGGAGAACATCGCACCGACAGGCGCAACGGATAGCGTCACGAGCCCGACGATCACCGCCGGATGCAGCATGAACAGCTTGCAGACGACGATCGCGATGAGAGGCCCGAGCACGATCATGGCGAGAAGCGAGCGGGCCAGCAGTGAAGGTCTGCTGAAGACACAGCGCAGATCCGCGGGCGCCACGCGCATGCCGATCGTCAGTACCGTGAGAAAGGCGCTGAGCGTGACCCCGAGAAGGATCAGCGACTGGATGCTCATGCGGCCTCCTCGGGCGGCGGATCACGCGCCGAACTGCCGCGCGGAGAGCTTCGCGGCACCGCTCAGCACGAAGTCCGTCGCGGACTTTCCGACTGCCACCCGATGCGTGCCTTCATCGATGCTCCACTTGCCGATCCCGCCATCGAAACGCGCGAGGAGCCGCGGATCGGCCTCGAGCGTCACGCGCCGCGATTCACCGGGCTCGAGCTCGACGCGTTCGAACCCGAGCAGCCGCACGCGCTTGTCACCGGCCGCTTCGGTGAGATAGAGCTGCGGCACGTCGGCGCCCTTGCGCTCGCCGGTGTTCTTCACCGTGAAGCTCGCGGTGATCGTGTCGCCCCCTTCGACGTCGAGACCCTCGTAGTCGAAGGTCGTGTAGCTCAGGCCGTGGCCGAAGGCGTACATCGGCTCGAGGTTCTTCTTCGCGAACCAGCGGTAACCGATCTCGGCGCCCTCGTCGTAAGTGATCGTCACCGCCGTGCCCCACGGCGTACCCAGGCCGGGAAGCTCCGGCCGCGGGTGCTGATCGAGGCTCTGGGGGAACGTAATCGGCAGGCGGCCGGACGGATTCACCGCGCCGGTGAGCACCTCGGCGATCGCCCGCGCGCCGGCTTGCCCGGGATACCACGCCTGCACGATCGCTTTCACCTTGTCACGCCATGGCATGGACACCGGGTTGCCGGTCTCCAGCACGACGATCGTGTTCGGATTGGCGCTGGCGGCGGCATCGATCACGGCGTCCTGACCCCACGGGAGCGAGAGGTCCGGCATATCGAATCCCTCTCCCTCCACGCGGATGCCGAAGACGATCACGACGTCGTTTCGCTTCGCCGTCAGCGCCGCCTCCGCCGGCGTGTAGCCGGGATCGAAGTCGAGCTGCGCCTTCGGCAGCGCTTTCTTCAGCTCCTCGAGCGGCGGCGGCGGGAGGAGGAAGAGGTTGCGGTGCCGTCCCATGACGCCTGCGCCGCCGATCCTGATGGTGGCGACGAAACCACCCACTGGAGCGACCGCACCCGAGCCGGTGCCGCTGATCACCCCTTGCTGGGCATAGCCGCCGATCACCGCAACCTTGAGTGGCTCGTCGGTCGGAAGCGGCAACGCGCCGCCGACGTTCTCGAGCAGCACGATCCCTTGCCGCGCTCCCTCCAGCGCGATCTCGTTGTGTCTCGCCATGTCCACCTCGGGCGCCGGTCCCCAGCGGTCGGCGCCGACGGCGAGCAGCGAGCGCAGGATCCGCCGCACCATGTCGGAAAGGCGCTCCTCAGGCAGCTCGCCCTTCCCGTAGGCTTCCCGGAGCTCGTCCCTGAATGGCTGCTTCCCCCAGAGGAGCGTGTCGCCCTGGATGCCCGATTCCTGATCGAGCCCCTTGAGCGCGAAATCCCACGCGGGCGTGGCGCCCCAGTCGGACATCACGTAACCCTTGTAGCCCCAGGCGCCCTTCAGCACCTCGTTCAGGAGGTGGTGGTTCCCGCCGGCGTACTCGCCGTTGATCTTGTTGTACCCGCCCATGATCGAGCCGGGCTGGGAACGTTCGATCGCGATCTGGAAGGTGAGAAGGTCCGATTCGCGATGCGCGTCGGGGTCGATGATCGCGTCCAGCCAGTGGCGGTTGGTCTCGTTGCAGTTGAGCGTATAGTGCTTGAGCGTGGACACCACACCCTGGGACTGGATGCCGTTGACCTGCTCCGCGACGAGAATGGCGCTGAGCCAGGGATCCTCGGAGAAGTACTCGAAGTTCCGGCCATTGCGCGGGTCGCGCGCCAGGTTACAACCAGTTGAACCCGCGGATCCGTGCCTCGCGGCCGATCGCCTCGCCGCCTTCGCGCACGAGCCGCGGATTGAAGCTCGCGCCGAGGGCGATCAATGACGGGAACGCAGTGGCGCCCTCGTCGTCGGGCCGGTAGCCGGGATTCGCGCCCGCGCATCGGGGTCGGTCGACCCGTGGGCCGTCGCGGACATCACTCCGTTCGATGGAGGAACGCGCCTTCCTCCGGGGCTGCCTTTCCCGGGCTGCTGTGTCGCCATTTCGCTCTCCTTGCGTGGATTCGGTGTGACTTCGGCGCCGCGGTCTCGGCGCAGAAACTGACGAGGCGAATGCGGTGCGTTCCCTTCTCGATGCGCGGGCTCTCGACGAGAAGCGCGCACATGCGCTCGAGGATGCGCTCGAGCTGTGCGACACGCATGCCGTAGCGCAGTCTCAGGATGCCCTGGATCAGGCTCCTGTGACGCGTGGTGAAGTGCTCGATTCCCGGCTGCAGAGGCGGATCCGACGGCACGCGGGGGGCGGCCCCCAGGCGCTCGGTGGCGCGTGCGATGGGGGCGACGCTGTCGGGCCCAGTGGCGCGAATCCGTGCGCTCACTCGTTTCACATCCTGGCTCCCAGGGCCCGTCCATGACGGACTCGTTCCGGGGCCGTGTAACGTGCGCGGCAGCCCCGATGGGGACATGCCAGCCTGGCGCCTGAAGGCTACTCCTGGCGTCGAGGAGGTGCCAGCGTTCTGTTCGAGTAACGATGAGGAATCAACGAGCGAAGCTGTACCGCGACTTCAGACGAATCCGATCATCCTTCCCGCCATCGCGACGCCGAACCAGCAGAGGACGCACGCGGTGACGATGAGCCGTGCAGTTCTCGAACCCGTCGCGTTGCTCGCGATCCTGCGGAACGCCACGATCTGGAGGAGCATCGCGACCACGAGCAGCCACATCTTGAGTCCGAAGGCCCAGTTGTACCAGTAGAGTCGCGGAGTGGCGGTGAACATCAGCGTGCCGCTCGCCGCGGTCACCACGAGCCCCGTCCACATCAGCCGCGACGTTCCCTTCGCGACCTGCGCGACGCTCTGTTCCACCAGGATTCGACCGGTGGCGCGCAATCCCACCAGCACCAGAGAGGCGAGAAAGAGAATCAGCCCCAGCACGTGAAGGATCTGCAGCGTCGCGCCGACGAGATGGTCGGACTTGCTCACCGCGTGCGCGACCGGACTGCTCTGGACGGCGATCAGAATGTCGTCCACCGACATGTACGCTCCTCGAGGTGCGGATTCCGGTGCGCCGCTCAGGGCGATGTCCCGAACCCAGGCCACTGCGGGATATACGGAATCAGCCGGCCGCACACGAGCGTCAGTGTCCACAGCGTGAGCGAGGCGAAGCCCGCGCAGCGGAAGGCGAACGGCAATCCGACCTTCAGCGCCGGCGGCGCATGACGGCGCGCGATCACGAGCTCGAACCACAGCGCATTGAGCCCTGCAAGGAGGATGAACAGCATCTTGAAGGCGAACGCAGGGCTCTCGAGCATCCGTGCCGCCGAGGACCAGAACAGCAACAGACCGGAGACGAACGTGGCGGCGAAGCCTCCGAGTACCCACGGGCGGAGCTGTCGCACGACGTCCTCGAGCGGCAGGCGCGTGAGGAGCAGCCCCATCAGCCGCAGATCGATGAGAAAGATGAGTCCCACCGAGATCGCGAGTCCGATCAGATGCACGCCTTCGATCGCCGGATAGGCGAAGTGCGATTCGGCGATCGCGACGCCGAGCGTCGAGGTCTCGATTCGCGCGGCGAGCTCGTACAGGTACGACATGCGGGTTTCTTGCCTCCCGTTGTGTGCGAACACGGGGCCGTTCGTCGGCGTGATCACGCCGGAGCTGTGAATCGGCGCTGGTGCCGCAGGACCTGCGCCAATCTATTGGCGCCGCAGCACGCGAACAAATGCCGCCTCGTCATCTGGTGTGCGCGGGAACGCATGTGACCGGGATGTCACCGCGCCGTCACCTCGCGGTGACATGCCCGCGCCGGGCTCGAAACGCGGCCGGAATCGCACCGGGCGCACGCGGAGGGCCGGAAACGCGATCGTGAGGCGAGCTGTTCGCTTCACGGCCTCACCGGTCCGCTACCGACGGTGTCACCGGTGCAGGCGCACAATGCGCTCATGAGTTTCCGAACCATTCTGATCGTGGGTGGCGGCTTCACCGGCACGGTGCTCGCCGCACGCCTGCTCCGTGAATCACACGCGCAGCCGACGTGCATCATCCTCGTGGAACGCCAGGAGGAAGTCGGGCGCGGACTTGCGTACGCGAAGCACGACTTCCCGTATCTGCTCAACGTGCCTGCCGGGCAGATGTCGGCCGATCCGGAGAACCCGACGGAGTTCCTCGAGTTCGCCCAACAGCAGGGAGTCAGCGCCACGGCGGATGACTTCCTGCCGCGCCGGCTCTACGGTGAGTATCTGAGCGCGAAGCTGAAAGCGGCAGCGCGCAATCCCTCCCCCGGCACGCAGTTCCTGCGCATACACGGCGAAGTGGTCCGGATCCGCCGGGTGAGCCAGTCGGGGAAGAGCTCGTGGAGCGTCGGGCTCGGCGACGGACGGAGTCTCAGTGCGGACACCGTCGTCCTCGCGCTCGGCAATCCTCCACCTCGAAAGCTCCACCGGTGCGAGCTCGACCCCTGGAGAGCGGCGGAAGAAGTGCAGCCTGGACAGAGCGTGCTGCTCGTGGGCACGGGGCTCACAATGGTAGACGTCGCCCTGCGCCTGAGCACCGTGCCCGGCGTCGCGCTGACCGCGATTTCGCGCCACGGGCTGCTTCCGCGAGCACAGACCGCGTTCACGCGCCGCACGATGTGCGACGGTGGCGAACTGCTCGACTCACCCGTGAGTCTGCTGGCGCTCGTGAGCCGGGTGCGCGAACAGGCGCGCGCCGCGGTCGCCGCGGGTCGCGACTGGCGCGAGGTAGTCACCCAAGTCCGAGCGTGCGCACCGGCGCTCTGGCGGCGCATGAGTCTCGAGGACCGCAGCAGGTTCCTGCGCCACGTTCGGGCGTACTGGGACGTCCACCGCCACCGGTTGCCTGCGGAAACGGCTGCACGCATCGCACAGCTCGAAGCGGAAGGAAAGCTGCAGGTTCACGCGGGCCGGATCCGTGAGATCCGCCGCGTCGACCGCGGCCCGTGCGTCATCTGGTACCGCCGCGGCGCGCTGCAGTCCGAGATCCTGCGCGTCGATCACGTGGTGAACTGCACGGGGCCGGACTACCGTGTGCGTCAGTCTCCGGAGCCGCTCATCAGGAGTCTGCTGCGAGCGGGACTCATCCGCCCCGATCCGCTCGAGCTCGGCATCGAGGTCGATCCCTCCGGCGAAGTGATAGACGCCAGGGGACGGCCCGTTCCGCGGCTCTACTACGTCGGTCCGATGCTCCGCGCGCGCGACTGGGAAGCGACCGCAGTCCCGGAGCTGCGACGCCACGTCGCGGCGCTCGCCCGGCGCCTTACGGCCGAAGCAACCGTGAAACTGCCGAAGCGATCACCTGCGCTCGCTGCGCTCGGGTTCGAAATCGACCGCCCGCGGTGACACACAGGTCACATGACGTGGCGGACGTATCACATGGTGCATCGGTATTTGTCGGCGCGATCCCGCGCCGGTAGCTTCATGCACCGGTTGCACGGCGCTCGTGCGAGTCGGCGGGCGAATGCCGCGCGCAACGCATGTGGGTGGTCAGTTCCCCCTTCCTGACCGCCCCGGTGCCCCGGGCACATCGCCCGGGGCACTTATCTCTTCGCTTCCTGCGCGGCGCTTTCTCGAGCAACACGTCCGCGATGGTGTCAGCGTCGCGCACTCCGGGCGCGCACTCCGCTCGCTCACTGGTGCGGAGCCGGCTGCGACGTGGGCGCTGCGGCGCCCGCGCCAGGTGCGGGCGGCGGTGCAGGAGCGACGGGAGGCGCTCCACCCGGTCCCGGGCCAGGACCCTGTGGTGCATTCCTGGCCTGATTCGCGAGGCTCACGATGTACGCGCGGATCGCCTCGGCATCCTCTGGCGTCAGCACCTTCGCGAAGGACACCATGCCGTTCGCCTGCATCGCACCGTCGATGACGATGGCCTTGAATGCCTCGGAACTGTGCAGCGCGCCCGCGTACCGCAGATCCGGGAAAACGCTCGTCACGCGGCCGTCGTTGCCATGGCATGCGGCGCAATGCTCGTTGTACCTGGTCTGCCCTCGCGCGAGCGTCTCGGCATCGCCGAAGTTCGGCGGCGGATCGAGCGGCGGCGGAGTGTACGGCACTTTCTCCGGCAGCGTCGCCTTGCCACCGAGCCTGTACACCAGCAGGCGCGCGTAGTTGGGCGCCCAGTATCCACCGCCTCCGAATCCGGGCTGACCGGCGGCAACCACGGCGATGTACTGCACGCCGTCGACCTCGTAGCTGACCGAGCCGCCCACGATGTTGGCCTGCGTGTCCGTCGACCACACGCGCTCGCCGGTATCGGCGCGGTAAGCGGCGAAGGTGCTGGGTGGCGAACCCTGGAAGACGAGATTGCCCGCCGTCGTCATCACGCCCGAGCGCGAGCTGCCCTGGTACTGCCTCCAGACCTCCTTCCGCTTCACCGGATCCCAGGCCAGCAGATAGGAACCCGCGCCTTCGAGCCTGGGCGGCGGATCGACGGGGCGCTTCGCGACGTTGATCGACAGAAGCTGATTGCCCATCTTCGCGCCCGCCTCCGCCACGAGCGGGAAGCTGCCGTAATTGGTCGGGATGTACATCAGCCCCGTTTTCGGGTTGAAGGCCATCGGGTGCCAGCTATGGGCGCCGCCCGCGGACGGCACGACGTGGAACCCGCGGTCGTGCGCGCCGTAGTTGGCCTCGGGATTGATGATGGGCTTGAAGTTCTCGTCGAAGCCGGTCAGCCAGTTGGCGGTCGGCACGAACAGCGTGGCGGAGATCACCTTGCCGGTCGCGGCTTCGATCACGTAGAAGACGCCGTTCTTCGACGCCTGCATCAGCACGTGCTTCTTCTCCCCGTCGATGACGAGGTCGGCCGTGACGACCTGCTGCGTGTTGTCGAAGTCCCAGCTGTCGGCGGGCGTCGCCTGATAGTGCCAGCGGTACTTGCCCGTCTTCGCCTCGAGGGCGACGATCGACGAGAGGAACAGATTGTCACCCCCGCCGGGTGAACGGATCTCCGCCGGCCACGGCGCGCCGTTACCGGTGCCTACGTAGACGAGATCGGTCACCGGATCGTAGGTGATGGCGTCCCAGGGCGCGCCGCCGCCGCCCGTCTTCCACCACTCGCCGTTCCACGTCTTCGCAGCCCATTCGAGCTCCGGCTGCTCGAAGCCCTTCGATGGATCGCCGGGCACCACCCACCAGCGCCACAGCTCCTTTCCGGTCTCGGCGTCGAACGCTGCGAGATAACCGCGCTGATGGAACTCCGAGCCCGCGTGTCCGATGAAGACGCGTCCATTGGCGACGCGCGGGGCACCGGTAATGGACTGCCATGCATCCGGATCGGTGACCTGCGTTTCCCAGATCTTCCTGCCGGTCTTCGCATTCACCGCGATGAGGCGGCCATCGAGCGTGCCCCAGATGACTTTGTCCTTCCACGCCGCCGCACCACGATTGACGATGCCGCAGCACAGCCTCACCGCGTACTCGCCCGGCACTTTCGGGTCGTACTTCCAGAGCTGCCTGCCGGTCCTCGCGTCGAACGCGTAGAGCTTGCTCCACGGCGCGGTCACGTAGATGCGGCCGTCGACGACGAGCGGCGTCGTCTCGTAGCTGCCTCCGCGCTCCGCGAGGTCCGCGTACCAGGCGAGCCCGAGCTGGTTGACGTTGTCAACGTTGATCTGCGCGAGCGGACTGTAGCGCTGCTCGGTGTAATCGCGGCCGTACGAGAGCCACTGGCCGGCGTTGGCGGGCGCATCGGACTCGATCAGTCGCTTTGTATCGACGGATGCGCCTGCTTCCGGCACGAGAGAAGCGAAACCGGCGACGGCCGCGAGCGACGCGGCGCCCAGGGCGGCAAGAATCTGAATACGCATATCGAGGCGTTCCCCCACTTCGGGGCGAACCGTACCGCAGGGCGGAGCTCTCTGTCGATGTCGCACGCGTTGCCCCGCTCCTCCGTTTGCTCGACCATTCCGGCGGACGAAGCCGGATGTGCGTTCGGGCTTCGGGAGTGAAGACATGACGAGAAAGACCGTCCGTCGCACGGCCTTCGCCGGTACGCTGCTCTTCGTGTGCGTCGCGCTCGGCGTTAGGGCACAGGAAGCACCGGCGACCGGTGAATATGTCGGATCGCTCGGGCCTCTGAGCCTCCGGCTTCATATCGAGGCTGCTGCGGACGGGGCACTCACCTGCAGGCTCGACAGTCCCAATCAGGGGGCGTTCGGCCTTCCCTGCGCCGACTTCGTGCTCGACGGTCGCACGCTCTCATTCAGGGTGCCTTCGGTCAGCGGCACGTGGAAGGGCACCGTCGGTGACGGCGGTGCCACACTCTCCGGCACCTGGTTGCAGGGCGTGTCGATGCCGCTCGATTTCAGGCGCGACACGTTCCTGCCCGCGTCCGCGCCTTCGGCAGTCGATGGCATCTGGCTCGGGACCTCGCAGTTCCAGGGACAGAACGTCCGCACACAGCTCATCGTCCGCAGCGATGCCGAAGGCAAGCAGTCCTGCTTCGTTGACAGCCCGGATCTCAATGTCTTCGAGCTCGCCTGCGCGAACGTCAGCTTTTCGAACGGCGAGCTCGAGTTCGAAGTGCCGTCGGTGCAGTCGAAGTGGAAAGGGAAGCTCTCTGCCGATGGACGGTCGCTGGAGGGAACCTGGACTCAGACCGCCAGCGGCGCGTCGGCTTCGACGCCGTTGAGCTTCACGCGTCAGTCGGAACGCATCCGTCCGGCTCTCCCGACGCCCGTGACCTTCGACCCCGCCATCGATCCGGTGCGCCCTGCCGACATGCAGGCCGTCCTGCGCCGGGATCTCGAGAAGACGTTCACGAGCGGCCTGCTCGCTCCCGGCAAGCCGACGGGTGTTGCAGTTGCCGTCGTGCGCAACGGAGAACGCAGCGTCTTCGGATTCGGGACCGCGTGGCCCGATTCGGTGTTCGAGATCGGTTCCATCACCAAGACGTTCACGGGCCTGCTGATGGCCCAGATGGTCGAGCACGGCCAGGTGAAACCGGAGACTCCGGTACGCGAGCTCCTGCCCACCGGAATCGTTGCGAAGCCTGCAGGCGCGGAGATCACTCTTCTCGATCTCGTCACCCAGCGTTCGGGTCTGCCGCGTCTGCCGGGCAACTTCGCGCCGTCCGACATGGCGAACCCGTATGCCGAGTACCGCGCGGACAACCTGTACCAGCTCCTTGCGCAGCACGGCCTCGCACGGCCCGAGAAGCCGCAGTTCCTCTACAGCAATCTGGGTCTTGGGCTTCTGGGGCACGCGCTCGCCCTGCGCGCCGGAACCGGCTATGCGGACGCGCTGAAGAAGTACGTGCTGGAACCGCTCGGGATGAACGACACCGCGATCGCGCTGTCGGCCGATCAGCATCGCCGCTTCATGCCGGCCTACTCGGCGGACCTTCGCGCCGTTCAGCCCTGGGAGTTCGATGCTCTTGCAGGTGCAGGTGCACTGCGATCGACGGCCGTAGACCTGCTGAAGTTTCTCGAGGCGAATCTCCGACCCGAATCGGCCGGCGGGAGCAGGCGCGATCGCTACGCACGCACGCTTCCGGCCGCCATCCGGCGCTCGCAGCAGCTCCAGGCCGAGATCGGTCCGGGAGGAAGCATCGCGTATGCGTGGCTCTACGACGCACGCACCGGCACGTACTGGCACAACGGCGGCACGGGCGGCTACTCGAGCTACGCGTTCTTCAACCCGAAGGAGAACTATGCGGGCGTCGTGCTCGTGAACGTCGCCGTCAGCACGCGCGGGAGCTTCGCCGACCAGCTCGGCCAGCACGTGCGCCAGAGGCTGGCCGGCGAACCCGCCATTTCGCTTTCGGGGTGGTGAGCGGGCTCGCGGTTGAGGTGTCTATCGGAACCCGAAGGACCCGTCGATTGTCGAAAGCGTCAACGCGCGCCCGAACCGCGTCGGCAACGCTCGAGCGCGCAAGTCCGCAGCGCTCATCGCCGGTGCTACGATTCGCCGACTCCGGTGCACGCTCCCCGGATTCCCTTCAGGTGGCCTGACAAGGAACGCCACGAGATCATCATGTTGACTGCAGAAGCCAGTGTTTCCATTTCAACCCCGGCCCGCTACATGGGACGCCTGTGCAAGCATTTCGCGCATCGCGTCGCCGTGCACCAGGAGGCCGACCGCGCCCGCATCGAGTTTCCCGGGGCGCCGTGCTCGCTGCGCGCCGATGCCGAGCGGCTCGAGATGCGACTCGAGGCCGAGGACGCCGCGACCCTCGAGCGGCTGCAGGAGGTGGTCACCCGCCATCTCAAGCAGGTTGCGCCGGGCGAGCAGTTCGAAGTCAGCTGGCACGTGACACAGTAGGCCGCACGGGCGGCGATCGCGGCGCCGTCGCGGACATCAGCCGGGATTCCACGCGGATGCCGCGGCGAAGAATGCGGCGGTCTCCTCTTCCAGCGCCCGATTGTCGCCCGGCGGGAAGTGGCTCAGCTTCACGATGACCGTCCGACTCGCCGGGTCCACATAGATGTACTGCCCCTGCAGTCCGATCGCCTGGAACGCAGCCGTTCCGTCGACCAGCCACCACTGATACCCGTAGCCGGGCCAGGGCCCCTTTGGTTCAGCCGGCCGCGTTGACTCACGAACCCACTCTTCCGACACGATGCGCCGTCCGTCGGCCACGCCACCCTCGAGCATCATCTGACCGATGCGGGCGTAATCGCGCAGCGTCGCATTGAAGCCGGCGCCGCTGAACTCGCGCCCTTCGCCGGGCGGACCGTCCATGATGTAGAAGCCGTCGGCTTCCGCGCCGAGCGGCTCCCAGAGGCACTTCGCCGTGTAGGCACTCACCGTACCGCCCGTCACCTTCTCGAGCAGCCAGCCGAGCACGGCGGTGTCGAGCGTCTTGTAGGCCCACACCGTGCCGGGCGGATGCGCACGTCCGATCGTGCGCGCCACATCCGCGAAGCGTGCGACGTTGCGCACCAGTGCGCGCTCGTGATTGCGCGCCGCGACTCCCGGATTCTCGAAGTCGTAGCGCTCTTCATAATCCACGCCCGAGCGCATCTGCAGGATCTGACGGATCGTGACTCCGTCGTAGCCGCCTCCCGCAAGCTCCGGCAGATAGCGCGTGACGGGATCGTCGAGCGATTCGATGCGCCGCTCGGCGAGCGCACAGCCGATCAGAATCGAAGTGATCGACTTCGTCATCGACCAGCCGATGAATCTCGTGCGCTCGTCGGTGTTGTTGCGGTAGACCTCCGCGACGATGCGCCCGTCCTTCATCACGAGGAGCGCATTGGTGTAGGTCCGCTCCAGGAACTGCTCCGGCGTGTACCGCTCGCTACGGAACTCATACGTGAAGTCGAGCGCACGGTCCGCGCGCGGCATCTTCCAGACCGGGCCGGCGCGCGGTACCGTCCGCGTGGTGAAGATCCGGTCCATGCTGCGGAACGTGAGGACGTTGACGCCCGGGTCGAGCATCTCGCGCCGCAGCTGCTGGATTGCCGGCGGAACGCTCGAAGGCGGGTCGGCGGGATCCGGCGGTGGAGGCGGATAGGCGAACGCGCTGCCCGCAGTCGCCAGCAGCAGTACCAGGTAAAGGACGCCACTCGGCTGTCGTCTCATGATCCGGCTCCGAACTGTTCCCCCGGAGCCGGGATGGTACTCATCCTTCCCGGGAAGCGCAGTCGACCGTCATCCGGACCATGCGAACGAGCTCATAGGGATCTACCGGCTTGGAGACACACGCCTGGAAGCCTGCCTGACGCGCCCGCGCACGATCCTCGTCGCGCGCCAGCGCCGTCACTGCCAGCGCCGGAAGTCGCCGGCCATCGGGAGCTTCGTGCTCGCGGATCGCGCGGATCAGCTCGTAACCGTTCATCGGTGCCATGCTGATGTCACTGACGAGCACGTCGAACTCGCCAACGACGAAGACCTCGAGGGCTTCCGGTCCGGACGCAGCGGAGCTCACCGATGCGCCGAATTCCTCGAGCACCCGGCGGACGAGCTCGCGCGTATCTTCGTCGTCGTCCACGGCGAGCACACGCGTTCCCGCGAGAAGATCGCGATCGGGAGCAGGCGTCGCCCGGTCGACATGGCCACGCCGCAGCGACTCTTCGCCCGTCCCGGGCGCCTCGAGAGGCAGCCGGACAGTGAACGTCGCACCGAGCCCCACGCCGGCACTCTCGGCCCGAACGGAGCCACCGTGAAGCTCGACGAGCTGCTTGACGAGTGCAAGTCCGAGCCCCAGACCCCTGCCCGAAGCTTTCGGACCGCCCGTCTGACGGTAGCGGTCGAACAGGCGCGGCAGACACTCCGGCGCGATGCCCTGTCCCGTGTCGGCCACTGCGATGCAGACGCTCTCGCCTTCCAGCCACGCACAGACGCGCACGTGGCCGCCCTGCGATGTGAACTTCACCGCGTTCGACAGCAGGTTCCAGAGCACCTGCTGCAACCGGCTCGAATCCCCACGGATGACGGGGAGGTCCGGAGCCACGGTGGCCTCGAGCACGACACCCTTCGACTCCGCTCTCGGCTTCAGGGAAACGATCGCCGCGTGGATCACCGACGGGATCTCCACGGGCGCGATGTCCAGGTGCACCTTGCCGGAAAGGATGCGGTTCGTCTCGAGCAGATCCCCGATGAGCTCCGCCTGCGCCCGCGCGTTGCGCTCGATGATCTGCAGTCCGCGCTGGATCTGTGAATCAGGCGGTGCACTGCGGCCAAGAATCTGCGCCCAGCCGAGCACGGCGTTGAGCGGCGTGCGCAGCTCGTGCGAGAGCGTCGCAAGGAACTCGTCCTTCATGTGATCGGCGCGCTCCGCCCGTGCCCTTGCGGCCCGCTCAGCATCGAGCAGCGCCTCGCGCTCGCGAGCCACGAGGTGCGCCGTCGTCTGGTCTCTCACGATCGTGACGAATGCGCGCGGGAAGCCGGATGGATCGGCAATGCAGTGCGTGGTGCCGCTGGCGAAGAACCGCGAACCGTCGCGCCGGCACATCCAGTGTTCATGAGTGAAACGGCCGCTTCTCGCGGCGGCGCTCCGTACCCGGCGATGCAGACCGCTCGCGAGGTCCTCCGGCGTGAAGAACCGCTCGACCGGCAGGCCCACGAAAGCATCGCGCGACCAGCCGAAGATCGCCTCCGCGCCAGGGTTCCAGCTCGTCACCCGCCCGTCGAGGTCGAATGTGAAAATCGCGTGATCGCGGATCGCCGCGACCAGATCCTCCGACGTCGGCGCGCCACGCCCCGCGCGGTCCGCCGCGATCGCCGTCGCCGTCACGACGCGGGCTTCCCGAGCAGCCTGCGCACCCACGTCTGGGCCGCCTGCGACGACACGATGGCTACCGAGCGCGGCCGGTGCGGCGTGCGGTCACCGTTCCGTCGACGCTCGAGCCTCTCGAGAACCTCGCGACGCACCAGTGCGAGCGCACGCACGCGCGCTCTGCGCCTCCTTGCCAGTTTCCGTCCACGCCTCAGCATCTCTCCTCCTTGCCTGCAGACACCTGCGCCAGCTCTCCAGCACGATTGCGGCGTAGAGCTCCTCGCCGTGACGCGCGGCGCCGCGCGGATCCTTCATTCGACTCCTCCACTTCGCCGGCTTGCGTGCACCTTCTAGCGGACTTCGTTACTTCTATCAATTAGAATTACATGGAAATACATTTCCATCTGCTGGAACTCAATGACGAACGTCAGAAAGCTCAACTACCAGCATCTGCTCTACTTCTGGTCGGTCGTGCGCAACGGCAGCCTCACGCGCGCGTGCGAGGAGCTGCACCTGTCTCCGCCGGCGATCAGCGCGCAGCTCAAGACACTCGAGGAACGGCTCGGCGAGAAGCTTCTGGTGAAATCCGGCCGCACGCTCGTTCCGACCGAAGTCGGTCGCCTCGTATACGGTTACGCGGACGAGATCTTCGGGCTCGGGCGCGACCTCCTCGACGCGCTGGAGCAGCGCCCCACGCGCAGGCCGCTTCGCCTCGTGGTGGGCATCGACGACGTAGTGCCCAAGGAGATCGTTCACCGGCTGCTGCAGCCGGCGCTCTCGATTTCACAACCGGTGCGCCTGGTGTGCCGGGAAGGGACGCTCGAGCGGCTGATGGCGGACCTCGCCATCCACGAGATCGACGTCGTCCTGTCGGATTCGCCCATCGCGCCGAGCCTCAGCGTCCGTGCCTACAACCACCCGCTCGGCAGCAGCAAGGAGGTATGGATGGCGGTGCCCGCGCTCGCGAAGACGCTGCGCAAGGGGTTCCCCGGCTCGCTGAACGGTGCACCGGTGCTGCTGCCGACCGAGGACACGGCCATCCGGCGCGCGCTCGATCAGTGGCTCGACCGGCACGAGGTGCGTCCGGTCATCATCGGGGAGTTCGAGGACTATGCCCTGCTGCGGGAGTTCGCGCGGGCGGGCGGCGCCGTGGCGCCCGTACCCGCCGTGCTCGAAGAGCAGTTCCACCAGGCGTACGGGCTCGCGACGGTTGGTCCCGCGAACGGCGTCGAGGCGCAGTTCTATGCGATCTCCCTGGAGCGGCGCATCCGCCATCCGGCGCTGCTCGCGGTCTGGGAGAACGCACGCCGGATTCTGAACGGCTGAGCGGCGCGGCTAGCCGAATGCGGCGGCCATCGGCGCCACCAGCGTTGCGTCTTCGCCTCGCGCCGCTTCGGCCGCTCCGGTCGCATCGCCACGTCCGATCATGGCGATCTCGAGCAGTCGCGCGCCGCGCGGGAATCGCCACTCGAGCTGCTCTCCCTCACGCCGTCCGAGAAGCGCCAGGGCGAGCGGTGCGAGCACGGGCAGCTCGACCGACTCCTGCCGTGCATCCTGACGCTGAGGTTCACTAGGAAACACGAGCTCGTACGAGATTCGTTCGCCCGTATGAACGTCCTGCACGAGAACGCGCGAGCCGACGCTCACCACGTCCCGAGGCGGAGCATCACCCTCGATGATCTCGGCGCGCGTCAGTGCCTCATCGAGCTCCTGAAGGTACGCCAGATACACCCGCACGGCCTCGAGCCGACCGCGCAGCAGCGCGCGCAGGCGCTCCAGATCGCGCACCGGGAGCGCGACCGATCGGTTCACCACGAGATGACGCTTGCCGTTGCCTTCCGAGCTCGACTGCACGAGGTCCCCCTCCATCGCGCCGGGAGCCTCGCCACATCGGGAAAGCCGCGATCACCGTGCGGCTGCCTGCGATGCACGCGCATCGCTTCCGTTGCGCTCGGCGAGCCGTTCTACAGCGCCCGGAGCGTTCCGTCCATTCGAATTATCTTGGCGTTGCGTTCGAGCGCGCCGAAGCGCCGGCCGTCGTATCCGCACGCGCGCCGGAAGATGGAGACCGCCGCGTGCGAAGCGCGGCGTGCCCCTAGAACGGCAGACCGACGTAGTTCTCGGCCAGCGAGGTCTGTGCGGCCTTCGAGCTCACCAGGTATTCGAGCTCCGCACGCTGTATGCGATCGGCGAACGCACCCTGCTCCGGGAAACGGTGCAGGAGATGGGTCATCCACCACGAGAAACGCTCGGCCAGCCAGATCCGGCGCAGGGCGCGCGCCGAGTAGGCGTCGAGTTCCGAGCTGTTGCCCGTGCGGTAAAACTCGATGAGGCCCGTGGACAGATAGTGAATGTCGCTGCCTGCGAGATTGAGACCCTTCGCACCGGTCGGCGGCACGATGTGCCCCGCATCGCCCGCGAGGAACAGCCTCCCGAAGCGCAGCGGCTCGGCGACGAAGCTGCGCAGCGGCGCGATGCTCTTCTCGATGGAAGGTCCCGTGACGAGCTGCTGCGCGGTCTTCGGGTCGAGCCGGGCCCGCAGCTCGTCCCAGAAGCGCTCGTCGGGCCACTGCTGCACGTCGTCGGTGAGCGGCACCTGCACGTAGTAGCGGCTGCGCGTCTTCGACCGCATGCTGCACAGGGCGAAACCGCGCGGGTGGTTCACGTAGATCAGCTCGTGAGAGACCGGCGGCGTATCGGACAGCAATCCGAGCCAGCCGAAGGGATAGACACGCTCGAAAGTCCTGATCGCGCCTTCGGGGACGCTCTGCCGTGACACGCCGTGAAAGCCGTCGCAGCCGGCGATGAACTCACATTCGATCTCGTGTTCCCTGCCGGCGTGCCGGTAGCGGACCTTCGGGGACGTGCCGTCGAAGTGATGCAGGCTCACGTCCTCGGCCTCATAAACGGTCGGCGCACCGCTCGCCTCGCGCGCCGCCATGAGGTCGCGTGTCACCTCGGTCTGACCGTACACGACGACCTTCTTGCCGCCCGTGAGCCCCGCAAGGTCCATGCGGTGACGCACGTTGTCGAAGCAGATGTCGAAACCCTCGTGGATCAGCCCTTCGGCGTGCAGGCGGGCCCCGACCCCGGCGCGGTCCATCATCTCGACGAATCCCTCTTCGAGAACGCCGGCGCGTATCCGGCTCAGCACGTACTCCTTCGTGCGCCGCTCGAGGATGATGTTGTCGATTCCCGCCCGATGAAGAAGCTGCCCGAGAAGAAGTCCGGAGGGTCCGGAACCGATGATGGCTACCTGCGTACGCATGGGGTTCTCCGGGGCTGATCCGAATGCAGGCTCCCAAGTTAACGCCGTCCGCTCGGTACGCAAATGGACAGACGTTGCGCGGAGCTGGACAATTCGAACATGCGCGACACCGGGCTGCGGGCACCCCGCGAATCCATCCCGACGTATGGACTCTACGGCGAAACGGCCGCAACCCTGCCGCCGGACAGGCTGCACTGCGAGTCGATCGCCTCGCGCAGCCGCCTGCACGACTGGGAGATCAGGCCCCACCGCCACGAGGCCTTCTTTCAAATTCTGTACATGAGGGGCGGCCATGGCACGCTGGTGCTCGAGAACGAGCGTCTGCCGCTGCGCGCGCCGTGCGTCGTCACCCTGCCCTCCCTCACCGTGCACGGCTTCACCTTCTCGCGCGACGTGCGGGGTGTCGTCATCACGCTCTTCGAGCGGCACCTCGACGAGATGCTCTCGGCGCCCGATCTGCGCGAGGTCTTCTCCCGGCCACACCGCATTCTCCTCGGCGCGAAGTCGCGGACCGCGGCGGTGCTGCGCGGCGCGCTCGAGACGGTGAGCCGCGAATACGAAGGGAATCTGCCCTGGCGGCTCGCTGCGGTGCGTGCAGGGCTCGAGCTGGCCCTGGTCACGGTGGCGCGGGCGATCGGCGAAAGCGCCCACCCCGTCTCGGGAGCCTCCGCACGCAAGATGCAGCACCTGCAGCGCTTCCGTGCGCTGGTCGACCGCTGGTACCGCGAACACAGGAGCATCGAGGAGTACTCCCGGGCCCTCGGGATCACCTCGACCCAGCTCAACCGTGTCTGCCGTGAGGTGCTGGGGAAATCGGCGCTCGGCGTTATCAACGGCCGGCTGCTGCGCGAAGCGGAGCGCAACCTCATCTACACCACGCTCGACGTCAAACGCATCGCGCTCGCGCTGGGCTTCGCCGATGCGGCGTACTTCTCCCGTTTCTTCGCCAAGCACACCGGCCGCTCCCCGTCGCGATTCAGGCAGGAGGCCTGGCGCGCCCTCGGCCAGGAGAATCGGCCGGAGGCATCGCGTTCTTCGTCCACTGCAGATGCGACCGAACGCTCGTGAGCACGGCGTGATCGATGCGGAAAGGGACCGTCGGCGGCACGTGCTAGCATCTGCGTCCTGATCGCCAGGACTTCGCTTCAGCTCATGCCGTCGACGCGCACACTCGCCCTGCTCCTCGTTCTCCTGCCCCCGTTCGCGGTCGCACAGGATCCGGCCACCATCACCCGCGTGGGCGGCAGTGAGCAGGGCTTCATCATCTTTCAGGAGCGCTGCATGACGTGTCACGGCCGCCCCGAGGTCGAGCATGCACCGCCGCCGGAGCTGCTTCGCGCGATGCCGGCCGAGCGCATCTATGAAGCGCTGACGAAGGGCTCGATGCAGGTCCATGCGCGCGACCTCGAAGAATCGGACATCCGCGCGGTCGCTGAAGCGGTGAGCGGTCAGCTACTCGGCGCCTCGCAGGCGGGCGACGCGGCCCACATGCCGAATCGCTGTCGGGCGGATTCCGCGTTCGATCCGTCGGGTCGCGCCTGGAACGGCTGGAGCCCGGATGTGGGCAACTCGCGCCATCAGAACGCCGCGAATGCCGGGATCTCCGCTGCCGACATTCCGAAGCTGAAGCTCCTCTGGGCCTTCGGCTTTCCCGGCGGCAGCTCGGCGTACGGTCAGCCCTCGATCGTGGGCGGCCGAGTGTTCGTCGGCTCGGACAATGGATACGTCTACTCACTCGACGCGGCTACGGGCTGCGTCCACTGGTCGTTCCGGGGGGACGCGGGCGTGCGCACGAGCGTCAGCGTCGGACCCGTGAAAGGACACGCGGGTGTCGAGTACGCCGCCTTCTTCGGTGACGTCAAGGCGAACCTCTACGCGGTGGACGCCCGCAGCGGCCGGCTCCTGTGGAGACAACGCGTGGACGAGCACCTGGCGGCACGCATGACCGCCTCGCCCGTCCTGCACGACGGCGTGCTGTACGTGCCGATGTCGGCGTGGGAGGAAGGCGCTGCGCGCGCGGAGAGCTATCCATGCTGCACCTTCCGCGGCAGCGTGTCGGCCTACGAGGTGAGCAGCGGCAGGCTCCTGTGGAAGACGTACACCATCGCGCAGACGCCGCAGCCGACGAGGAAGAACTCCGCGGGCGTTCAGCTCTACGCGCCTGCGGGCGCCGCAGTCTGGAACACGCCGGCCATCGATCCGGCAGCCGGCGCGCTCTACTTCGGCACCGGGAATGCGTACACCGAGCCGGCTGCGGAAACGTCCGACTCGGTCATTGCCCTCGACCTCTCGACAGGTGCCGTGCGCTGGACGCATCAGGTCTACGCCAACGACGCGTTTCTCGTCGGCTGCGGCGCCGTGAATTCGGAGAACTGTCCGAAGAAGCTCGGACCGGATCGGGACATTCCGGCATCGCCGATCCTCGTTACGCATGCGGACGGCACGCGCTCGCTGATCGTCGCCGCGCGTCCCAACGAGGTGCTCGCTTTCGATCCGGACAACGGGGGCAAGTTGCGCTGGCGCGTGCAGGTGCCGCGAAACGGGAACGGGCGCGGACTCATCTGGGGTGGCACGACGGATGGAGAGAACGCGTACTTCGGCCTGTCGAGCGGCGGAATGGTCGCCGTGAGTCTCCGGGACGGCACCGAGCGCTGGTACTCGCCGATCGCGCCCGGCAGTCATGGCGCCGTCGCGAGCAGCATCGAAGGTGCGGTGCTCATCGGCGGACTCGACGGCGTGATCCGCGCCCTCTCGACGAAGGACGGCAGCGTGATCTGGCAGTATGCGACGGACCGTGAATTCGAGACGGTCAACGGCGTGAAAGCCCGCGGCGGCAGCATCACCGCGGCAGGCGCGGTGATCACCGACGGCAAGGTGTTCGCGACGTCGGGCTACTCCGTGATCTTCGGCAAGCCGGGCAACGTCCTGCTCGCGTTCGGTCTCGACGAGTGATTCCGTCCACGGCCGGCGTGGCACCGATGCGTCCGGCACGTGCCTGTGGCCGACGGACGCTCCGACCGGCATCGTCGCGGGCCGGAGCGCAGCCGACCGCTGCCGTTCGCGTCAATCCTTGTTCTGACGCGGATCCTTCTCGCCGAGGCCCGGATAGAAGAGCGCGCGGTTCTGCAGCGACTCGTTGAACACGCGGCGCTTCTTGAAGAGCCACTTGCCGTTGCGCTTCACGAGCTCGTCCTCGTAGTGCCCGAAGTAGAGGAGCTGCACGTCCTTCTGCGGCGTGTTGTTCGTGAACGCGAACCAGTAGGCGACGGTCTTCGCCGTATCGCCCTGCACGTCGATGACGTGATTGATGATCATGTGCCGCGTCCGCGGCCGCGACGTCGCGCCTTCCGGGATCTCCACGCGGCGCGCCCCGCCGAAGTTCGACATCGCCCTGCGGATCGCTTCCTTGCCACGCTCCACGCCGTACACCCACTCCAGCACACCGTCCTCGGCCCAGGCCTCCATCACCGTGTCGATGTCGCCGGCGTCGACCGCGATCATGTAGCGGTTGGAGAGGTTCTCGATCTCGGCACGATCGTCGGCATAGCTGGCGAACGTGACTGCGGGCATCAAGGAAAGGAGCAACGAGGCAGGCGCGAGAGTGGCTTTCTTCATGTGAACCTCCAGTGATCAGCCGGCGGATGCATCGCCGGCAACGAGACTCTTGTTCATCCGGAAGCGTGTGGCTCTGCGGCCGTTGCCCCGGAGCTCTGACGGTCTCACTATACCGCCGCTGTCCTTCCCTTCCCTCATGCTCGAGCTTCGGCCATGAACGACGTGCTCCGTGCGGCGCTCGATGCGCATCGGGCTGGACGCTTCGACGAGGCGGAAGCCGGCTACCGGAGCGTGCTGACGGCGCGTCCCGACGATCCCAAGGCGCTGTACTACCTCGGTCTGCTGCAGTTCCATCGGGGTGAAACCGGGGAAGCGCTGCGGACTCTCGAGCGCTGCGTCTCCCGCGCGCCCGGCAATGCTCATGCATGGAACACGCTCGGCAGCATGCTCATCGCTGCGGGTCGCCGTCGCGAAGCGCTGCATGCCTACGAGAAGGCCGCGCGATGCACGCCATCGATGGCGGAAGCGTGGTACAACCTGGGCATCTGCCTGCGCGACGAGGGCCGCGCGGATGAGGCGGTCGCGAGTCTGCGCGAGGCGATCACGCGGCAGCCCGACTACGGGATCGCCTACGACGCGCTCGGGGCACTGCTCTACCGGATCGGACGGCTCGATGAGGCCGCGGACGTCTATGGGCGATGGCTTACGCGCGATCCCGCGAATCCCAGGGCGCGCCACATGGTGGCCGCGCTATCGGGTCGCGACGTGCCGCCTCGGGCATCGGACGAATATCTGCGCGAGCATTTCGACAGCTTCGCCGACGCATTCGACGAGAGCCTCGAGCGGCTCGAGTACCGGGCGCCGCAGCTCGTCGCCGCTGCACTCCACCGCTGGCGTCCCTCGGATGACCCGATGGACATACTCGATGCCGGCTGTGGTACCGGACTCTGCGGCCCACTGGTTCGCGACATGAGCCGCCGGCTCGTGGGCGTCGATCTGTCGGAGCGGATGATCGATCGTGCCCGTGAGCGCGGCGCGTACGACGAGCTGGCGGTCGAGGAGCTGTGCATGTACCTGCGTTCACGGCCGGAGTGCTTCGATGCCGTGATCGCCGCCGATACGCTCAATTACTTCGGTCCGCTCGAGGAACCGCTGAGCGCGATCCGCCGCGCCCTGCGTCCCGGAGGACTCACGATCTTCACACTGGAAGCCCTGCGCGGCTCACCGCGCGCCGATCATCGCCTGGGGCCGCACGGCCGCTACGCGCACGATGCCGCGTACGTTGCGAGCGCGCTCGCGGCAGGAGAGTTTCACCTCTGCGCGCTGGACGAGGAGACCCTGCGCCTCGAGCGGGACGAGGCCGTCCCGGGTTATCTCGTCGTCGCCCGGCGCCGCGATTGAGCGCGTTCCGAGCCGCTCACCCGTGGAACTGCACCTCCTCGGTGCTGCCGGCGAGCGCGCCCAGAGAGGACTTTCCGCCGGTCACGGTCTGCGTCACGGCGTCGAAATAGCCCGCCCCGACTTCGCGCTGATGGCGGGTTGCGGTGTATCCGTCACGCTCCGCCGCGAACTCCGCCTGCTGGAGCTGCGCATAGGCGCTCATCTGCGACTCGCGGTACGCGCGCGCGAGCGTGAACATCGAATAGTTGAGCGCATGGAAACCTGCCAGCGTGACGAACTGGAACCTGTAGCCCATGGCTCCGAGCTCGCGCTGGAATTTCGCGATGGTCGCCTCGTCGAGATTCTTCTTCCAGTTGAAGGACGGTGAGCAGTTGTACGCGAGGAGCTTGTCCGGGAAACGGCGGTGTATGGCCTCCGCGAAACGCCGCGCCTCTTCGAGGTCCGGCTTCGCGGTTTCGCACCAGAGGAGATCGGCGTACGGCGCGTACGCAAGCCCGCGGGCGATCGCCTGCTCGAGCCCTGCCTTCACGTAGAAGAAGCCCTCGCTCGTCCGGCCCTTCGAGGCGTCCACGAAGGGCCGGTCGCGCTCGTCGACGTCCGAAGTGAGGAGGCGCGCGCTCTCGGCATCCGTGCGCGCAATGAGCACCGTCGGCACGCCGCAGACGTCCGCGGCGAGACGCGCTGCGACGAGCTTGGCGATGGCTTCCTGAGTCGGCACGAGCACCTTGCCGCCCATGTGTCCGCACTTCTTCGCCGAGGCGAGCTGATCCTCGAAGTGCACGCCGGCGGCGCCCGCATCGATCATCGCCTTCATGAGCTCGAAGGCATTGAGCACGCCGCCGAATCCCGCTTCGGCGTCGGCCACGATCGGCTGCATCCAGTCGATGGAATCGTCGCCTTCCGCGTGGTGGATCTGATCGGCGCGCAGCAGCGTGTTGTTGATCCGCCGCACGACCTCCGGCACCGAGTTGGCCGGATACAGCGACTGATCGGGATACATCTGACCCGCGAGGTTCGCATCGCCCGCGACCTGCCAGCCCGAGAGGTAGATCGCGCGCAGTCCCGCCTTGACCTGCTGCATCGCCTGATTGCCCGTGAGCGCGCCGAGCGCGTTCACGAACGGCAGCTCGTGCAGGTATCGCCAGAGCTTCTCCGCGCCGAGCCGCGCGAGGGAATGCTCCACGTGAACGGTGCCGCGCAGCCGGTCGACGTCCTCCGCGGAGTACGGCCGGGCGATGCCCTTCCAGCGCGGGCTCGTGCGCCACGACTCCCGCAGTTCCTCCACGCTCATCCGCTGTCCGTCGTTCATCCTGAGTTCCTCCTGAACCATGTCGTGTCGCCGGATGCCGCGTCGATGGCATTCACGCCGCCCCGCCCGCGGCGCGAGCTGGAGCGGAGGCGATGCTTTCCGCATCGGCCGATGGCGCATGATAGGGATGCCGGCTTGCGCAAATTGACCTCAGAAACTTCACACTGTTAATTTCACAATCCATGTCACGGCTCGTTCACCGCAGCCATCTCCTCGGCGCGCGTCTCAGGAGCCTGCGCAAGCGCAACGGATTGACGCTCGAGGAGCTCTCCACGCGCTGCGTGGCGCTCGATCGCGAGCTCGCTCCCTCGGTTTCCTACCTGAGCATGATCGAGAGCGGAAAGCGCGTGCCGTCCGCCGAGCTTCTCTCGCTCCTCGCTCGCGTCTTTCAGCGCGATCCGTCCTGGTTCCTCGACGAGAACGCCGATCTCGGCGCGCTGCGTCCTCCCGAAACGCGGGGAAGCCCGGCGCGCATACCGCTCGAGCCGGCGTTCCTGTTCTCGAAGGAAGTGCTGCAGGCGGCCATTCCGGAGCTCCTTTCTCAAACGGGCACCACGGGGCGACAGTTCGCGCATCTGCTCATCCGCTCCCATCAGGAGCTCTCGCGCAACGACTTTCCGGAGCTCGAGCGTGCTGCGGAGGAAGTGGGCGAGCGGCGCTTTCCGCTCGGCGTCGACGATCTCATGCGGCTCGCCCGCCGCCACGGGCTGGAGATCCGCTGGTTCGAGCGCAAGGCCGTGCGCGCACGCGATCAGGATCAGGAGGTGCGGAGCATCCTGCGCTCGTTCTTCGAAGCGCCGCGCATCGTGTATCTCAATCGGGCGCTGCAGGCGGATCCGGCACGGCTCAAGTTCGATCTCGCCCTGCACATCGGTCACAAGGTCCTGCACGGTGGTGACGGCCGGAAGTCGCCTCACGCCACCGGTGGCGAGATGGGCGCGAGCCCCGATGGAGGATCGAGCGCGTCCGCGATCGATCCGAACGACGTGCTCTATGCCTGGCGCGACTTCGAATGCAGCTTCTTCGCCGGCGCACTGCTCTGTCCCCGCGCGCCCTTCCGGCGCTTTCTGACACGCGAGCGCTATCGCGTGGAGGGCGGCCGGAAGCTGGAGCTCACGCCCGCGGTGGTGATGCGGCGGATGACCAAGGTCTCGCCGTACCGCTACTGGCATTTCTTCGACGCGTACCCGCCCGGGTACCTCCGCGCCGTCTACCGCGGCAACGGCATTCCCCTGCCCTGGGGCAACATGGCGCAGGTGACGGATCCCTGCCCGAACTGGGCGGTGTTCCGCATGCTCGATGAGCCGGGGACCCCGTCCGGCTCGCAGATCTCGATACTGCGCACCGAGGATCGGTCCCTCCTCTACTGCTGTCATTCGCTGCGCACGCGAGACATGGCGGGCAATCCTCACGTTCTGTCGGTGGGGATCGATCTTGCGCCGGCGCTCGAGGCGAACGGCATCGACGCCTCCCCGCTCATCGCCGGTCTCACGCAGGAGTGCTTCCGGCGCGGAGGAACCGCGCCGATACCGCACGAGACAGCCGACGCGCTGCGGCTCGTCGCGAACGTCCTCAACATCGCATGGGTCGAAGAAGCATGTGCTCAGCCCGCGCGCATCATCTGCCCACGCAGCACGCGCTGTCCTCGCGGCGGACGCTGCGAGCGCGCACAGGTCTCCCGCGCGAAGGAGATCCGCGACCTGCGCGAGGAGATCGTGGATCGCCTGCGCTGAGCTCGGTGCACGGCATCCCTGCGTGAACCCGGGCGGCGCGCACGCAACCATCAGCCGTCGAAGAAGACCCGCCACGCCCCGAATCCGATGCCGGCCAGGAGGCTCGCACCCGCGAGCACGGCGAGCGCTCGAACCGTCGTCGGCGCGCGGCTCCAGAGCCGGCCGAGCGAGGCGGCCGCAGAACGCAGCAGCAGCTCGAGTCTGTCCAGACCGCGCGCGGCGTAGAGAGACTCCTGTGCGAGGAGCGCTCCGCCGGCGAGCAGCACCAGCGTTCCCGGTCCCGGCGCAGGCAGGGCAATGAGACCGATGACGATGAGCGTCGGACCGCCGATCCAGCTCGTCCACTTGAGGAGGCCGGAACGGCGGATGCGGCGCACGCGGCGGAAGCGGCGCTCGAAGCGCTCGCCCGGCGGGCTCTGAATGAACTCTCTCCACGCCCTTCTCAGCTCGTCGAACATGAGTGATCCGTCATCGATTCGGCGCATCGGGCCACGGATGCCGGGATCGCTTGCACGTCGCGTGCCTGGCAGACTCGAGCTGAGCCGCCGCGACGCTGCCCATGAGGCTTCGGGACGCCGCGCAATCGAACGAGACGAGCGGCCCTTCCCTTCCACCGCGGATTCTCAGGCGGCGCGCGGCGTCGCTGGCTTCACGTTCGCGTTCAGGCGGAAGAGATTGGACGGGTCGTAACGCGTCTTCACCGCGGTGAGGCGCTCGAGATTGCGCTGGTAGTTCGACAGGATGTCCTTCGCCTTGTGATCGGGATCGAGATCGTTGAAGTAGAAGCCTTCCGTGAACGGCTCGAGTCCGCTCCAGAGCGCGCGAATCGCCTCGATGTGAGGCGTCCCGGATTGCCCGGCGGGCCAGCCGACTGCCGTGAGCAGATTGCCGAGAACGCTCCGGTGCGGAAACGCCGTCGCATCCCGCGACACGCGCGCGATCGCGCCGCCGCTCGACTGGAAGAAGACCGCGGTGAAGCGCGCCGGGTGCGGCGTGAAGCTCTCGACGATCGCCTCCGCGAGATCGGGACCCAGCGCAGGAATGAAGCCGCTCTTGAGATAGATCGCGAGAGCCCGCGGATCGCTGACGTCTCCCGATTTCTGCAGCGCCGTGTACGCGATACGTTTCACGGTATCCTGCGCCGGCGGACCGAGACTCCTGCGCAGGGGCTCGACCGCGCGCTCGTACTCGCTCTCGGGTCCGCAGTAGCAGATCTCCAGACCCATCTCCCCTGCTGCGTTTCCGGGCGGCTGCAGCATCTGGAATCCAACGTACAGCTCATCGGACGCCTGCGGGGCGAATTCCCCGAAGCGCGTCAGGATCTCCCGCGAACGCGAGATCGGGTAGATCCAGTTGCCGCCGATCACCTCACGGCGCATCGGATGCAGCTGGAGCTCGAACGACGTGACGATGCCGAAGTTTCCTCCGCCTCCCCGCACGCCCCAGAAGAGGTCCGGGTTCTCGCCCGTGCTCGCGTAGCGCAGCTCGCCGTCCGCCGTCACGATCTGCACGCTCAGCAGATTGTCGATGGACAGGCCGTACTTGCGTGCGAGGCGTCCGAAACCGCCGCCCGTGACGAGCCCACCCACGCCCGTGTGCGACACCGTGCCGAGCGGCGTGACGAGCTCATGTGTCGCCGTCTCGTGATCGACCGCACCGAGCAGTGAACCGCCGGTCACCCACGCGCGCTGTGCAGCCGGATCGATGCGGACGTCACGGAACCTGGAGAGATCGACGAGCAATCCGCGATCACACGTCGATTGCCCCGACTGGCTGTGACCGCCGCACTTCACTGCCAGCAGAAGCCCGCCGTGCTCGCGCGCGAACTGCACGGCCGTGCGGATGTCGGCCGCACCGGTCGGTTGCACGATGAGCGCGGGACGGCGATCGAACGCGGGATTGATGAGACGCCGGGCTTCGTCGTAGCCGGGATCCGACGCGAACAGGATGGGGCCACGCACCCTCGCGCGCAGATCCGCGAGCGCACTGCGGGGGATTCTGACCCCGGTGCCTTCGCCCGTGACGGCATCGATGCCATCGGGCAACTGACCATCCGACGTGACTTCTGCGAACGCGGCGGTCGGACGCAGCGCAGAGAGCGCTGCGGCCCCGGCCGCCGAACGGATGAAGGCGCGACGATCCATGGCAGGCCTCGAGACTCGAGCACGCCGGGGACTCGCACTATACGCCCCGCCAGATCACGCTCACAACCGAGCACCGCACCATTTCATGGAACTCACGACTGCGCGGCGTGCGTGCAACGCGCTGCACTCGGGTGCGTCACCTCGAACGGGGACGCGGCACATGTCTGCGCCGTGCCCGCGGCGCCGCTTGCAGCCTGTGCGCCACGGACGAGGCAGACGACGACCGCGAGCGGTCCTACATTGATCGCGAGCGCCTGCGAATCACGGTGAGAGTTGCACCCAGTGCCGTGAGCAGGAGTCCCGCAAGCCCGATGGTCGGCAGTGAGCCGGCAGTTTCCGGCAGCTCTGCCGCGGGCAGAGTCTCCGGCGGCGGTTCCGCTGCGGCAACGCGCTGCGAGGGCGCAGGAGCGATGGCGACGTCGGGCTGCGCCGCGGGAGAGGCATCCTCGGCGGCAAAGCGTGCCGTGAAGCGGTCCTCGGGCACGTAGAAGTTGAGCTGATCACCGGGACGCAGGGCGCTCACCGGCCGGGGCCGGTCATCCATGATCACGGTCATGTTCTCGGGAGGATTGAGCGTGATCGTATCGCCGCCCTTGAAGGCTACCGTCAGCTCCTGGCCGCGCCTGGCGACCCGCTCGACCTCTCCCTGGAACTTCACGTAGTACTTTCCGTCCCGCTGCATCACTTCCTGGCAGGCTTCGGCGATGTTCGGTGCCCGCTGCAGGACCTCTCGCGACCAGTTGACCTCCTTGCAGCTCTCGCCGGTTGCGGTAAACGCCCGGTCGGTTCGGGTCTGCGCCGACAACGATGCGCCGGCGGCAAGAGCGATCGCGGCTGCCAATGTCATGGATCGGATCATCATGGGGACCTCCTTGTCCGACTGTCGCGGACCATGCTTGCGGCAAGTTCTGCACCACCGGCTTCACGCAGGCTGACCGTATCCAGCTCCGCCCGCACGACGTAGCGCAGAGGCGCGCTCCCGATGAAGTGAAACGGGTAGCAGGTGATCAGTGTCACGCTCGGCGTCGCGGTCGCGGCGAGCACCCCGACGTCGGTCGGCGGCACGACACCGAGCTCCGACACCAGATAGCGCCGTGAGCTTCCGCCGTGCTCGATGAAGAGCTCCTGACCGAGTCGCACGTCCTTCAGCTTCCGGAAGAATCCGTCACGGTGAGCGGCGATGCCGATGTTTCCTCCCGCCTGCCCGAGCAGGGTCGTACCGTCGATGTGAGCCGCACCGCGATTGAGATTGATCTCGCTCGCGCCGGAGTAGACGGGCACTTCGAGCTCGACCGCGGGGATGTGCAGCACTCCCACTGGCTCACCCGGACTGCCGACGCTCGCAGCGAACGCCGCAATGCGCTTCCTGGACCACGTCGACTGATCGGGTGCGCGGTCGAGCCGCTGCGCCCACGCCGGATGCGATGTGGCGTCCATTGACTCAGACCACGCATCTGGCTCGGACCACGCATCGGGCCGTTCATCGCGCGCCCGTTCGAGCCCGATGGCGCGTTCCCGCTCTGCCCATACGCCCGCTGCACCGTAGAAGACCAGCAGAATGACGCCCGCCGTCCACGCAAGGGATTCGAGATGGGGTAACAAGGAACCTCCTCCCCGGCGCCCGGCTCGTGTCATCATTCGTTACCGCGAGATCCCGGCGGGGTGGCCCGCAAGAAACATGCCCCGTTGCGGCGCAGGGATGGGATTCCTGCGACGCTCGCGCCCCCGCGATACGAACACGAAGTGGAGAATCAGATGAAAGGCTTCGTCGACAACATCGAAGACAGGACCACGCAGAACTCGGACTTCAGACGCGTGCTCTACACGGGCAAGCATCTGCAGCTCGTCCTGATGTCTCTGCGCCCGGGAGAGGAGATCGGCGAGGAAGTGCACGAGGACCGCGACCAGTTCTTCCGCATCGAGCAGGGCACGGGCGAAGTCTGGATCGACGGAAAGTGCACGAAGATCGAGAGCGAGTTCGCGATCATCGTGCCCGCGGGCGCGCGCCACAACGTGAAGAACACCGGCACGGAGCCGCTCAGGTTCTATACGCTCTACGGCCCGCCCGAGCACAGGGACGGCACGGTCCACCCGACGAAGGCGGACGCCGAGAAGCACGAAGAGCACTTCGACGGCAAGACGACCGAGTAGCGCACCGTCGATCCACCGGCATCCGGCCGGCGGCGGATTCCGTCAGGAGCCGTCTGCCGCCGGCTGGCGCGCCGCATCGAGCGCCTGGCGGAGCAGTCCCGCCCACATCGCGAACGCCCGACGGGCTTCCGCGGACGTCGTCACGGTGTTCGCGATCTGCAGGTCGCCGAACTCGCGACCGCGCTCGCGGTCCGCGGCGCGCACCAGGATGTCGCCGCTCACCGAATCGCGCAGCTCCGCGAGCAGCGTCATCTCGCCGAGAGAGACGACGTAGTTGCGTTTCCCCGGTGTGCGGGTGTCGGGTGCGTAGATGTCGAGATCGACGATGGAAGCGGAGACGCGCAGAACGTCCGGCGCGGCCTCGTCCGTGAGCTCATATCCGCCCTTCTCGAGCTCGCGGCGGAACTCCTCGCGGAACATGCGCGCGCCCTCGGCGCGAATCCGCATGATGTCCTCCGCGGTGACCTCGGGGTGATCGCGCTCCCAGTTTCTGCGGAACGCGACGTCTACCGGATCGAGCAGGATGCGGCGGTACCCCGCCAGGCTCATTCCCGGCGCGACGTAGACGAGATCGACGCGGCTGCTCCGCACGCGCTGGAGTCCGTCGATGGTACGATCCGGCTCCGGCGGTCGCAGCACACAGCCGCCGAGCGCAAGGGTGAGAACGAGACAGGTGGTGCGCGAGACGACGTTCTGCGTTTTCATTGAAGGACGGTACTACGACGAGCGGCGCATTGTCACCGCCGCGTGCGCCAGCACAGCCATCCTCCCGGCCGTTCTGCCGGGCCTTCCTCGTGGTGAACCGTGAACGATCGTCCCTCGACGAGCGAGCAGCCGCGACCTGAGCCGGCAGCCGAGCTGGGCGAGATCGCCTATCGGCGGACCGCGGATGAAGTCCTGCAGGCGTTCGGAACGGATCCCTGCGCGGGCCTGAGCACGGCCGAGGCCCGCGCGCGCCTTGCGCGTTACGGTCGCAACGAGCTCGCCGCCGAACGGCCGGTCCCCGCCTGGCGCCGGTTCCTCGCGCAGTTCCACGATCCTCTCGTCCTGCTGCTCATTGCCGCCACGCTCATCTCGGCGGGGATCTGGCTCTACGAGCGCGAGGGCGCCCTGCCCTACGAAGCGATCGCGATCTTCTCCATCGTGCTCCTCAACGCGGTGATGGGCTACGTGCAGCAGGCGCGCGCGGAGCGGGCCGTCGCCGCGCTCCGTCAGATGTCCGCTGCGCAGGCGAGAGTGATTCGCGACGGAACGCGGCAGGAAGTCCCCGCAGCCGAGGTCGTGCCCGGCGACATTCTCCTCGTCGAAGAAGGCGACTCCGTTCCCGCGGACGCACGACTCATCGAGTGCGCCGCGCTGCAGACGACCGAAGCCGCGCTGACCGGCGAGAGCCTGCCGGAATCGAAGCAGACTGAGCCCATCGAAGAAGAAGCCGCGCTCGGTGACCGCGACAACATGATCTTCAGCGGCACGGCCGTGACGTACGGACGCGGCAAGGCGGTCGTCGTCGCCACCGGCATGAGCACCCAGATGGGCCGCATTGCCGGCATGCTGAAGGCGACCCCGGAGGAAAGCACGCCGCTGCAGAAGGAGCTCGCGCGTGTCGGCCGGATGCTCGGCATCGCGGTCGTCGCGATCGCGGTGGTGATGATCGCCACGATCCTGCTCGTGCAGGACGTCCGCGGTTTCTCCGCGCTTTTCGAAGTTCTCATTCTCGGCGTCGCGCTTGCCGTGGCCGCGGTCCCCGAAGGTCTGCCGGCCGTAGTCACCGCCGTGCTCGCGCTCGGCGTTCAGCGCATGGCGAGGCGCAACGCGATCGTGCGCCACCTGTCTGCCGTCGAGACACTGGGTTCCGCGAACGTCATCGCCTCCGACAAGACCGGAACTCTCACGAAGAACGAGATGACCGTGCGCACGGTGCTCACCGCGAGCGGCCGGGCGGATCTCGGCGGTACGGGCTACGCGCCGGAAGGCGAAGTGCGCCTGCGTCCCTCATCGGATGCGCCGGGTGCCGAGGAGAACCTGCGAGCAGAGCTGCGCCGTGCGCTCACCGTGGGCGATCGAGCGAACAACGCCGTCCTGCAGTGCTCCGACGGTCGCTGGATCATTCAGGGCGATCCGACCGAAGGCGCGCTGATCGTCGCCGCGCGCAAGGCGGGCCTCGAAGCCGATGCGCTCGAGTCGCGCTACGCGCGCATCGGCGAGGTGCCCTTCTCCTCCGAGCGCAAGCTGATGAGCACCATCCACAGGGATGCGGATCACGAGGAAGAGGTGCTCGTCTTCACCAAGGGTGCGCCCGATGTGCTGCTCGGACGCTGCTCGCGCGAGCTCGTCGGCGACGGCTCACGGCCTCTCACCGCCGAGAGACGCCGCGAGATCCTCGAGGCGAACGAAGCGCTCGCACGCGAGGCGCTGCGCACGCTCGGCGTCGCTTTCCGCCCCCTGCCCGCGAGGGAGTTCGATCGGTGCTCCGGAGGCGATCACATCGAGCGGGAGCTCACGTTCGCGGGTCTCATCGGGATGATCGACCCGCCGCGCGACGAAGCGAGAGGCGCCGTCATGCGCGCGAAGGCCGCCGGCATCCGGCCGATAATGATCACCGGCGATCATCCGGTCACCGGCTCCGTCATCGCGCGCGAGCTCGGCATCGCGGCGGATGCGCGGGCCGTGACGGGCGTGGAGCTCGATCGCATGTCCGACGACGAGCGTGCCCGGACGGTGCAGGAAGTCTCGGTGTACGCGCGCGTGAATCCGGACCACAAGCTGCACATCATCCGCGCCCTCAAGCGCGGCGGCGCCATCGTCGCCATGACCGGTGACGGAGTGAACGACGCGCCTGCCCTCAAGACGGCCGACATCGGCATCGCGATGGGCATCACCGGCACCGACGTCTCGCGGGAAGCGGCCGACATCGTGCTCGCCGACGACAACTTCGCGACCATCGTCGCGGCCGTCGAGGAAGGCCGCGCCATCTTCTCGAACATCCGCAAGTTCCTGCGCTACCTGCTCTCGTCGAACATCGGCGAGGTGCTGACGATGTTCTTCGGCGTGCTGTTCGCGGACGCGCTGGGTCTGCTCGGCGCCGGAGACGACTCGCTGGTGCTGCCTCTGCTCGCGACGCAGATCCTGTGGGTGAATCTAGTGACGGACGGTGCACCGGCGCTCGCGCTCGGTGTCGATCCGGCGGACCCGGACATCATGACCCGCCCGCCGAGGCCGCGGAACGAGGGTGTGCTCACGTGGCGCATGTGGACGGGGATTCTCTTCATCGGCGCGATCTTCTGCACGGGCACGCTCCTCGTCCTCGACGCGAGCCTGCCGGGCGGTTTGATCGAGGGGAGCGGCGACATACGCTACGGGCAGACCATGGCGTTCACGACTCTGGTGTTCTTCCAGCTCTTCAACGTGTTCAACGCCCGGTCGGACGAGCACAGTGCCTTTGTCGGGCTGTTCGCGAACCGCTGGCTGTGGGGCGCGGTGGCGCTCTCGATCGCCCTGCAGGCCGCCGTGGTCCACGTCCCGGTCCTGCAGCGCGCCTTCTCGACCGTGCCGCTCGGCTTGAACGACTGGCTGCTCTGCGCCGCAGTCGGCAGCTCGGTGCTGTGGCTGCGGGAACTCTCGAAGCTCCTTCGCCGTTCCACCGCAGTTGCGTGATGGGCCCCGCTCGACCCCTGTCCGCGCCTCGGTCATCATTGGCGCCCGACGAAGCATTGTTGCGGAGAGCAATGTTGTCCGTTCGGCGGCGTACAACCCTCTGTAGCATCCTGGGTGCGGCCGTATCGCTGCTCGCGCTCCACGGCGGTCACTCGGCCCTCGCTCAGGAGCCGGAGGCGCCGCTCGCCCCAGCCGTTGCCGGAGGAGACGCCGGCCACTGGAGCCTGCTCGAGCAGCACTGCTCGGAGTGTCACAACAGCGTCGATTGGGCCGGCGGCATCGCCTTCGACACCATGTTCCCCGAGAACATCCCGGACGACGCGGAAGTCTGGGAGAAGGTGGTCCGGAAGCTTCAGGGACGAATGATGCCCCCGCCGGGCGAGCCTCAGCCGGATCGGCAGGCGGTGGACGCTTTCGTTGCCTGGGTCACCGGCGAGCTGGACCGCGCGGCGTTCGCCCGACCGGATCCCGGCTACGTCGGACTGCACCGGCTGAACCGTACGGAGTACGCGCGAGAGATCCGCCGCATTCTCGGGCTCGACGTCGACGTGAAGGCGCTCCTGCCGGAGGACGTGGCGAGCGACGGCTTCGACAACGTGGCGGCCGCGCTGCGCATGTCGCCCACGTTCCTCGATCAGTACATCACGGCAGCGCGGACCGTGAGCCGTCAGGCGATCGGCCGCGTCACTGCGAAGTCCGAAACGCACGTCTACCGTGCGGACGGTGCCGACCAGACCGGACACATCGACGGGCTGCCGCTCGGTACGCGCGGCGGCCTGCTCATCGAGCACTACTTCCCCGTCGACGGCGAATACGAGTTCGACATCCGCGACTTCTATTTCGACGGCGCCGGCTACATCACGCGGCTCGATCATCCGCATCGCGTGATCCTCACCATCGACGACGTGCGAGTGTTCGAGCAGGTGGTCGGCGGCCCCGAGGATCTCGCCGCCGTCGACGTCGGCCAGGCGCTCGCCGCCGAGGAGATCCAGAACCGCTTCAACGACATCCGCGTCAAGGTGAAGGCGGGCCTGCACCGTGTGGGCGTCGCGTTCGTGCTGCGCTCGTACGCGCAGTCGGACTCGCCGCTGCAGCCGATCGCGATGCTGCCCGAGATGGAGCGCTATCCGACCATTCCGGGGCTCCACATCTCGGGACCGTTCAACGCGACGGGCATCAGCGAAACGGAGAGCCGCCGGCGGATCTTCATCTGCAGGCCGCAATCGGAAGCCGAGGAGCTGCCCTGCGCGAAGCGCATCCTGTCGCGCCTCGCCTCGCTCGCGTTCCGTCGCCCGGCCACGCACGAGGATCTGGAAGCACCGCTCGCGTTCTACCGGATGGGCCGGCAGACCGGCGACTTCGAGGCGGGCATCGAAAGCGGGCTCACCGCCATCCTGTCGAGCACGAAGTTCCTGCTGCGCTCGGTTCCGGCAGCGCAGAGCGCGGCCGCGCCGCAGCGCCTCTCCGATCTCGAGCTCGCCTCGCGCCTCTCCTTCTTCCTCTGGAGTGAGGGGCCGGACGAAGAGCTCCTCGGGCTCGCGAGCTCGGGGCGCCTGAGCGAGCCCGGGCAGCTCGACGCGCAGGTGAAGCGCATGCTCGCCGATCCGCGCTCGGAGTCGCTCGTCACGAACTTCGCGTTCCAGTGGCTGCAGGTCGGCAAGATCGACAGCGTCCACCCGGATCCGGTGCTCTATCCCGATTTCGACCCGGACCTGCGCACGGCTTTCCGCGAGGAGATGCGCCTGTTCCTCGACAGCGTGCTGCGCAGGAATCGCAGTGTGCTCGACCTCATGCGCTCCGACACGACATTCGTGAACGAGCGGCTCGCCCTGCACTATGGCATTCCGAACGTCCGCGGACCGCAGTTCCGCGAGGTGCGCCTCAGCGATCCGAACCGCTTCGGGCTCCTCGGCAAGGGTGCGGTGCTGATGGCGACGTCCTACGGCAACCGCACGTCGCCGGTGCTGAGGGGCGCATGGATTCTCGAGAACATCACGGGGACGCCGCCGAGCTCGCCGCCACCGGGCGTCGAGGCGCTGGAAGAGCCCGCGCCGGGTCAGAAGCCGAAGACGGTCCGCGAGCGGCTCGAGCTGCATCGCACGGCGGCTTCGTGCCACTCCTGCCACGGCGTGATCGATCCGCTCGGCTTCGCGCTCGAGAACTTCGACGTCGTCGGCGGCTGGCGCGACAAGGACCTCGATGCCGGCATGGATATCGATGCCCGCGGAACGCTCGCCGGTGGCAGCGAAGTGAGCGGTCCGGCAGAGCTGCGCGAGGCGCTGCTCGCGCGGCCCGAGCTCTTCGTGCAGGCGTTCACCGAGAAGCTCATGGTCTTCGCCCTGGGACGCGGTCTGCGTCCACAGGACATGCCGACGGTGCGCGCGATCGTCCGCCAGGCGGCCGCCGAGGACTACCGGTTCGAGGCGATCGTGCGCGGAATCGTGAACAGTCAGGCTTTCCAGATGAGATCGGTGCCGTCCGAGAGCTCACCGCCGGGTGAGCAGGTGGCGCGGGCGGATACCAGTGCGAGGAACTAGCCATGTTCATCACGAAGAAGCATCTGTCACGCCGAACGGTGCTCCGCGGACTGGGCGCGTCCGTCGCCCTGCCGCTGCTCGACGCGATGATCCCGGCGGGAACCGCCCTCGCGAAGACGGCCGCCGCGCCGAAGCCGCGCCTGGGCTTCATCTACTTCCCGCACGGTGCGGTCATGGAGCGCTGGACGCCGACGAAGGTCGGGCGTGACTTCGAGTTCACCGAGATCCTCGAGCCGCTCGAGCCGTTCCGCTCCTGTCTCACGATCGTCAGCAACCTCGGCAACAAGCCCGCGGAGAGCCGTGCGGTGCACGCGCTCGTTCCCGCGACGTGGCTCTCCTGCGTGCACCCGAAGGAGGGACCCGAGCCGTACATGGCGACGACGGTCGACCAGATCGCGGCGAAGCACATCGGTCAGGAGACGCCCTTCCCGTCGCTCGAAACCGCCACGGCTCCGGGCAAGGGCGTGGGCAGCGCCTGCGAGCGCGGCTATGGTTGCGCGTACTCGGGCACGCTTTCCTTCAGCACGCCCTCGACCCCGCTGCCCGTGGAGAGCAATCCGCGCAAGCTCTTCCTGCGGCTCTTCGGCCACGGCGATACGCCCGAGGAGCGCGAGTTCCTCGCGCGGCAGACGGCGAGCATCCTCGACATGATCTCGGGCGAGCTTTCCTCTCTCGAGCGGCGGCTCGGCGCTCACGACCGCGCGACGCTCTCCACCTATCTCGAGAGCGTGCGCGAGATCGAGCGGCGCATCCAGAACGCCGAGAACGGCCGTCTCGCGCAGCTCGATCTGCCCGAGGTGCCGGGCGCGACCTCGGAACAGTTCGACGAGCACCTCAACCTCATGTTCGATCTGATCGCGCTCGCCTACCAGGGCGACCTCACGCGCGTGCAGAGCTTCATGATCGCGCCGGAGGTGAGCGATCAGACGTACAACCACATCGGCGTGCCGGACGCCTTCCACGCCCTGTCCCATCACGCGAACGACGAGGCCAAGAAGGCACGCTTGGCGAAGATCCAGCGCTATCACACCGAGGTATTCGCGAAATTCGTCGCGAAGCTCGCGCAGATGCCGAACGGCGACGGCACGATGCTCGATCACTCGATCCTGCTGTTCGGCTCGAACATGTCGAACAGCAACCTCCACAACCAGTATCCGCTGCCGACGGTGCTGGTGGGGCGCGGCTGCGGCACGATCAAGGGCGGGCAGCACATCCATTTCGAGGAGCGCACGCCGCTCGCGAACGTCCTGCTCACCATCCTGCAGCGTGTCGGCGTACCCATCGACAAGGTGGGCGACAGCACCGGACCGGTTGCGGAGATCTGATTCGATGCCGCGCGCCGGAAGCCGTCCGTTTTCAGTCCTTCTTGCTGCGCTGAGCCTCGCAACGGCCACGGGCTTCGCCCATGCGGCGAAGCCGGTCGTCGAGCCCGTCGAGCGCCCCGCGCCGCTCGTGATCGCGGCGCGAAACAAGGACTGGTCGACCGTGCACTCGCTCCTGGCGACCCGTCCGCGTCCCGACGTCAATCAGCGCACGGCCGACGGCACGACGGCGCTGCACTGGGCCGTGTACCACAACGACGTCGAGACGGTCCGCAGGCTGCTCGCGGCAGGCGCCGATCCGAACGCGAGAAACGACTACGGCTCGACGCCGCTCGCCGAAGCAGCGATGCTCGGCAACGTCGAGGTGATCCGCAGGCTCCTCGACGCCGGTGCCGACGTCGAGTCTCCCAACGCGGATGGTCAGACGGCGCTGATGCTCCTCGCCCGCACGAGCAACGTCGAGGCGGCGCGGCTCCTCATCCGGCGCGGCGCGAACGTCAATGCACGCGAGGCCTGGCGCGGTCAGACCGCGCTCATGTGGGCGGCCGCCGAGGCGCAGCCGGCGATGGTGAAGCTCCTCGTCGAGCACGGCGCGGACGTGAACGCGCGCTCGCTCGTGAACGAATGGGAGCGTCAGGTCACGGCTGAGCCGCGCCACCAGGCCCGCCCCTCGGGCGGCTTCACGCCGCTCCTCTACGCGGCTCGCAAGGGCTGCGCGGAATGCGCCGAGATCCTCGCGCAGGCCGGCGCGGACGTGAATCTCACCGATCCCGACGGCGTGACGCCGCTGCTCCTCGCCACGCTCAATCTCAACTTCGACACCGCGGCGGTGCTCATCCGGCACGGTGCCGACGTCAACAAGTGGGATCTGTGGGGACGTTCGCCGCTCTACGCTGCGGTGGACATGAACACGCTTCCGACCGGCGGACGCGCCGACCGCCCGTCGCGCGACCGAACGACGAGCCTCGAGCTCATCGAGATGCTGCTCGAGGCGGGCGCGAATCCGAACCTGCAGCTCAAGCTCTTTCCGCCGTACCGCTCGCTGCGCGATGACCGCGGTGCCGACATGATGCTGACCGTCGGCACCACACCGCTCATCCGCGCCGCGAAGGCAGGCGACATTCCGGCCATGAAGCTGCTCCTCGAGCACGGTGCGCGCGTCGACATCACGACGGCCAACGGCATCACGCCGCTCATGGCGGCAGCCGGCAACGGCTCGTCAAAGATCGACACGCGCGGCCGATACAAGACCGAGGAGCAGGCCATTGAAGCCGTGCAGCTCCTCCTCACTGCAGGCGCGGACATCAACGCGCGGGACCGCAATGGGCAAACCGCGCTGCACGGAGCAGCGAGCTGGGGCTGGAACGGCGTCGTGAAGCTTCTGGCGGCGAACGGCATCGACCTCATGGCGGCCGACAGGCAGGGACGCACCGCAGCGGATATCGCAAAGGGCGTCTCCACCGGGTCGGGTCGCGCGAGCTTCGATCCGCATCCAGAGACCGAAGCTCTGCTCCGCTCGCTCATGGCGGGCAGAAGCCCATCGATCGCGCAGGACGTCCGGCAGACGGCGGGGGGCACCGAGTGAATCGCCGCAGATTTCTGACTACGGCGGTCGCTGCCGCCGGCACAGCGCTCTCGCCTCTCGCTGCGAGAACCGTGCTCGCAACGCCGCGCACGGACGATCTCGTCGTCACGCCGATCACCGACCGCCTGTTCGTGATCTCGGGCGGCGGCGGAAACGTAACGGTCTTCGACTCGCCCGAAGGTGTGCTGCTCGTAGACGGCGGCTCACCGGAGCGCGCCGCGGACATATTGCGGCTCGTGAAGGAGCGGACCGGCGCAGATCACGTCCATACGCTCTTCAACACGCACTGGCACTGGGAGCACACAGGCGCCAATCGACTGCTCGGCCCCGGGGGCACACGCATCATCGCGCACGAGAACACGCGGCTCTGGCTCGGTGCGGAAGTGAACTGCAAGTGGCGCAAGCGCGTGTTCGCTCCCCTGCCCCTCGAGGCACGACCGAACGAAACGTTCTACACGAACGGAGCGCTCTACTTCGGCGGCGAGCGTATCGAGTACGGATACCTGCTCCAGGCTCATACGGACGGCGACATCTACGTCTTCTTCCGCAATGCAAACGTGCTGGTCGCAGGCGATGTCGTGTCCGTCGGCGCCTATCCGATCCCCGACTATTCGACGGGCGGCTGGATCGGCGGGACCGAGAACGCCACGAAGACGCTGCTCGAGCTCGCCGACGAGAGCACGCGCATCGTGCCCGGGATCGGCCCCGTGCAGGGCCTCGATCACCTGCGCGCGGAGCACGAGATGCTCTCCACTCTGCGCCTGCGACTCTCGAAGCTCCTCGCCCAGGGCATGAGCGCGCAGGACATGATCGATGCCGAGCCCACACGGGAGTACGACGCCGTGTGGGGCGATCCGCAGCTCTTCATCCGGAACGTCTGGTACGGGCTGAGCCTGAGAGCCCGGGAGCTCGGCGTCTCCATCGTCTGAGCACATCCGGTCGTTGCAAACCTGAATCGTCGTTCTTATTCTCGTGCGCGATCTCCGGGACCGCGCGAAGGGGTGGACGATGAGAGCACGGTCGAGATACTCGGCGGCCGCAGCCGCCTGCGGAGTCCTGCTTACCGGGGTACTGTTCTCGCCTGCGAGCGCTGCGGCCACATCGGTCGAGGGGCGCGTGGTCGACATCAACGGCCGCGCGGTCGCCCAGGCGATGGTGACGATCACGCGAGGCCCGAAGGAGCCCGGTGCCAGCGCGACCACCGTCTTCACCGATGCGGAAGGCCGCTTCCGATTCCCCGATTCCTACGAGAAACCTTCTCCGGTCGCCCGCGCGCTCGGATACCGGCAGATCGACGCGATCGCGAAAGCCGATGGCAGCACCCAGCGATTCACGCTCGTGATGCGGCCGGAGTCGAACCAGGCGGACGTCGCGCCGGCTTCCGCGTGGCTCTCGAAGGCGAATCCAGACGACAGGACCGCCGTCGTGATGACGTGCGTCGCGTGTCATCAGATGCCTGCGCCCGACGTACGCGCGTACGCGAAGCTCATCCACGAGGTGCCCGGCGCCGATCCGGCCGAGGCCAGGCGGCAGAGCTGGCACACCATCACGAAGTACATGAATTACCTCTGGGCGTGGGAATTCGCGCGCGGGGGTGATCAGGGACTGCCCGAAGCCTCTCACGTGTACTCGGGAGGCGATGCGGAACCGACGGCAGCGCTCCTCGCGCGCACCTTCCAGGGCCCGCTGCAGGAGCTCACCGGCTACAGCTACGGTGCGCCGCTCATCGTCAACGAGCGCACCGTCATCCGAGAGTACGAGGTGCCCCGCCCCAACGCCATCCGCGAGGCCATTACTCTCGCGGATTCGCGCATGCTGTGGACGGCCGACGTGAGCGCGAACCGGATCGTCCGCATCGATGCAGCGACGGGCGAGCTGCGCGACTTCGAGATTCCGAGCCCGAAGATCATGGGTCCGCACACGCTCGTGCGTGCGCGCGATGGAGCGCTG
>Ga0207869_1000120_pt1 | contig 72341 bp, 60 predicted proteins | sample HigsolmetaAR205D_FD_184837 | JGI IMG/M metagenome (GOLD analysis project Ga0207869, IMG submission 184837) | Ionic liquid and high solid enriched microbial communities from the Joint BioEnergy Institute, USA - AR20-5-D (SPAdes) (version 2) ...
CAAAAAAAACGCCGGCCATCCGGGCCGGCGTTTTCCTCGTGCCGCGGCGGGCGGCTTACTTCTTGGCCTTCTTGACCACGCGCTTGCCCGCGGCCGGCTTGGCGGCGGTGGGCTTGGCCACGCCGGGGATCAGGAACTCGCTGATGTCGCGGCCCTTGGCCAGCTCGGCGGCCAGCCAGCGCGGCTGCTTGCCGCGGCCGGTCCAGGTCTCCTTCGGGTTGTCCGGGTTGCGGTACTTCGGCGGAACCTTGCCCAGCTTGCGGGCCGGCCGCGCGGCACCGCGGGTGCCGGTGGCGCCGCCACCCGGGCCGAACAGCTCCTCGATGGTGTAACCCTCGGCCTTGGCCAGCCTGGTCAGCTTCGCGCGGACCTTGCTCGCCGGGCTGCGCTTGGCCAGCTGCTGCTGGCGCTTCCTGGCGCTGGCGATCAATGCACCGAGCTCACGCGGGGACAGCGTGGAAAGGTCGATCGACATTGAAAATCTCCGGGTTGTGGACAGAGGGGGGATGCCCATCCCTGAGCAGGAGAGGCGGAATATCCGATGATTATCCCGCCGGAATTAATGTCCTGCATAGGTAAATGGTAATCCCTGGCTGAATGGGGTGTGGATCGCGCCGAAACCGGCGGAAAATCCGCGCAAAAACAAATGCCGCCGGCCGTTTCCGGCAGGCGGCATGTGCCGTTGGTCACGGATTTCAGGCGACGCCGAGGTGCTGCAGCAGCTGCGCGCGGTCCAGGGCCTCGGATTCACTGGCGCGGCGGGCACGGTATTCGAACGTGCCGGCGGCCAGGCCGCGCTCGGAAACCACCACGCGGTGCGGAATGCCGATCAGCTCGATGTCGGCGAACATCGCGCCCGGGCGCAGACCGCGGTCGTCCAGCACGGCATCCACGCCGGCGGTCTTCAGCTCCTGCAGCAGGGATTCGGCGGCCTCGTCAACCTTCGGGTCCTTCTTCGGGTTGATGACACAGATGGCCACGGTCCACGGTGCCATCGGCTCGGGCCAGATGATGCCGGCCTGGTCGTGGTTCTGCTCGATGGCGGCGGCGACGATGCGCGAGACGCCGATGCCGTAGCAGCCCATGGTCGGTACCACGGCCTTGCCGTTCTCGTCCAGCACGGTGAAGCCCATGGCCTGGGAGTACTTGCGGCCGAGCTGGAACACGTGGCCGACCTCGATGCCGCGGGCCAGGCGGATCCGGCCGCCGTCGATGGCGCGGTCGCCCTCGACCACGTTGCGGATGTCGGCCACCGCGTCCGGCTCGGGCAGGTCGCGGCCCCAGTTGACACCGGCCAGGTGGAAGCCCGGCTCGTTGGCGCCGATCACGAAGTCCGCCAGGGCCGCCACCTCGCGGTCGGCGACCACGCGCACCGGCTTGCGCGGGCCAAGCGGGCCGAGGAAGCCCGGCTCGCAGCCCAGGTGCTCGAGGATCTCGGCCTCGCCGGCCATGCGGTATTCGCCCACGCCCGGCACCTTGCCCAGCTTGATCTCGTTGACCGCGTGGTCGCCGCGCACCAGGGCCAGGACGAAGCTGCCGTCCCCGGCGATCACGGCCACCGACTTGACCGTGCGCGAGAGCGGGATGCCCAGCAGCGCGGCCACCTCCTCGCAGGTCTTCTGGGTCGGGGTCTGGACCCTGCGCAGCTCCTCGGCCGGGGCCGGGCGCGGGCCGGGCCCGGCGGCCACGGCGGCCTCGACGTTGGCCGCGTAGTCCGAGCCGGTCGAGAAGGCGATGGCGTCCTCGCCGGAGTCGGCCAGGACGTGGAACTCCTGCGAGGCATCGCCGCCGATGGCGCCCGAGTCGGCCTGCACCGCGCGGAACTGCAGTCCCAGGCGGGTGAAGATGCGGGTGTAGGCCGCCTTCATGTTCTCGTACTCGCGCACCAGGTCCGCGTCGTTGACGTGGAAGGAGTAGGCGTCCTTCATCAGGAACTCGCGCGCGCGCATCACGCCGAAGCGCGGGCGGATCTCGTCGCGGAACTTGGTGTGGATCTGGTAGAAGTTCACCGGCAGCTGCTTGTAGCTGCTCAGCTCCTGGCGCGCGTAGTCGGTGATCGCCTCCTCGGCGGTGGGGCTGAAGCAGTACTCGGCTTCCTTGCGGTCGCGGATCTTCAGCAGCTGGCCGCCGAACTTCTCCCAGCGGCCGGTCTCCTCCCACAGCTCGCGCGGCTGGATGGTCGGCAGCTGCAGCTCGATGGCGCCGGCGCGGTCCATTTCCTCGCGGACGATCCGCTCCACCTTGCGCAGCACGCGCAGGCCCAGCGGCGACCAGGTGTACAGGCCGGCGGCCAGCTTGCGGATCATGCCGGCGCGCAGCATCAGCTTGTGGCTGACCAGCTCGGCGTCGGCCGGGGTTTCCTTGGTGGTGTGCAGGTGGAAGCGTGACAGGCGCATCGCGGCATCGGTCCGGGACGGGAACCGGACATTTTGCCAGCAATGGGGCGGCTTCTGGGGCCGACGCCGGCGGCGGCGGCCGCCCGGCCCCGTCCGCGGCGGCGATCCGGTGGGCGGGCGCACGGAAAAGGCCACGGCCGGGGCCGTGGCCTGCGGGGCGCCGCGCCGGACCGCCTACCTGCAGTAGGCCTTGATGGCGGCCTGGGCCAGCTCGCGCTGGGCCGCGCGCTCCTCCGCATCCAGGGTGCGGTCGGGCTTGCCGTCGCCGTCGACGTCCTGCTGGACTTCGGTGCCGGCCTGGTCGAGCAGCGCCAGGTTGCTGCGGGCGGTGGTGCAGCGGGGATTCTCGGCCGGCTGCTGCGCGGCCTGGGCCGGCGCGGCGTCGGGGTCGGCCGCGACCCGCCGGGTCTCGTAGCGCTGGCCCGGCGGCGGCCGGTCCGAGGCGTGGGTGACGCCGTTGGCATCCTTCCAGCGGTAGACGTTGCCGGCCCAGGCGGCGGCGCACAGGCCGGCGGTCAGGATCAGCAGGCAGGTGCGGGCAAGGATGCGCATCGATGGCTCTCCACGGCGTGGACCGGTACAGGCCCGCCGATTGCAGCACCCCGGCGCAGGGCTGGCAAGCGCCATCGGTGCGTTCCGCCGCGGGCGGCCGGGCCGTACACTGGGCGTCCTATGGAATCCCAGACCCCTCCGCCGCGCTCGCGGGGCATCTACCTGCTGCCCAACCTGTTCACCACCTGCGGCCTGTTCGCGGGCTTCTACGCGATCATCGCCGCGGCCAACGGCCGGTTCACGGCCGCCGCCGTGGCCGTGTTCGTGGCCGCGCTGGCCGACGGCATCGACGGCCGGGTGGCGCGCCTGACCGGCACCAGCAGCGAGTTCGGCGTGCAGTACGACTCCCTGGCCGACCTGGTCAGCTTCGGCCTGGCGCCGGCGCTGGTCATGTACCACTGGTCGCTGTCGGCGCTGAAGTTCGATGGCGGGCTGATGGGCCGGGTCGGCTGGGCGGTGGCCTTCCTGTACGCGGCCTGTGCCGCGCTGCGCCTGGCCCGGTTCAACACCCAGGTCGGGATCGTGGACAAGAAGTGGTTCGTGGGCCTGGCCAGCCCGGCGGCGGCGGGGCTGATGATGTCCTTCGTCTGGGCCTTCGCCGACGGCGAGCTGGGCTGGAGCGGCGAGGAGCTGCGCTACGTGGCCCTGGGCGTGACCCTGGCCGCCGCGCTGCTGATGGTCAGCCGCATCCGCTACTGGAGCTTCAAGGGCACCGGCGCCGGCGGCGACCGCGTCTCCTTCGCGATGCTGCTGATCGTGCCGGTGGTGATCGCCGTGCTGGTGATCGATCTGCCGCGCGCGCTGCTGGGCGTGGGCGTGCTGTACGCCCTGTCCGGGCCGGTGCTGGCCCTGTGGCACCGCGTGCGCCGTCCGGAGCCGGTATCGTGAACGCCGCCGCCTCGCCCTGGAGCCCGCAGCAGCGGCGCTGGCTGCAGGCGCTGGGGTATGCCGTGTACCGGCTCGGCGGCGGGGACCAGGCGCTCCTGACCGAGGCGCGCGAGGCGCCGCCGGTGCATGAGGAGGAGCACGGCCGGCCGCCCTGGCGTCCGGAACCGGCCGAACCGCGCCCGGCCGCGCCGGCCCGGCGCGCGCCTGCCGCGCCGCCGCCCGTGGCGATGGAGACCGGCCCGGCGCCGCGGGGCCCGGCCACGCGGCGTCCGCCGCCGGTGCCGGACCGCCTGCAGCTGGCCCTGCTGCGCGCCTCGGGCCTGGATCCGGCCGATCCGGCCACCCGGGCGCTGATGGAGACCTGGCCGGTCGAGGCCCTGCGCGGCGATCCGGCGGCCAAGCGCGCGTTCTGGCCGCAGTTGCGCGCGCTGCGGAGGCGGCGGCCATGAGCGTGGCGGCCTACCGCGAGCTGTCCCCGCCGACCTGGCGGCTGCGCGCCATGCGCGAGGCCGACCTGGACGCGGTCATGGCCATCGAGCGCTGCGCCTATCCGTTCCCCTGGACCCGCGGCATCTTCCACGACTGCCTGCTGGCCGGCTATCCGGCCCTGCTGGCGCTGGAGGGGGAGACCCCGGTGGGCTACGGGGTGATGAGCATCGCCGCGGACGAGGCGCACCTGCTGAACCTGTGTACGGCGCCGGAGCGGCAGTCGCGCGGGCTGGGCCGGTACCTGCTGCGGGCCCTGCTGCGCATGGCACGCGACCGCGGCGCACAGCGCATCTTCCTGGAGGTGCGTCCGTCCAACCCGCCGGCCCTGGCCCTGTACCACAGCGAGGGCTTCAACGAGATCGGCCGCCGCCCGCGCTACTACCCGGCGCACAACGGCCGCGAGGACGCCATCGTGATGGCGATGGAGCTGCTCCCCGACGCCGGCGAAGCCGGGATGCCGCCGCGCTGACCGCGGATGGCCCCGGGTCTGGCCCTGCATCGGGGCCGGCGTTCGCCCCCCTCCCGCGTTCCAGGCACCCCAGGCGGGTGCATCCGCCGCGAATGGCCGGGGTTGTCGCGTCACCGCGCATCGTGGGGCAGCCGCGTCCGCGGCGACCCGGCCGGCGCAGCCGGGACCGGCGTTCAACCGGTCCGGTTGGAGGCGCCCTCGGCGCAAGAGCGTCCGTTGCAACCGGACAGGTACGTCGCGTCGCCGCGTACGCGGCTCCCACAGGCACGTCACCCGGGCGCCGTGCGTGGTGCCGGCGTTCAACCGCCATGGTTGGGGCGCCCTCGGCCCGGGTGCGACGTGACCGGAAATGTCCGTCGCGTCGCCGTGTCCGCGGCGACCCGGTCGGCGCAGCCGGGGCCGGCGTTCCAGGAAAGCGGCGAGCTGGCCGGGGAGGGCGGCCCGGGCATGGGTCACCGGCCACGTCCGGTGGCGCGTCGTGTGCCCGGACAGCGGGAAAGCTGTCCCGCCGGGCGCCATGTGCGCGCCGGCGGGCATGTGGCGCGGCGGATCAGCCCAGCCGCGCGCGCTGTCCGGTCAGGGCGGCGAGCTTGGTGGTCCAGTCGGCCAGGCGCTGGCGCTCCTGCTCGACCACGGCCGGCGGCACCTTCTCGGTGAACCGGGCGAGCTTGGCCTCGCTCTTGGCCTTCTCCGCGGCCACGCGCGCGATCTCCTTGTCCAGGCGGGCACGCTCGGCATCCAGGTCCACCAGGCCTTCCAGCGGCACCAGCAGCTTCAGCTCGCCGACCACGGCCGCGGCCGCCGGCGGCGGCTCGCTGCCGGCCGGCAGCGCCTCGATCGCCTCCAGGCGCAGCAGGAAGCGCAGCTGCGCGTCGAAGCGCTCCACCCGGGCGTGGTCCTGCGCGTCGCCGCCCTGCAGCAGCAGGCGCACCTGGCGCGAGGGCGAAACGCCCAGCTCGCTGCGCACGCGGCGCAGGGCCGAGACCATGGCGCGGAACCAGTCCACGTCCGCGGCCGCGCCGGCGCAGCCGGCCACGTCGAAGTCCTCCGGCAGCGGGTACGGGCGCAGCGACACCGAGGCGCCCTCGATGCCCAGGCGCGGGGCCACCTGCCGCCACAGTTCCTCGGTGACGAACGGGATCAGCGGATGCAGCAGGCGCAGCAGCGCCTCCAGCACGTACAGCAGGGTGTGGCGGGTGCTGGCCGCGGCGGCCTCGTCCCCGCCGTTGAGCGCCGGCTTGGCCAGCTCCACGAACCAGTCGCAGAACTCGTTCCAGGCGAACTCGTACAGCGCCTGCGCCAGCAGGTCGAAGCGGTAGGCGGCGAACTGCGTCTGCGCCTCGGCCACCACCGCGGCCAGGCGCGAGAGGATCCACTTCTCGGCGTCGGTGCGCGGCTGTGGCGCGCCGGCGAACTGCGCCCCGCCGGTGTTCATCAGCACGAAGCGGGTGGCGTTCCACAGCTTGTTGCAGAAGTTCTTGTAGCCCTCGGCGCGGCCCAGGTCGAACTTGATGTCGCGGCCGTGGCTGGCCAGCGCGGCGAAGGTGAAGCGCAGCGCGTCGGCGCCGTGCGCCGGGATGCCGTCCGGGAACTCCTTGCGCGTGGCCTTCTCGATCTTCTCGGCCATCTTCGGCTGCATCAGGCCGCGGGTGCGCTTGGCGACCAGGTCCTCCAGCGAGATGCCGTCGATGATGTCCAGCGGGTCGAGCACGTTGCCCTTGGACTTGGACATCTTCTGGCCGTCCTTGTCGCGGATCAGGCCGGTGATGTACACGTCGCGGAACGGCACCTTCCCGGTGAAGTAGTCGGTGGCCATGATCATGCGGGCCACCCAGAAGAAGATGATGTCGAAGCCGGTGACCAGCACGCTGGACGGCAGGTAGCGGTCGAAGCCGCGCTCGGCCATCTTCTCCGGGTCCGGCCAGCCCATGGTCGAGAACGGCCACAGCTGCGAGGAGAACCAGGTCTCCAGCACGTCCGGGTCCTGGCGCAGGGCCATCTCGGCGCCCAGGCCGTGCTTCTGCCGCACCTCGGCCTCGCTGCGGCCGACGTAGCAGTTGCCGGCCTCGTCGAACCAGGCCGGGATGCGGTGGCCCCACCACAGCTGGCGGCTGATGCACCAGTCCTGGATGTTCTCCATCCAGTGGCGGTAGGTGTTGATCCAGTTGGGCGGGACGAACTGCACCTGGCCGGACTCGACCAGCTCCAGGCCGCGGCGGGCCAGCGCGTCCATGCGCACGAACCACTGGTCGGTCAGGTACGGCTCGATCACCTGGCCGGTGCGGTCGCCGCGCGGCACCTGCAGCTTGTGCGGTCTGGTTTCCACCAGCAGGCCCTGGGCCTCCAGGTCGGCCAGGATGGCCTTGCGTGCCTCGTAGCGGTCCAGGCCGCGGTACTTCTCCGGGGCGTTGTCGTTGAGCGCCGCCTCCGGGGTGAAGATGTTGATCACCGGCAGGCCGTGGCGCTGGCCGACCTGGTAGTCGTTGAAGTCGTGCGCCGGGGTCACCTTGACCACGCCGGTGCCGAACTCGCGGTCCACGTACTCGTCGCCGATCACCGGGATGCGGCGACCGGTCAGCGGCAGCACCACTTCCCTGCCGACCAGGCCCGGGTAGCGCGGGTCCTCCGGGTGGACCATCACCGCGGTGTCGCCCAGCATGGTCTCCGGGCGGGTGGTGGCCACCACCAGGTAGTCGCGCACCTCGCGCAGCACCTCGTTGCCGTCGGCGTCGCGCTCGACGTGCTCGTAGGTGGCGCCGTCGGCCAGCGGGTAGCGGATCGACCAGAGGAAGCCGTCCTCCTCGACGTTCTCCACCTCCAGGTCGGAGATGGCGGTCTTCAGCACCGGGTCCCAGTTGACCAGGCGCTGGCCGCGGTAGATCAGCCCGTCCTCGTACCAGCGCACGAAGGCCTCGACCACCGCCCGGGACGACATCTCGTCCATGGTGAAGGTGCTGCGCGACCAGTCGCCGGAGGCGCCCATGCGGCGCATCTGCCGCTCGATGGTGTCGCCGGAGGTGGCCTTCCACTCCCAGACCTTGGCGATGAAGCCTTCGCGGCCCAGCGAGTCGCGGGTCTGCCCCTTGCCCTCGGCAGCCAGGTTGCGGCTGACCACCATCTCGGTGGCGATGCCGGCGTGGTCGGTGCCCATCTGCCACAGCACGTCGAAGCCGCGCATGCGGTGGTAGCGGGCCAGGGCGTCCATCAGCGTGTGCTGGAAGGCGTGGCCCATGTGCAGGGTGCCGGTCACGTTCGGCGGGGGCAGCAGGATGCAGTAGGGCGTGCCCTGGCCGCTGGGGCGGAAGCAGCCGGAGGCTTCCCATTCCGCGTACAGGCGCGACTCGAAGTCCTTGGGTTCGTAGCCGGGGGGCAGGGTGGTCATCGGGAGGTTTTCCGGGAAGTGGCGGTCAGGCGCGCGCCCGCAGCGCGCGCCGGATCTTCTGGTCGGTGCGGTACTGGCCGACCGCGTAGGCGGCCCAGATCGCCGCCGGCGCCCAGCCCAGCACGGTCAGCTGCAGCAGCAGGCACAGCAGGCCGGCGAAGGGACGGCCGATGGTGAAGAAGGCCAGCCAGGGCAGGAGCAGGGCGATCAGCAGGCGCATGGTCACATGTCGTGCTTGTGCAGCTCGTAACCGAGCCCCTGGTACTCGCGCCAGCGCTGGCGCAGCGGGCCGCGCGCGGCCGGGTCGGCCGGCACCACCTCCAGCACGCGTTCGCACGGGGCGGTGTAGGCGCCGTCGCGCAGGTTGATCACCAGCGGGCGCTGCGGGGTCTCCAGCTCCGGCGGGACGATCAGCACCGGGGTCAGCTCGTCCTCCTCGTCGCCGGCGATCTGGTGCGGGATGTAGGCGTCCGGGTCGAACGCCCACAGCAGGTCGTCCAGCTCCTCGGCCTGGGCCTGGTCGCGCGCCAGGATCACCGTCCACTGGTTGGCGTCGCAGGCGCGCCGCGCCAGCTCGCACACCAGCAGCAGCGGCTGCTCCGCGAAGCGCGGCCTGGCGATCAGGTAGAAGTCGGCGCGGGGCATGGCGGCGCGGTCAGTGCGCCCGGTCCAGCAGCCACTGGCACAGCAGGCCGACCGGGCGGCCGGTGGCCATGCCGCGCTTGCCTTCCTCGCTGGCCGAACCGGCGATGTCCAGGTGCGCCCAGCGCTGGCCCTCGGTGAAGCGCGACAGGAAGCAGCCGGCGGTGATGGCGCCGCCCCAGCGGCCGCCGATGTTGTAGACGTCGGCGAAGCTGGACTCCAGCAGGGTCTGGTACTCGTCCCACAGCGGCAGGCGCCAGGCGCGGTCGAACACGTGCTCGCCGGCGTCCAGCAGCTCCTGGGCCAGGTCGTCGTGCTTGCTCATCAGGCCGGTGGCGAAGTGGCCCAGGGCGACCATGCAGGCGCCGGTCAGGGTGGCCACGTCCACCAGCGCGGCCGGCTCGAAGCGCTGGGCGTAGGTCAGCGCGTCGCACAGGATCAGGCGGCCCTCGGCGTCGGTGTTGCCGACCTCGATGGTCTTGCCGGACATGGAGGTGATCACGTCCGACGGGCGGTAGCTGTTGCCGTCGATCGCGTTCTCCACCGCCGGGGCGACCACCACCAGGTTCAGCGGCAGCTTCATCTTCACCGCGGCCACGAACGTGCCCATGACGCTGCCGGCGCCGAGCATGTCGTACTTCATCTCCTCGATGCCGCCCTGGGTCTTGAGGTTGACGCCGCCGGTGTCGAAGGTGATGCCCTTGCCGACCAGCACGTAGGGCCTGGCGTCGCCGCCGCCGTTCCACTTGAGCACGATCAGGCGCGGGCGGTTGGCCGAGCCGCGGGCCACGGCCAGCAGCGCGCCCATGCCCAGGGCCTGCATCTGGGCCTCGTCCAGCACCTCGCACTCGGCGCCCTCGTGGGCGGCGGCGAACTTCTGCGCCTGCTCGGCCAGGTAGGCCGGGTTGCAGATGTTCGGCGGCAGGTTGCCCAGTTCGCGGGTGAAGGCCACGCCCTCCGCGATGGCCTGGCCCTGGGCCAGGGCGCCGGCGTCCTCGCCGGCGATGGCCAGCTCGCGCAGGCCCGGCTCGTCCTGCTTGCGGCCCAGGGTGGCGGTGTAGCGGTAGGCGGCGTGGTCGGCGGCCACCACCGCCTGGCGTACGTTCCAGGCGGCGTCGCGGCCCGGCACGGCCAGCTCGCTGAGGGTCAGCAGGGCGCGCCCGGCCGGGCCGGTCTTCAGCGCCCGCACCGCGTCGGCCACGGCCTTCAGGTACTGCGGCACGCCGAACCTGGCCGGCTCGCCCAGGCCGATCACCAGCACGCGCGGGGCGGTCACCCCCGGCAGGTCGTGCAGCATCAGGCTGCGGCCGGTGCGGCCGCTGAGGTCGCCGCGCTCCAGCAGGGCGCGCAGGCGGCCGCCGCTGGCCTCGTCGATGGCCTGCCCCGCGGGCGTGAGCGTCTTGTCGGCGAAGGCGCCGGCGATGACGCAGTCGAAGGCGGCCGCAGGCGCGGCGTCGCGGTTCAGGGTGAATTGCAGGGCCATTGATCAGATTCCGGGGGCAGGTACGTACAATCACGGATTCGCCCATTCCGGCCGCCGGCCGGCGGCGGGCGTCCGCAAGCGAACCCAAGAGTTTATAGGACTGGCCCGCCCGATGCCGAAGCTCGACCGTTACCTGCTGCGCGACTTCGTCCAGAGCTTCCTGGCGACGCTGATCGTGCTGCTGACCGTCAGCCTGGGCGGGGTGCTGGTGGACGTGCTGGGGGAGATCGCCGACGGTGGCATTCCGGCACGCCTGCTGCTGTCCCAGCTGGGTCTGCAGCTGCTGGTCTACCTGCCGCTGGTGCTGCCCCTGGCCCTGATGCTGGGCCTGATGCTGGCCGTGGCCCGCCTGTACCGGGACTCGGAGATGGCGGTGCTCAACGCCGTGGGCGTGGGCCCGCGGCGGCTGCTGCGGCCGCTGCTGCTGGCGGTGCTGCCGGTGGTGGCGGTGGTCGGGGCCTGCTCGCTGTGGCTGGGGCCCTGGGCCGACCGGGCGGCGGTGCGCATGGTCGAGCAGGCCAACCGCAGCCTGATCGTGGCCGGCATGGAGCCGGGCCGCTTCACCACCCTGCCGGGGGGCGGGATCGTCTACATCGACGGCATGAGCGAGGACGGCACCACCCTGCAGGGCATCTTCACCCAGCGCGAGCGCGACGGCCGCGTGGACGTGTCCACCGCCCGCACCGGCACCCTGGAGCTGGCCGGCGAACACGAGCGCTACCTGCAGCTGCGCGACGGCCACCGGGTCGAAGGCCCGCTGGACGGCGGCCTGGACTTCCGCCTGATGCGCTACGCCATCAACGAGCTGGCCCTGCCGGACCGGGCCGAGACCCCGGACGAGGACGCCCCGGCGCTGCTGCCGACCACCGACCTGTTCGGCGACGGCCGCCCGGAGGCGGCGGCCGAGCTGCACCGGCGCCTGGCCCCGCCGCTGCTGGCTCTGGGCTTCGCCCTGCTGACCGTGCCGATGGCGCGCAGTGCCCCGCGCCAGCAGCGCTACGGCCGCCTGCTGCTGGGCTTTCTGGCCTACCTGGTGGGCGTGAACCTGATGTTCATCGGCGTGCGCATGCTGGCCGACGGGCGCCTGCCGGCGGCGGCCGGGCTGTGGTGGCTGACCCTGCCGCTGCTGGCCCTGGCCGCCTGGCTGTACCTGCGTGACGGGCGCCTGCCGCGGCGGCGCCGGGGGGCGGTGGCATGAGCCGGCCCTGGCGTCCGCGCCTGCACGACCTCTACATCGGCCGCGTGGTGCTGGCCACGGTCCTGCTCACCTGGGCGGTGCTGGTGGGCCTGGACGTGGTCATGGCCCTGTCCGGGCAGCTGGGCGACCTGGGCAAGGGCAGCTACGACTTCCCCACCGCCCTGGTCTACGTGGCCCTGTCGGTGCCGCGCCGCGCCTACACGATCTTCCCCTACGCGGCGGTGATCGGCTCGCTGCTGGGCCTGGGCCAGCTGGCGGCGACCTCCGAGCTGACCGCGCTGCGCGCGCTGGGCCTGTCGCGGCGGCGGCTGTCGGTGTCGGTGGTGGCGGCGCTGGTCCTGCTGACCGGGCTGATGGTGGTCAACGGCGAGACCCTGGCCCCCTGGGGCCAGCGCCAGGCCGACCAGCTCAAGCTGGCGGCCAAGAACAACAACGTGGCCATGGCCCGCTACTCCGGCCTGTGGGCGCGCGAGGGCGACACCTTCCTCAACGCCGTGGACGGCCAGGAGCGCATCGAGGGCGGCCGCCGCGTGCTGGAGCTGCGCGATGTGCGCCTGTACCAGGTGGACGGGGAGGGGCGCCTGCGTTCGCTGACCCGCGCCGGCATGGCGGTGCACGACAGCAGCGGCTGGCGCCTGCTGGACGTGCGCCGGATCGAGTTCGGCGAGGACCACGCGCGCCGCACCGAGGCGGCCGAGCAGCGCTGGGAGTCGGAGCTGGATCCCAACGCCCTGGCCGCCGGCGTGACCCGGCCGCGCAACCTCTCGGCCGCCGACCTGCAGGCCAGCATCGAGTACCGCCAGCGCAACGGCCTGGACGCGCGCGAGTACGAGGACACCTACTGGAGCCGCTGGTTCTACCCGGTGAACGTGCTGGCCCTGTGCCTGGCCGCGGTGCCCTTCGCCTTCGGCAGCCTGCGCAGCGGCGGCATGGGCAAGCGCCTGTTCCTGGGCATCATCTTCGCCCTGGGCTTCATGCTGCTGCAGATGCAGTTCGGCCGCCTGGCCGGCGCGTTCCGCTTCGACTACCGCATCGCCTACGCGCTGCCGCCGGTGCTGATGCTGGGCATCTCCTGGCTGCTGTTCCGGCGCAAGTCCGGCTGAGCGTTCAGCGCCGCTTCGGCACCCGCAGCACGCGCGTGCCGCTGGCGCGGTCGTGCCAGGTCAGGTGCTCGCGGTCGAACCACGCCCACCAGAAGCCCAAGCCGCCGGCGGCCAGCGACAGCGTGGCCACCGCGAAGCGCAGCCAGGCCGCGCCCCGGCCGGGCGCCCCGCCGTCGCGCGCCACCACCCGGATCCGCCACGGGCGCATGCCCAGGGTCTGCCCGCCGTGGCGCCAGCTGAGCGTGGCGTACAGCCCGGCCACCGCCCAGCAGGCCAGCCACAGCAGCCACCACAGCGGGCTGAGGGGGGCGATGTTGTGGCGGGTGTCGCCGCTGAGGACCACGTCCAGAAGCACGAACGGCACCGCGGTCAGGAACCACAGCGCCACCACCGGCCACAGGTCGTAGAACAGCGCCAGCAGGCGCCAGCCCAGCAGGGCGCGCGGGCGTTCGGGCGTGGTGTCGGCGGCGGTGTTTTCCATGCGCAACAGGATAGCGGCAGCGCCGGGCTATCCTGTGCCGATGGCCCAGGCCCGCACCACCGCCGAACGCCGCCAGCTGGCCCGCGCGCTGCCGCCGCTGCGCGAGGCCGACGCGCGCGCCATCCAGCGCTTCCTCGACGCCGCCTGGGCCGAGCAGGGCCTGGCCCGGCGCAGCCTGGAGGCCTACCGGCGCGACCTGGAGCAGCTGGCGCGCTGGCGCGACGGCGCCGGTGGCGGCCTGGAGGGTGCCGACCGCCAGGCCCTGTTCGACTACCTGGCCTGGCGCGCGCGTCAGGGCTACCACCCGCGCAGCAATGCCCGCCTGCGCGCCAGCCTGCGCGCCTTCTACGGCCACCTGGTGCGCTCGGGCGCGCGCGCGGACGATCCGGCGGCGCTGCTGGACCCGCCCAGGGTGCCGCGGCCGCTGCCCAAGGCGCTCACCGAGTCGGAGGTGGACGCCCTGCTGGCCGCGCCCGACACCGCCACGCCGGAGGGCCTGCGCGACCGCGCCATGCTCGAGCTCATGTACGCCGCCGGCCTGCGCGTGAGCGAGCTGGTGGGCCTGCCGGCCAACGCGGTCAACCTGCGCCAGGGCGTGGTGCGGGTGCTGGGCAAGGGCGGCAAGGAGCGCCTGGTGCCGCTGGGCGAGGAGTCGCAGCACTGGCTGCAGCGCTACCTGGAGCAGGCCCGCCCGGTGCTGGCCGGGAACCGCCCGGTCCCGGCCGGGCCGGACGGCCAGGTGCCGCTGTTCCTGACCGCCGCGCGCCGCGCGCCCACCCGCCAGGCCTTCTGGCAGGCGCTCAAGCGCCATGCCGCCGCGGCCGGGGTGGACCCGCGCACGGTCACCCCGCACGGGCTGCGCCACAGCTTCGCCACCCACCTGCTCAACCGCGGCGCCGACCTGCGCGCCCTGCAGCTGCTGCTGGGCCACGCCAGCCTGTCCACCACCCAGATCTACACCCGGGTGGCCAACGAGCAGCTGCGGCAGCTGCACGCGCGCCACCACCCGCGCGGCTGAACCGCAACCGCAGGGCGGGGCGGGCGGCCGCGGCCCGGTGGCGGGACGGGGCGGTGCGATATGCGAAACTTCGTCCAACCTCCCTGACGGTGTCCCGCATGTCCCGTTCCTTCCTCCCCGCGCTGCTGTGCGCCATGAGCCTCGGCGCCTGCGCGCAGCCCGCCGATCCGTCCCCGGTCCAGCCGTCCCCGGCCCAGCCCGCGGCCGCCGCCAGGGCGGCACCGGCCGGCTCGCCCGAGGCCCGGGTGCGCGAGGCCCTCGGCCAGCTGGTGCCGGGCGTGCAGCCGGACTACGTGGGCGCGGCGCCGTTCCCGGGCTTCCGCGAGATCCTGCTGGACGGGCAGGTGCTGTACGTGTCCGACGACGGCCGCTACCTGATGCAGGGCCAGCCCTTCGACCTGCAGACCCGCCAGCCGGCCGCCAGCGCCGGGCTGATGGAGTACCGCCGCAGCCTGCTGGCGTCGGTGCCGGCCGGCGAGCGCATCGTCTTCGCTCCGCCCAACGCCAGGTACACGGTGACGGTGTTCACCGACATCGAGTGCGGGTACTGCCGGCGCATGCACCAGGACATCGCCGAGTACAACCGCCTGGGCATCGCCGTGGAGTACCTGGCCTTCCCGCGCATGGGCATGGCCAGCGAGGACTTCCGCAACATGGTCTCGGTCTGGTGCGCGGCCGACCGCCGCAAAGCCCTGACCGACGCCAAGAGCGGCAAGCCGGTGCCGCGCAAGGACTGCACCAGCCCGGTGGCGATGCACTACACCCTCGGCCAGCGGGTGGGCGTGACCGGCACCCCGGCGGTGTTCGCGCCCGACGGCACCCAGCTGGGCGGCTACGTGCCGCCGGCGCAGCTGCGCGCCGCCCTGGACCGCCTGGCCGGCGCGGACGGCCAGGCCGGCGGCCGCTGAGGCCGCAACGGCCGCGTGCGCCGGCCCCGCGGGGCCGCGCCGCGCGGCCCGCCACCCGGCCGCCGGGTGCCCGGCGGCCGGCTCCGTTACAATGGCCGGCCATTCCCTGCGACTTTCCCGGACATGATCGTCCTCGAGGGCGCGCCTGCCCTTTCGCCGTTCCGCCGGCAGCGGCTTGAATCCCGTCTGCAGTCCCTGGTCCCCGGCCTTCGCATCGAAGGCGCCTGGCACGTCTACTTCGTCCAGCCCGGCGACGGGCGGCCCGACCCCGAGGCCCTGTGCCGCATCCTGCAGGCGCAGGAGACGCCGGCCCCGGCCGCCGCGGGCACCTGCTCCCGCTTCGTGGTGCCGCGCCTGGGCACGCGCTCGCCGTGGTCGAGCAAGGCCACCGAGCTGCTGCAGGGCGCCGGCCTGGCGGTGGCGCGGGTCGAGCGCGGCATGCGCCTGGACTTGGCCGGCTGGCCGCAGGATCCGGCCGCGCAGGCCGCGGTGGCGCGCCTGCTGCACGATCCGATGACCCAGTCGCTGCTGGACTCGCGCCAGGCCGCGCAGGCGCTCTTCGCCGTGCCGCCGCGCGGGCGGCTGGAGCGCATCCCGCTGGAGTCGCTGGAGGAGGCCAACCGGCGCCTGGGCCTGGCCCTGGCCGGGGACGAGATCGAGTACCTGCGCGCGCGCTACGCCGAGCTGGGTCGCCAGCCCTCGGACGTGGAGCTGATGATGTTCGCGCAGGCCAACTCCGAGCACTGCCGGCACAAGATCTTCAACGCCAGCTGGACCATCGACGGCAAGCCGCAGGAGCGCTCGCTGTTCCGGATGATCCGGCACACCCACCAGCAGACCCCGCAGCACACCCTGTCGGCCTACAGCGACAACGCCGCGGTGATCGAGGGCTACCCGGCCGCGCGCTACCGCCCGGGCCACGACGGCGTCTACCGCACCGGCCCGGTGGAACCGTCGGCCTTCTGCATCAAGGTGGAGACCCACAACCACCCGACCGCGATCTCGCCGTTCCCGGGCGCCTCCACCGGCGCCGGCGGCGAGATCCGCGACGAGGGCGCCACCGGCCGTGGCGGCAAGCCCAAGGCCGGCCTGACCGGCTTCACCGTCTCGCACCTGCGCATCCCCACGCTGCCGCGGCCATGGGAGGGCGAGCGCCCGCTCAACCCGCGCATGGCCCCGGCGCTGGAGATCATGCTCGACGGTCCGCTGGGTGGCGCGGCGTTCAACAACGAGTTCGGCCGGCCCAACCTGCTGGGCTACTTCCGCAGTTTCGAGCTGCCGGAGGGCGAGGACGCCGACGGCAGCCGCCTGGTGCGCGCCTACGACAAGCCGATCATGCTGGCCGGCGGCCTGGGCGCGATCGATCGCATCCAGGTGCAGAAGAAGAAGCTCTCCCCGGGCGACGCGGTGGTGGTGCTGGGCGGTCCGTCCATGCTGATCGGCCTGGGCGGCGGTGCCGCCAGCTCGGTGGCCTCCGGCCAGAGCAGCGAGGACCTGGACTTCGCCAGCGTGCAGCGCGACAACCCGGAGATGGAGCGCCGCTGCCAGGAGGTCATCGACCGCTGCGTGGCCATGGGCGAGGCCAACCCCATCCTGTGCATCCACGACGTGGGCGCCGGCGGCCTGTCCAACGCCATCCCCGAGCTGCTGCACGACTCGGGCGTGGGCGGCGTGATCGACCTGGACAAGGTGCCCAGCGACGACCCGTCGCTGTCGCCCATGCAGCTGTGGTGCAACGAATCGCAGGAGCGCTACGTGCTGGGCGTGCCCCAGGACCGGCTGGCCGAGTTCGCCGCCTTGTGCGAGCGCGAGCGCTGCCCGTTCGCCGTGGTTGGCACCGCCACCGCGGAGGAGCGCCTGGTGGTCGGCTGGGGCGCCAGGGTGGACGCGATCCCGGCCGACGCGGCCATCGACCTGCCCATGGACGTGCTGTTCGGCAAGCCGCCGAAGATGCACCGCGACACCGCGCATCCGCCGGCGCCGCGCTGGCCGGCGCTGTCCACCGCCGGGCTGGACCTGCGCGAGGCCGGCCTGCGCGTGCTAGCCCATCCCACGGTCGCGTCCAAGAACTTCCTGGTCACCATCGGCGACCGCAGCGTCGGCGGGCTGACCGCGCGCGAGCAGATGGTCGGCCCCTGGCAGGTGCCGGTGGCCGACTGCGCCATCACCCTGGCCGACTACGACGGCGTGGCCGGCGAGGCCATGGCCATCGGCGAGCGCACCCCGCTGGCCCTGCTGGACGCGGCCGCGGCCGCGCGCATGGCGGTGGGCGAGGCCATCACCAACCTGTGCGCGGCCCCGGTGGGCTCGCTGGACACGGTCAAGCTGTCGGCCAACTGGATGGCCGCCGCCGGCCACCCGGGCGAGGACGCGCTGCTGTACGACGCGGTGCGCGCGGTCGGCATGGAGCTGTGCCCGCAGCTGGACCTGGCCATCCCGGTGGGCAAGGACTCGCTGTCCATGCAGGCGCAGTGGCAGGCCGACGGCACCACCCACAAATCGGTCTCGCCGGTGTCGCTGGTGGTCTCGGCCTTCGCACCGGTGGCGGACGTGCGCGCGCAGCTGACCCCGCTGCTGGCCCCGCGCCGCGACAGCGACCTGTGGCTGATCGGCCTGGGCGGCGGCCGCCAGCGCCTGGGCGGTTCGGTGCTGGCGCAGGTGCACGCGCAGGGCGACGGCCTGCCGGCCTTCGCCGGCCCGGTGCCGGACCTGGACGATCCGCAGCGCCTGCGCGCCTTCTTCGAACTGATCCGCGACGCGCGCGAGGCCGGCCTGCTGCTGGCCTACCACGACCGCAGCGACGGCGGCGCCTTCGCCGCCCTGTGCGAGATGGCCTTCGCCTCGCGCCAGGGACTGGAGATCGTGCTCGACGGCTGGGGCGACGACCCGTTCCGCACCCTGTTCAACGAGGAGCTGGGCGCGATCGTGCAGGTGGCCGACGAGGACCGTGCCGCCTTCGCCGACCTGGTCGAGCGCCATGCCCTGACCGAGTGCGCACAGCGCATCGCCCGCCCGACCGCGCGCCCGGTGGTGCGGGTCATGCGCGACGGCCACCGCCTGGCCGAGTGGCGCTGGGAGGAGCTGTTCGACGCCTGGTGGTCGGTGACCCACGCCATGCAGAGGCTGCGCGACAACCCCGACAGCGCCGACGAGGAGCGCGAGGTCGCGCGCGACTTCGAGGCCCCGGGCCTGAAGCCGAAGCTGGCCTTCGACCCGGACGAGGACGTGGCCGCGCCGTTCATCGCCACCGGCGCACGCCCGCGCGTGGCCATCCTGCGCGAGCAGGGCGTCAACGGCCAGGTGGAGATGGCGCGCGGCTTCGACCGCGCCGGTTTCGAAGCCGTGGACGTGCACATGAGCGACCTGATCGCCGGCCGCATCACCCTCGACGGCTTCAAGGGCCTGGCCGCCTGTGGCGGCTTCAGCTACGGCGACGTGCTCGGCGCCGGCCGCGGCTGGGCCACCTCGATCCTGGAGCGCCCGGCGCTGCGCGAGATGTTCGCCGCCTTCTTCGCCCGCGAGGACACCTTCTCGCTGGGCGTGTGCAACGGCTGCCAGATGCTCAGCCAACTGCGCGGGATCATCCCCGGCGCGCAGCACTGGCCGCGCTTCCTGCGCAACCGCAGCGAGCAGTTCGAGGCGCGCACCGCGCTGCTGGAGGTGGTGGAGTCGCCGTCGGTGCTGCTGCGCGGCATGGCCGGCTCGCGCATCCCGGTGGCGGTGGCGCATGGCGAGGGCCGCGTCGAGTTCGACTCGGCCGTGGACCAGGCCGCCGCGCGCGTGGCCCTGCGCTACGTGGACGGCGACGGCAACGTGGCCACCCGCTACCCGCTCAACCCGAACGGTTCGCCCGACGGCATCACCGGCCTGACCAGCGAGGACGGCCGCGCCACCATCCTGATGCCGCATCCGGAGCGGGTGCTGCGCACGGTCAACCTGAGCTGGCACCCGGCCGAGTGGGGCGAGTTCTCGCCCTGGATGCGCATGTTCCGCAACGCCCGGGTCTGGGTCGGCTGACCCGGCCGCCCGCCCCGTGCGCACGGCGCGGGGCGGGCACGGCGCTCGGCCCCCCCACATGCGGAGGCGCCCGGCAGGGCAGCGTCCGGCCGCGCGTCATCTGCAGGAGCCGCGTCAGCGGCGATCCGGCCGGCGCACCCGGCGCCGGCGTTTGACCGCCGCGCCTGGAGGCACCCCGCGCGACATGACCGGAGGCGTCCGTCGCGTCGCCGCGTGCGCCTACAGGAGGGCGTGCGGCGCCTGTTAAAGTCTGCGCCGTTGCCCGACACGAAGATCCCGCCGCCCGTGAGCGACCTGCCCATCGTCCTGCTGCCGCTCGGCACCGACGAGGACGCCCTCGATGCCTGCCTGGCGGCGCTGGATGCGGCCACGCCGGCCGGCACGCCGGTGTGGCTGGCCGATGACGCCGCCGCCGGCCCGCGCGGCGTGGCCCTGGTCGAGCGCTGGCTCAAGCGCACCCGGCTGCGCGCCGAGTACACCCGGCGGCCGCGGCCGGTGGGCGAGGTGGCGCACCTGCAGCAGATGCTCGAGGCCTGCGGCGAGGCCGACGTGGTGGTGCTGGCCGCCGACGCGCAGCCGTTGCCCGGCTGGCTGGCGCAGCTGGCCGCCTGCCTGGCCCGCGATGCCGCCATCGCCACCGCCACGCCCTGGAGCAATGCCGGCGAGGCGGCCAGCTGGCCGCGCCTGGGCGAGATCGCCCCGCCGCCGGCCGACCCCGCCCTCACCGCGCAGGCCTGCGCGGCGCTGGCGCCCGTGCATCCGGAACTGCCGGCGGCGATCACCCACGCGGTGGCGCTGCGTGGCCGCGCCCGGCGCATGGCCGGCGGTCTGGACGTGGCCAGTTTCGCCTCCTGGTACGCGGCGCTGATCGACCTGTCCCTGCGCCTGGCCGGCCTGGGCTGGCGCAACGTGCTGTGCGAGACGGCCTTCGTCGCCCGTGGCGCCGAGGGGTGCCCGGCCGACGGCGACATGGAGCGGCTGGCCGCGCGGTGGCCGGCCTGGCATCCGCGTCTGGCCGGCTTCCTCATGGACGACCCGCTGCACGCCCTGCGCCAGCGCCTGGCCGGTCTGCACGAGGTGCTGCGCGACAGCCCGCAGCACGATCTGTTCGCCGCCGCGGAGGGGCGTGCATGAGCACGGCCAACGGCGGCATCGCCGCGGTGGTGGTCAGCCACCAGAGTGCCGGCACCCTCGATGCCTGTCTGGCCCGCCTGCGTGCGGCCGCGGACGTGGCCGAGATCCGCGTGGTGGACAACGCCTCCACCGACGCCACCCTGGAGATCGTGCAGCGCCACGCCCTGGCCGATCCGCGGGTGCGCTTCATCGCCAACCCGGACAACCCGGGCTTCGCCGTGGCCTGCAACCAGGGCGCGGCGGCCTCGGCCGCGCCGTGGCTGGCCTTCGTCAATCCCGACCTGCAGGTGGAGCCGGACACCCTGGTGCGCCTGCGCGCCCACGCCGTCTCGCTGGGCGGGGAGGTGCTGCTGGGCGCGGACCTGTATGGCGAGGATGGCGTGTACGACGGCGCGGCGCGCCGGCGCGATCCGGACTTCGCGGCCATGCTGCGCAATCCCGCGGCGGGCACGCGCCTGGAGGTGCCGCGCGATCCGGCGCTGGCGCTGCAGCCGGTCGACGCGGTCTCCGGCGCGCTGATGCTGGTGCCGCGCGCGCTGTTCCAGCGCATCGGCGGCTTCGACGAGGGTTACCGGCTGCACGCGGAGGACCTGGACCTGTGCCGCCGCGCGCGCCAGGCGGGTGCCCGGGTGGCGGTGGCCAACGATGTGGCGGTGCTGCACGTGCGCGGCGTTTCCAGCCGCGCGCGCCCGCTGTTCGTCGAATGGCACAAGCACCGCGGCCTGTGGCGCTACTTCCGCCGTTTCGAGGCCGCGCGCCGCGGCCCGCTCGCCCGCGCGGCGGTGTTCGCCGCGATCTGGGCCCACTTCGCCCTGGCCGCGCTGCGCAGCCGCCTGCGGCGCCGCTGAACCGCCTGGCCCGTCGCCGCCCGGGCACGGGTGGCCTGCCGCTCGCGCAGGCATGTTGCACCGCATCGAACACGCCAGGGGCCGGGTTTCGGCATCCGTTTCGCCAGCCGTCCGCCAGGCGCGGAAGCGGCCGGTTTGTCGGGACATAAATGTTAAGTCCGTGTGGAAATATGCGCGCGGACATTCACCATGGCCACATGGAATGTCATGTCCTGCGGTGTCATGAAACAAGCGCTGAAACATTCCCGATCGTTGCCTGGGAAACTGTAAAAATTGTGTTGCGCCGCACAGTGACACCCCCGGGGGTGCGTGCTAACAGTGCGCGCAATTCGAGCTGATAGCGTTATCAGGCCTGTGTTTGGCGGCTGCGCGCGGAGGGATTGGGAGCACGACGGACGCAGACGGGATGCACGGATGTTTTTTCGGCCGGATTCTGTTTTGCCGGCCGTGAAGTAAACGGAGCCCATGCCGGCTCCGGCTCACCTGAAGGCGGGGAAGTAAACCGCCGCCCCCACGGGGCAAAGACATCCACCAGTGTTTGAACTCAGGAGGGAGGGTTTGCAGATGAGTTTTTGCCCGAACCGATGTCTTGCGCTGTCATCCAGCGAGGTGACAGCAGCGTCCGCGCCGCGGACGGCCAAGCCAGGCGCGCCGGCCGGCGCCCACCACGACGAGCGCTGAGGACAGCCCAATGAGCCAGAAGCACAAGACCCGCCGCCGCTTCAGGTCGAAGGCGATGTTCACCATCGTCGGCGGCGCCATCATCATCAATCCCGCCTACGCCCAGGATGCCCGCCAGCAGGACGATGCGACGACCCTGGACACCGTGGTCGTCACCGGCATGCGTTCCTCGCTGGACCACGCCATGAACATCAAGCGCGACACGCCGGGCATCGTGGACGCGATCTCCGCCGAGGACATCGGCAAGTTCCCCGACACCAACCTGGCCGAGTCGCTGCAGCGCATCACCGGCATCTCGATCGAGCGTCGCGACGGCGAGGGCGCCCAGGTCACCGCCCGCGGATTCGGCTCGGACTTCAACATGGTGACCCTCAACGGCCGCCAGATCCCGGGTGCCGATGGCTTCGGCAGCGGCGCCCTGGAGATCGGCGGCGTCGGCTCGGGCGTGCGCGGCTTCAACTTCGCGCAGCTGGCGGCCGAGGCCATCTCCGGCGTGACGGTGTACAAGACCGGCCGCGCCAACGTGCCCTCCGGCGGCATCGGCGCCACCATCGACATTCTCACCGACCGGCCGTTCAACCACCGGGGCGGCGAGGTGGTGGCCAGCGCCGGCGTGAAGGCGGTCTCGGACGAGTCGCAGGTCTTCGGCAGCGACATCACGCCCGAGGTGTCCGGCATCTTCAGCTACGCCAACCCGGACAAGGTCTGGGGCGTCGGCCTGAGCGCCAGCTACCAGAAGCGCCACGGCGGCTCGGTGCAGGCCACCGAGAACACCTGGAACGTGGCGCGCTGGACCGGGTCCGACTCGCGCTTCCGCCCCGGCGCGGTGATCGAGAACGCCCCGCAGGTCGGCCAGCTGTACTCCATGCCCAACGACCTGCGCTACGCATTCCAGGACTTCGAGCGCGAGCGCACCAACGCCCAGGCGGTGCTGCAGTTCGCCCCGACCGACGCGTTCACCTTCACCCTGGACTACACCTACTCGCGCAACGAGATCTCGTCGCAGCGCGGCGAGCAGACCATGTGGCTGCAGAACAGCCTGACCCACGTCACCTTCGACGGGGATCCGCAGGTCGCCACGCCGATCTACATCCGCGACATCGCCGGCTCCGGCAAGGACTTCGGCTTCGAGCAGCAGCGCGACGAGCAGAAGTACACGCTGGACTCGCTGGGCCTGAACATGCGCTGGGACGTGAACGACCGCTTCACCGTCCACTTCGACGCGCACAACACCAAGACCAAGAGCCTGCCCAACGATCCGATCACCGGCGGCAGCTCCACCGCGTTCAGCTTCGCCGGCGTCGCCCCCGACCGCAACAACAACAACTGGGCGCAGGAGTACTGGTTCAGCGGCGGCCTGCCGATCATGTCCAATACCCTGTACCCGACCACGGCCGATGCCCTGGCCAACACCAACGGCATCGTCAATCCGGCCTTCGAGCCGTCGCAGCTCGGTTCGCAGATCATGCGCATCTGGGCCACGCGGCAGGAGACCGAGATCAAGCAGGGGCGTCTGGAGGGCGAGCTGAACTTCGACAACGGCCGCTTCGTGTTCGGCGCCGACGGGTCGCAGACCAAGATGCGCCGGCTGAACGTGGACGGCCACGCCCACCTGATGACCCTGGGCAACTGGGGCGTGGACGATGCCGGCCAGGTGCAGGGCATGACCGATCTGCTGCACCGGATCAACATCGCCGGCCTGTTCAGCGACTTCAGCACCCGTGGCGGCTCGCCGCACGCCTGGCGCGGCGACGCCAGCGCCTTGGCGCGCTGGGCCGAGTCGGCCTGCGCCAGCGGCACCGCCCCGGCGGTGTGGCCGGACTGCGACCAGATCAGCTCGAAGGTGCGCACCGTCTACGACCAGAACAACCTGGTCGAGGAGGAGAGCAAGGCGATCTACGTCCAGTGGGAGCAGGAGGGCCAGCTCGGCAACTTCCCGACCTACACCGTGGTCGGCGTGCGCTACGAGAAGACCGACGTGACCTCCACCTCGGTGATCCAGATTCCGCGGGCGATCCGCTGGATGTCCAACAACGACTTCACCATCGACGCATCGGACGAGGCGCAGCCGTTCAGCGAGAAGGGCAGCTACAGCTACGTCCTGCCGAACCTGGACTTCAGCATCGACTTCACCTCGGACCTGAAGGGCCGGGCCTCGTTCAGCAAGACCATCGCCCGTCCGCCGTACGGCAACCTGTATGCCGGCCCGGTGCCGGGCGCGCCGTCCGGATCGATCCTGTTCGGCGAGCAGTTCCGCGGCGCCGGCAGCGCGCAGGATCCGGGCCTGCTGCCGCTGGAGTCCGACAACCTCGACCTGGGCGTGGAGTGGTACTTCGCCCCGTCCAGCTTCGTGGGTGTGACCTACTGGAACAAGCGGGTCAAGAACTTCATCGGCAACAGCGTGGTCCGCCAGAACCTGTACGGCATCACCGACCCGACCTCCGGCCCCGACGCGCAGGCCGCCCTGGCGTTCCTGGAGAGCGCGCAGTGCGAGGCCCAGGTGCTGGCGGCCGGCAACGACCCGGGCGAGGCCTGCGTGGGCAACTACACCACGCTGTTCACCGCCTTGGCGATGCTGCGCAACGAGGCGGCGACCGGTGGCCTGGCCGCGTACAACGGCTCCAGCGCGCAGGTGCTGGAGATGGAGTCGCGCTTCGACATCTTCGGCGAGGCCGACGACCCGCTGTACATGTTCGACGTCAACCGCCCGGTCAACCAGCGCTCGGCGCGCCTGCACGGCTGGGAGATCGGCGGCCAGTACTTCTTCGGCGACACCGGCTTCGGCGTCCTGGCCAACTACACCATCGTCAAAGGCGATGTGGGCATCGACCGGGCTGCCGACCCGGGCGAGGATGTGTTCGCCCTCACCGGCCTGTCGGACACCGCCAACCTGGTGCTGATGTACGAGAAGTACGGCTGGTCGGCGCGCCTGGCCTGGAACTGGCGCGACAAGTACCTGCTGGCGGCCAACCAGAACGGCAACAACCGCAACCCGTACTTCGTCGAGGCGTACGACCAGATCGACCTCAGCGTGGCCTACAGCTTCAACGACAAGCTGACGCTGTCGCTGGAGGTGATCAACCTGACCGGCGAGGACATCCGCTGGCACGCCCGCTCGAAGAACCAGATGGTGCGCCTGGTGGACCAGGAGCCGCGCTACATGCTGGGTCTGCGCTACGAGTTCTGACGCCCTGCGCCGGGTGTCATGACCGGAGGGGGCCGCCGCGCCGGCGGCGGCCCCTTTTTTCCAGGGCCCGGGGAGGCCCCGCTTGCCGAAGGCGCGGCCTGCCGATATGGTCGGGCCGTCGGACGGAGGCGGCACGCAACCCGCCTGTGTCCTCCCCCGGGGACGACGACCACACGGAACCGCCATGCCCCGCTACGAGATGCTCGACAACATCGCCCACAAGGACCTGCGGGTGTCCGCCCGGTTCGGGCCGGAGTACGGCGACGACGTGGGGCTGGTGCAGGCGTTCCCGACCGAATTCGCCGAGCTGCAACGCGAATATCCGATCTTCTTCCGCAAGGGCGAGGATGGCAGCTTCCACGCCGTGGCGCTGCTGGGCTTCTCGCCGCGCGAGAACCTGTTCCTGCGCGACGGCCGCTGGAACGCGCGCTACCTGCCCGGCGCGATCGCGCGCGGGCCGTTCCTGATCGGCTTCCAGGAGCAGATGGTGGCCGGCGAGCTGCACAGCGAGCCGGTGGTCCACATCGACATGGAGCACCCGCGCCTGCGCGACGGCGACGGCCATCCGCTGTTCCTGCCGCAGGGCGGGTACAGCCCCTACCTGGAGCGGGTGATCACCGTGCTGCGTGGCATCCACACCGGTGTCCAGGCCGGCGCGGCGATGTGCGCGGCGCTGCAGGAACACGAACTGATCCAGCCGTTGGCGCTGGAGGTGCGCTTCGACGACGACCACGCCGTGCGCCTGGAGGGGCTGTACGGCATCGATCGCGAGCGCCTGGCCGCGCTGGACGCGGCCAGGCTGCACGCCCTGCACCGCGACGGCTGGCTGGAGGGCGCCTACCTGGTGCTGGCCTCGCTGCACAACATGCGTCACCTGATCGCCGAGAAGCAGCGGCGCCTGCGCGAGGAGGCGGGCCTGCCGGTGGAGGGCCTGGTGGCCTGAGGACCATGGACGCGCGTTTCGCCCCCGTCCGCGTGCTGGAGGGCTGCCGGCCGGAGACGCTGCCGCTGCGGCGCCTGCTCGAGGAAGGCGTGCCCACCGTGCTCAAGGGCCTGGTGCGCGACTGGGGCCTGGTGCAGGCCGGCCTGCGCTCGCCGCAGGCGGCGATGGACCACCTGCGCCGCCACTACAACGGCCGACCGGTGCAGTACAACTGGGGCGAACCGGCCACCGCCGGCCGCCCGTTCTACAACGAGGACTTCACCGCGCTGAACTGCCAGGTGCGGCGCGGCAGCCTGGAGCAGGTGCTGGACGAGCTGGCCGCGCTGCTGGACGAACCGAGCCCGCCCACCTACTACGTGGCCTCGCTGCCGGTGGACTACTGCCTGCCCGGGCTGCGCGCCGACAGCGACCTGGACCTGGCCGCGCACGGCGTGAACGCGCCGCCGGCCATCTGGATCGGCAACCGGGTCACCGCCTCGTGCCACTACGACGCGCCGGACAACATCGCCTGCTGCGCGGTGGGACGGCGCCGCTTCACCCTGTTCCCGCCGGAGCAGATCGCCAACCTCTACCCCGGCCCACTGGATCCCACGCCGGGCGGACAGGCGATCAGCGTGGTGGACTTCGAACATCCGGACCTGGTCCGCTACCCGCGCTTTGCCCAGGCGCTGGAGGCGGGGCAGAGCGTGGAGCTGGAGCCGGGGGATGCCATCTTCATCCCCAGCATGTGGTGGCACCACGTCCAGGGGCTGACCCCGTTCACCGTGCTGGTGAACTACTGGTGGGGCAGCATGCCGGCCTGGATCCCCACGCCGATGCACGCGCTCTACCACGCCATGTGGGCCATCCGCGACCGGCCCGAGCGCGAGAAGCGCGCCTGGCGCGAGGTGTTCGAGTACTACGTGTTCGGCCCGTCCGGGCGCGCCGGCGAGCACCTGCCGGAGCAGGCGCGCGGCCTGCTCGGGCCGATCGACGAGGTCCGTGCGCGCCAGCTGCGGGCCATGCTCATCCAGAAGCTCAACCGTTGAGGGGCGCCGCGCCGGCCGGCGCGGCGGAGGTCCAGTCCGGCGTACGCCGGGGCCAGGGGAGGAACCGACTTGGAGAACGCAAACGGGAGGATCCGCAAGGTCGTCATCGCCGGCGGCGGCACCGCCGGCTGGGTCACCGCCTGCGCGCTGACCCACCAGTTCCGCGACCTGCTGGAGGTGGTGCTGGTGGAGTCGGAGGAGATCGGTACGGTGGGCGTGGGCGAATCCACCATCCCCACCATCCGCACCTTCCACCGCCTGCTGCAGATCGACGAGCGCGAGTTCATGAGCGCGGTGGCCGGCAGCTTCAAGCTGTCGATCTCCTTCGAGAACTGGAAGCGGCCGGGTGACCGCTACTTCCACCCGTTCGGCACCACCGGCATGAACACCTGGTCGTGCGACTTCCACCAGTTCTGGCTGGAAAGCCTGCGCCGCGGTGTGAAGTCGGAGCTGGGCGACTACTGCCTGGAAACGGTGGCCTCGCGCCAGGACCGGTTCGCCCTGTTCGGGCCGCCCGGCGGTGCCGCCCAGCAGTGGTCCATGCGCTGGACCCGCCCGGCGACCTCGTTCGAGCGCTCGGACCTCAGCTACGCCTACCACTTCGATGCGGCGCTGTACGCCGCCTTCATGCGCCGCAAGTGCGAGGGCCGTGGCCTGGTGCGCATCGAGGGCAAGATCCGCGAGGTGCGCAAGGATCCGGAGAACGGCTTCGTCCGCGCCCTGGTCCTGGAGGACGGCCAGGTCGTGGAGGGGGACCTGTTCATCGACTGCACCGGCTTCCGCGCCCTGCTGATCGGCCAGGCCCTGGGCACCGGCTACGAGGACTGGAACAACTGGCTGCCCTGCGACCGTGCGGTGGCCATGCAGGTGGAGACGGACGACCCGCCGGTGCCGTATACCCGAGCGGTGGCCCACCAGGCCGGCTGGCGCTGGCACATCGCCCTGCAGCACCGGGTCGGCTGCGGCTGGGTGTTCTCCAGCGCGCACATGTCCGACGACGAGGCCGCGGCCAGGCTCAAGGCGGCCTATCCGGGCACACGCCTGGTGCGCGAGCCCTGGGTGGTGCGCTTCCGCACCGGCCGCCGCCTGCAGGTGTGGAACAAGAACGTGGTGGCCCTGGGCCTGGCCTCCAGCTTCATCGAGCCGCTGGAGTCCACCAGCATCCACCTGACCCTCAGCGCGGTGACCCGCCTGGTGCAGATGTTCCCGCACACCGGCATCGACGAGTCGGTGGTGGCGCGCTACAACCAGGTCAGCCGGGCCGAGCTGGAGCACGTGCGCGACTTCATCATCCTGCACTACCACCTCAACCAGCGCGACGAGCCGCTGTGGCAGGCCTGCCGCAACATGCGCATCCCCGATGCGCTCGCCAACCGCATCCAGGTGTTCCGCGACACCGCCTACGCCTGGCAGGGCGAGGACGAGCTGTTCCGCCTGGACTCCTGGACGCACTGCATGCTCGGGCAGGGGGTGGTGCCGAAGAACCACCACCCGCTGGCCCGCGGCCTGGCCGACGCCGACATGCGCAAGCTGTTCGAGGCCATCCGCCGCCCGATCGAGCAGCTCGTGGCGGCCATGCCGCCGCACCACGAGTTCCTGCGCAGCTACTGCCCGGCCGACCCGTCGGTTTGGGAAATGCGCGGCAAGTCCACGGTGGGCTAGGGGTGATCATCGACCTGAACCCGCGGATGCGCGTGCAGCGCCTGTCGATCGGACGGGAAGGCACGCCGCTGCTGGTCATCGACGGGCCGGTGCTGGAACCGGAGCGGCTGGTGCGCAAGGCCGCGCGCAGCCGGTTCACCCCGCAGGGGGCGATGTTCCCCGGCATCCGCGCCCGCGCCCCGGCCTCGTACGAGGTGTTCCTGGAGAAGCTGGTCCGGCCGTACCTGGTGGACTTCTTCGGCCTGCGGCCGGGCCGCTTCGCCTTCCCGATGTGCCACTACTCGCTGGTGACCCGGCCGCCGGAGCAGCTGGCCTTCCTGCAGCGCATCCCGCACATCGACTCCACCACCCGCCAGGGCCTGGCCTCGGTCCACTACCTGTTCCGCGGCCCGTGGGGCGGCACCGCCTTCTACCGGCACCGCGCCACCGGCTTCGAGTACGTGGACGTGGAGCGCTACGAGGCCTACTTCGGCCAGCTGGAGCGCGAGGCGCAGGGGCCGGACGCGCCGGGGCCGGGCTACATCGGCGAGGACACGCCGATGTTCGAGCGCATCGGCCAGGTGGAGGCGGCGTTCAACCGCATCGTCATCTACCCGCGCAACTGCCTGCACTCGGCCACCATCGACAACCGCAACGTGCCGCCGCCCGACCCGCTGGCCGGGCGGTTGTCGGTCAACGCGTTCATTGACGTGCTCGACTGAACCGCCGCGCCCGCTTGCGCTATCGTTGGCCCGGGCACACGGGCACGGGAGAGGATGCGGTGATCCGCCAGATCGTGAGGATGGGCGAGCCGGTGCTGGTGCGCGCGGCCGAGCCGGTGGAGCACATGGGCACCGGCGAGCTGCGCGACCTGGCCGAGGACATGTGGCAGACCATGGAGCAGGCCGGCGGAGTCGGCCTGGCCGCGCCGCAGGTGGCCGTCGGCCTGCGCGTGATCGTGTTCGGCTTCGAGCACAGCAGCCGCTATCCGCATGCCCCGCCGGTGCCTCCCACGGTGCTGGTCAACCCGGCGATCGAGCCGCTGACCGGCGAGGTCGAGGAGGACTGGGAAGGCTGCCTGTCCATTCCCGGGCTGCGCGCGAAGGTGCCACGCATCCGCCGCATCCGCTACAGCGGCTACGACGTGGAGGGCCGCCGCATCGAGCGGGTGGCCGAGGGCTTCCACGCCCGCGTGGTGCAGCACGAGGTGGACCACCTGGACGGCATCCTGTACCCGATGCGCATGCGCGACTTCACCAGCTTCGGCTTCACCGACGTGCTGTTCCCGGAGCTGGCCGACCGCCGCTGAGGCGGCCTCCGCCACGCCGCGACGCTGGCGTTTCCCCTTCCCATTCCGAGGAGAACGCATGAGAAGAGTGCTTGCCTGCCTGTGCCTGCTGCTCGCCCCGGCCCTGTCCGTGCAGGCGCAGGCGCCTGCGCCGGCGGACGACTGCCTGCGCGCCCGCGCCGTGGTCGCCGACCTGATGCGCATCACCAGCCCGGACGGCGTGCAGGAGTCGTACAAGGTGCGCATCGGCGGCATCGAGCAGTGGCTGTACGTGCGCGGGCAGGACCGCGCCAACCCGCTGCTGCTGTTCGTGCACGGCGGCCCGGCCTCGCCGGCCGCGCCCAGCCTGTGGCAGTTCCAGCGCCCGCTGGAGGAGTACTTCTCCGTCGTGCAGTGGGACCAGCGCGGCGCCGGCCGCACCTTCCTGGACAACGATCCGGACGCGGTGGCCGACAGCATCCGCATCCAGCGCTACGTGGACGACGCCATCGAGGTGGCCGAGCACCTGCGCCAGCGCTACGGAAAGCGCAAGCTGGTCCTGGTCGGGCACAGCTGGGGCACGGTGGTGGGCATGCACGCGGCGCTGCGGCGCCCGGACCTGTTCCACGCCTACGTGGGCATCGGCCAGGTGATCAACACCCGCGAGAACGAGCGCCTGAGCTTCGAGTACGGCCTGCGGCAGGCGCGCCTGCACGGCAACACCGAGGCCCTCGCCGAGCTGGAGTCCATCGCTCCGTACCCGGGTGATGCGCCGATCACCCGCGAGCGCATCGTCGTCGCGCGCAAGTGGCCGCAGTTCTACGGTGGCCTGAGCGCCTTCCGCGAAAGCTCGCTGTACTACTTCGGCGCCTGGCGGCTCTCGCCCGAGTACGACGCGGCCGCGGCCCGGGCCATCGACGCCGGCAGCCTGTTCACCCTGGACCGGCTGCTGCCGGAGTTCCTGCAGGTGGATTTCACCGGCGTGCAGGAGTTCCCGGTGCCGGTGGTGATGTTCATGGGCCGGCACGACTACACCACGCCGTCCGGGCCGACCGCGCGCTGGCTGGAGCAGGTGCGCGCGCCGTACAAGCGCGGGGTGTGGTTCGAGCACTCGGCGCACATGATCCCGTGGGAGGAGCCGGGCAAGACCCTGGTCAGCCTGCTGGAGCACGTGCGCCCGCTGGCGCTGGAGGACTAGGCGCGGGCGTGTCCCGGCCTCAGGCCAGGGCGTAGCGCAGCGCGAACAGCCCGGCCACCAGCCACACCGCCGGGTGCACCTGCCGCCAGCGGCCGGTGCCGGCCTTGAGCACCGCGTAGGCGATGAAGCCGAAGGCCAGGCCGTTGGCGATGGAGTAGGTGAAGGGCATGGCCAGGGCGCACAGCGCCGCCGGCACCGCCTCGGTCAGCTCGCTCCACTGCACCTCCACCAGCTCGCGCAGCATCAGCCCGGCCACGTACAGCAGCGCCGGCGCGGTGGCGTAGGCCGGCACCATCGCCGCCAGCGGCGAGAACAGCAGCGCGGCCAGGAACAGCGCGGCCACCACCAGCGCGACCAGGCCGGTGCGGCCGCCGGCCTGCACGCCGGAGGCGCTCTCGGCGTAGGCGGTGGTGGAGCTGGTGCCCAGCAGCGAGCCGGCCAGGATCGCGGTGCTGTCGGCCAGCAGGGCGCGGCCGAAGCGCCGGCGGCCGTCCGGCAGCCGCAGCAGGCCGGCGCGGCCGGCCACGCCGTACAGGGTGCCGGTGGCGTCGAACACCTCCACCAGCACGAACACCAGCACCACGTGCAGCAGCACCGACCAGCCGGAGCCCTCCTCCCAGTGCAGCAGGCCGGGCAGGTCCAGCTTGAGGAAGGTGGGGGCCAGGCTGGGCGGCAGCGAGACCAGGCCGTTCCACTGCACCAGTCCCAGCGCCCAGGCCAGGGCGGTGACCGCGAGGATGCCCGCCAGGATCGCGCCGCGCACGCCGCGCGCCTCGAGGATGGCGATCAGCAGGAAGCCGCCGAGGGCCAGCAGCGGCTCGGGCGCGGTCATCGCGCCCAGGCGCACCAGGGTGTCCGGGTCGGCGACCACCACCCCGGACTTCTGCAGGGCGATGATGGCCAGGAACAGGCCGATGCCGGCGACGATGGCGCTGCGCAGCGAGGCCGGGATGCCGTCCACCAGCCAGCGCCGCACACCGGTCACGGTCAGCAGCAGGAACACGACGCCCGACAGCAGCACCGCGGCCAGCGCCTGTTCCCAGGGCAGGCCGGCGGCGCCGACCACGGTGAAGGCGAAGAAGGCGTTGAGGCCCATGCCGGGGGCCATGCCCACCGGGAAGTTGGCCGCCAGCCCCATCACCGCCGAGCCCAGCGCCGCGGCCAGGCAGGTGGCGACGAACACCGCGCCGGCGTCCATGCCGGTGGTGGCCAGGATCGCCGGATTGACGAAGACGATGTAGGACATCGTCAGGAAGGTGGTCAGGCCTGCCAGCAGCTCGGTGCGCACGCTGGTGCCGTGCTCGCGCAGCTTGAACAGGCGTTCGGGCAGGGACATGGCGGCCTCCGGACGCGGCGGGGGCTGGAAAAGGCACCGGCCGCGCGGGGCGGCCGGTGGCAGCTTACTTCAGGGCCTTGAAGCGCAGGCGCTTGGGACCGGCGTCGTCGCCGAGGCGGCGCTTCTTGTCCTCCTCGTACTCGCGGTAGTTGCCCTGGAAGAACTCCACGTGCGAGTCGCCCTCGAAGGCGAGGATGTGCGTGGCGATGCGGTCCAGGAACCAGCGGTCGTGGGAGATCACGAAGGCGTTGCCCGGGAACTCCAGCAGGGCGTCCTCCAGGGCGCGCAGGGTCTCCACGTCCAGGTCGTTGGACGGCTCGTCCAGCAGCAGCACGTTGCCGCCCTGCAGCAGGGTCTTGGCCATATGCAGGCGGCCGCGCTCGCCGCCGGACAGCGAGCCGACGCGCTTCTGCTGGTCCGGGCCCTTGAAGTTGAAGCGGCCGATGTAGGCGCGCGACTGGATCTCGATGCCGTTGATGTTGAGGATGTCCAGGCCGCCGGACACCTCCTCGAACACGGTCTTGTCCGGGTCCAGCGCGTCGCGGCTCTGGTCCACGTAGGCCAGCTTCACCGTCGGGCCGATGATGATCTCGCCCGAGTCCGGCTTTTCCTGGCCGGTGATCATCTTGAACAGCGTGGACTTGCCGGCGCCGTTCGGGCCGATGATGCCGACGATCGCGCCCGGCGGCACGATGAAGCTCAGGTCGTCGATCAGCAGGCGGTCGCCGAAGCGCTTGGAGACATTGCGGAACTCGATCACGTTGTTGCCCAGGCGCTCGCCGGGCGGGATGAAGATCTCGTTGGTCTCGTTGCGCTTCTGGTACTCGATGCTCTGCAGCTCCTCCAGGCGGGCCAGGCGCGCCTTGCCCTTGGAGCGGCCGCCCTTGGCGTTCTGCCGGGCCCACTCCAGCTCGCGGGCGATGGCCTTCTGGCGCGCCTTCTCCTGGTTCTCCTCCTGGCGCAGGCGCTCTTCCTTCTGCTTGAGCCACTCGGTGTAGTTGCCCTTCCAGGGGATGCCGCGGCCGCGGTCCAGCTCCAGGATCCACTCGGCGGCGTTGTCCAGGAAGTAGCGGTCGTGGGTCACGGCCACCACGGTGCCCGGGTAGCGCTGCAGGAACTGCTCCAGCCACTCCACCGACTCGGCGTCCAGGTGGTTGGTCGGCTCGTCCAGCAGCAGCATGTCCGGCTTGGACAGCAGCAGGCGGCACAGCGCCACGCGGCGCTTCTCGCCGCCGGACAGGTGGGCGATCTTCGCGTCCCACGGCGGCAGGCGCAGGGCGTCGGCGGCGACCTCCAGCTGCTGCTCGAGGGTGTGGGCGTCGCCGGAGGCCAGGATCGCCTCCAGGCGCTCCTGCTCCCTGGCCAGGGCGTCGAAGTCGGCGCCTTCCTCGGCGTAGGCGGCGTAGACCTCCTCCAGGCGCTTCTGCGCCTGCAGGATCTCGCCCACGCCTTCCTCCACCGCCTGGCGCACGGTGTGCTCGGGGTTGAGCTGCGGCTCCTGCGGCAGGTAGCCGATCTTGATGCCGGGCTGCGGGCGGGCCTCGCCTTCGTAGTCGGTGTCCACGCCGGCCATGATCCGCAGCACGGTGGACTTGCCGGCGCCGTTGAGGCCCAGCAGGCCGATCTTGGCGCCCGGGAAGAAGCTCAGCGAGATGTCCTTGATGATCTGCCGCTTGGGCGGGATCACCTTGGACACCCGGTTCATGGTGTAGATGTATTGCGAGGACAAGGCAGACTCCTGGCGCGCGTCCGGCCGGCCCGTGCCAGCGGGCCGGCAAGGTAGGAATGAGGGATAGCCCGCGATTATAGCCCCTTCCCGCGGAGGTGCCCGGCTTCCGGGGGCACCGGGCGGGGCGGGGGCGGCCCGGATTCAGGCGCCGCCCCCGGCCCGCCCGGCGATGCGGCGGCCGGGCGGGCCGGGCCTTACAATCAGCAGCTTGCCCCATCCTCCCCGGAGTGACCGATGTTCCCGCGCGACGCCCGCATCGAAACCTACGACCCCGAACTGGCCCAGGCCATCGCCGCCGAGCGGCGCCGCCAGGAGGACCACGTCGAGCTGATCGCGAGCGAGAACTACGCCAGCCCCCGGGTGATGGAGGCGCAGGGCAGCGTGCTGACCAACAAGTACGCCGAGGGCTACCCGCGCAAGCGCTACTACGGCGGCTGCGAGTACGTGGACGTGGCCGAGCAGCTGGCCATCGACCGCGCCAGGCAGCTGTTCGGCGCCGACTACGCCAACGTGCAGCCGCACTCCGGCTCCCAGGCCAACCAGGCCGTGTACTTCGCCCTGCTGCAGCCGGGCGACACGATCCTGGGCATGTCCCTGGCCCACGGCGGCCACCTGACCCACGGTGCCAGGGTCAACGCCTCGGGCAAGCTGTTCAACGCCGTCCAGTACGGGGTCAACGACCAGGGCCTGATCGACTACGACGAGGTCGAGCGCCTGGCCGTGGAGCACAAGCCGAAGATGGTGGTGGCCGGCTTCTCGGCCTACTCGCGCGTGGTCGACTGGGCGCGCTTCCGTGCCATCGCCGACAAGGTCGGCGCGTACCTGTTCGTGGACATGGCCCACGTGGCCGGCCTGGTGGCCGCCGGGGTGTACCCGAGCCCGCTGCCGCACGCCCACGTGGTCACCTCCACCACCCACAAGACCCTGCGCGGCCCGCGCGGCGGCATCATCCTGGTCAGCCGCCAGGGGGCCGGCGAGGCCTTCGAGGAGATCGAGAAGAAGCTGCAGAGCATCGTCTTCCCGGGCATCCAGGGTGGCCCGCTGATGCATGTGATCGCGGCCAAGGCGGTGGCCTTCAAGGAGGCGCTGGAGCCGGAGTTCAAGGCCTACCAGCAGCAGGTGGTGAAGAACGCCCGGGCCATGGCCCGCACCCTGGTCGAGCGCGGCTACAGGATCGTCTCCGGGGGCACCGACAACCACCTGATGCTGGTGGACATGATCGGCAGGGAGGTGTCCGGCAAGGACGCCGAGGCCGCCCTGGGCCGCGCCCACATCACCGTCAACAAGAACTCGGTGCCCAACGACCCGCGCTCGCCGTTCGTGACCTCGGGCCTGCGCCTGGGTACCCCGGCGGTGACCACCCGCGGCTACACCGAGGCCGACTGCGTCGAGCTGGCCCACTGGATCGCCGACGTGCTCGACAACCCCAACGACGAGGCGGTGATCGCGCGCGTGCGCGAGCAGGTCACCGCGCAGTGCCGGAAGTACCCGGTCTACGGCTGACCGCGGCCGGAACGCGCCGGCGGGCCAGGTCCGCCGGCCGCCGGCCGGCGGGCCGCCAGCGCAAAACGGAGCGCCGCCATGCATTGTCCCTACTGCCAGCACAGCGAAACCCGCGTGATCGACTCGCGCGTGTCCGACGACGGCGCCACCATCCGCCGCCGCCGCGAGTGCGAGGCCTGCGGCGAACGCTTCAGCACCCTGGAGACGGTGGAGCTGAAGCTGCCGGCCATCATCAAGAACGACGGCAGCCGCGAGGCCTTCGACGCGCGCAAGGTGCGGGTGGGCTTCGACCGCGCGCTGCAGAAGCGGCCGGTGTCCGAGGAGCAGATCGAGGCGGCGGTGCGCGCGGTGGTGCACGCCGCGCGCATGAGCGGCGAGCGCGAGCTGCCCTCGCGCCGGATCGGCGAGTTCGTCATGGAGCAGCTGCGCAAGCTGGACCACGTGGGCTACGTGCGCTTCGCCTCGGTCTACCGCAGCTTCCAGGACGTGGCCGACTTCCGCGAGGAGATCGAGAAGCTGGAGCGCGAGCTGCCGCCGGCCGCCGGCCAGCTGCCGCTGCTGCAGGGCGCCGAGGTGGTGCCGCTGGAGCCGCACGGCGAGCGCCAGCGCAAACGCTGAGTGTCCGGTGCGCATCGACTGGCTCAGCGCGCATCCGCGGCATGCCGCCGCGCTGGCGCGGGCCCACGTCGCGGCCTTCGGTGCGCTGCTGCCGGACTGGACCGTGGCCGAGGCGTTGGCCGAGCTGCGCTCGCACGACCGCCCGGCGACGATCCCGTCCACCCTGGTGGCGCTGGACGGGGGCGGCGGCTGGCTCGGTTCGGTGAGCCTGCTGGCCGAGGACCACCCGGACGTCCCGCAGTATTCGCCCTGGCTGGCCAGTCTGTACGTGCGCCCGGAGGCGCGCGGCCGCGGCGTCGGCCGTGCCCTGGTGGCGCGCGCCGTGGCCGAGGCCGGCGCCCTGGGGACGCGGACCCTCTACCTGTACTGCGCCTCCGACATGGCCGTCTGGTACCGTGGCCTGGGCTGGCGCGAACACGAGGTGCTGCGGCTCGGGCCGCTGCTGGTGCACGTGCTGGCCACCGACTGCCTGGAACACGCATGAGCTTCGACGCCTTCGACCACGCCTGCATGGCGCGCGCCCTGGAGCTGGCCGAACGCGGCCTGTACACCGCCCGTCCCAATCCCGCGGTCGGCTGCGTGATCGCGCGCGACGGCCGGGTGGTGGGCGAGGGCTGGCACCCGCGCGCCGGCGAGCCGCACGCGGAGGTGTTCGCCCTGCGCCAGGCCGGCGAGGCCGCGCGGGGCGCCACCGTCTACGTCACCCTGGAGCCGTGCGCCCACCACGGCCGCACCCCGCCGTGCGCCGATGCCCTGGTCGCGGCCGGCGTGGCGCGGGTGGTGGCGGCCGTGCGCGACCCGTTCCCGCAGGTGGACGGGGCCGGGTTCGCCCGCCTGCGCGCGGCCGGCGTCGAGGTGGCCTCCGGCCTGCTGGAGGCGCAGGCGCGCGAGCTCAACCGCGGCTTCCTGGCGCGGGTGCAGCGCGGCCGGCCGTGGCTGCGGGTGAAGCTGGCGGCCAGCCTGGACGGGCGCACCGCCCTGGCCAGCGGCGAGTCGAAGTGGATCACCGGCGAGCAGGCCCGTGCCGACGTGCAGCACTGGCGCGCCCGCAGCGGCGCCATCCTCACCGGCGCGGACACCGTGCTGGCCGACGACCCGGCGCTGACCGCGCGGGTGCAGGCCGAGGTGGTGCCGCCGCTGCGCGTGGTGGTGGACTCGCGCCTGCGCAGCCTGGCGCGTGCGCGGGTGCGCGACGGCGCCGCGCCCACCCTGTACCTGCACGCGCCGGACGTGGTGCCGCCGGCCGGGCTGCAGGCGGAGTTCGCCGCCGTGCCGCTGCGCGACGGCCATCTGGACCTGGAGGTGGCGCTGCGCCTGCTGGGCGAGCGTGGCATCAACGAGGTCCAGGTCGAGGCCGGCCCCGTGCTGTGCGGCGCCCTGCTGCGCGCCGGCCTGGTGGACGAGCTGCTGCTGTACCAGGCGCCGCTGCTGCTGGGCGATGCGGCGCGGCCGCTGTTCGCCGGGCTGGGCATCGGCTCCATGGCCGGGCGCCTGCGCTTCCGCCTGATGGACGAGGCGCGTCTGGGCGAGGACCGGCGACTGCTGCTGCGGCCGCAGGCCTGAAAACGCGGACGGGCCCCGCAGGGCCCGTCCGGTGGCGGGTGGCGGCCGGCCTCAGAAGCTGGCGCGCACGCCCAGGCTGTAGCGGGTGACGTCCTCGTAGGCCTCGATCTCGCCGACCAGGCCCCAGGTGCGGTTGAGGTTCACCTGCAGGCCCAGGCTGCCGAGCCACTCGCCGTCCAGGTCGCTGCCGTCCAGGTAGCCGGCCTTGGCCCACAGCTCCGTGTGCGCCGAAGGCTTGCCGCGCAGGCCGACGGTGGCACGGCCGGCGGTGACGTGCTCGTCCACGAGGTCGACCGGGTCGGCGATGCCGGACAGGCGGACCTTTCCGTTCAGGCGCACCCAGGCCAGGTCGGCGGTGAAGTCCAGGCGGTCGGTGAAGCCCTGGTGCCAGCCGATGCCGAACTCCGGCTGGGCCAGCTCGACCTTCACGCGGCCCGGCGCCAGGCGGTAGGTCTTGGACACCTCGGCGTAGCCACCGAACAGGTAGACCTGGTCGGCAATGGCATAGGAGCCGCGGATGTAGGCGCCGTCCCCCTTGGGGTCGTCCAGCCAGTCGTCGTCGATCTTGACCTCGGTCCAACCGGCTTCGACGTAGGTGTAGCTCATGTCCCCGGCCACCGCGGTGGCGAAGGGCGTGGCGGCCAGCATCAGGGCTGCAACCAGCTTGCGCATATTTCTGTCTCCTGTTCCGTGTATGGCTTCCGTTCCGCGGAAGCCGCACGATCAACCGTGATCGTGCGCACGCAGATTAACGGGATCTTTATGAACGGTTCCGGACGTGCCGGTGCGCCGGTGTAGAATCCGCCCGCCGGGTCTCCCGGCAGAACCGAACGTCTTCAGGGCGGGGTGGAATTCCCCACCGGCGGTAGGCGCGGTCCCGGCATCGCCGGCCCGCGCGAGCCCGCGAGCGCTCCCGCTACGCGGGAGGTCAGCAGATCCGGTCCAAAGCCGGAGCCGACGGTCCGGGCACGCGGCCTGCCGCGCGCCCCACAGTCCGGATGGAAGAAGATGGCCACCACCCGGTCCGCACGCGGACCGGCGGCGGCTCGTGCCTTGGGGCGTTTTTCGCTTCCACTCCTGCGAGAAACGCGACATGCCCTCCTTCTGCAACACCGCTTTCCTGCCTCCGTCCCGGGAGGTGCGCTGATGTTCACCGGCATCATCGAGGGCGTCGGCCGCCTGACCGCGCGCGAGGCGCGCGGTGGCGATGTCCGCTTCACCTTCCAGGTCGGCAGCCTCCCGTTCGACCATGTCTCCCTCGGCGAGAGCATCGCCGTCAACGGCGTGTGCCTGACCGTGGTCGCCTTCGACGCGGCCTCGTTCCAGGCCGACGCCTCCAACGAGACCCTGGCCCTGACCACGCTCGGCACCCTGGAGTCCGGCGCAATGCTCAACCTGGAGCGGGCCATGCGTCCGACCGACCGCCTCGGCGGCCACCTGGTCAGCGGCCACGTGGACGGCATCGGCCGCGTGCTGGCCATCGAACCGGACGCGCGCGCCCAGCGCTGGCGCTTCGCCGCGCCCGCGCACCTGCTGAAGTACATCGCGAAGAAAGGCTCGATCTGCGTGGACGGGGTGAGCCTGACCGTCAACGCCGTGGACGGGGAGGGCTTCGAGGTGGCGCTGATCCCGCACACCGTGGCCCACACCCGCTTCGCCCACATCGGCGTGGGCGAGCCGGTCAACCTGGAGGTGGACCTGGTGGCCCGCTATGTCGAGCGCCTGCTGGCCGCGCGGGAGGTGCAGGCATGAGCTTTGCGCCCATCCCCGAGCTGCTGGAGGAGATCCGCGCCGGCCGCATGGTCGTGATCGTGGACGACGAGGACCGCGAGAACGAGGGCGACCTGATCATGGCCGCCGAGCTGGTCCGCCCGGCCGACATCAACTTCATGGTCACCCATGCCCGCGGCCTGGTGTGCCTGAGCATCACCCGCGAGCGCGCCAACCAGCTCGGCCTGGCGCCGATGGTCTGGCACAACACCGCCCAGTTCCAGACCAACTTCACCGTCTCCATCGAGGCGGCCGAGGGCGTGACCACCGGCATCTCCGCCTACGACCGCGCCCACACCATCCGCACCGCGGTCAAGCCTGATGCCAAGCCTTCCGACCTGTCGCAGCCGGGCCACATCTTCCCGCTGATCGCCCAGCCGGGCGGCGTGCTGACCCGTGCCGGCCACACCGAGGCGGCCTCCGACCTGCCGCGCCTGGCCGGCCTGGAGCCGGCCGGCGTGCTGGTGGAGATCCTCAATCCCGACGGCACCATGGCACGGCGCCCGCAGCTGGAGGCCTTCGCCCGCGAGCACGGGCTGAAGATCGGCTCCATCGCCGACCTGATCGCCTGGCGCCTGGCCACCGAGCACACCGTCGAACGGGTGGATGAACGCGACATCCAGACCGAGTTCGGCCCGTTCCGCCTGGTCACCTACCGCGACCGCATCGCCCACGAGCTGCACTTCGCCCTGGTGCGCGGCAACCCGGACGGGCAGCGGCCGACCCTGGTGCGCGTGCAGGTGGAGAATCCCCTGGCCGACCTGCTGCACTGGCGGCGCGAGGACTTCGGCGTGGCCGCCACCGACGCGCTGCGCGCCATCGCCGCCGAGGGCGAAGGCGTGATGGTGGTGCTCTCGGCCCCGCGCGACAGCGAGGCGCTGCTGGCCCGCCTGCGCGAGCAGCCGGAGCCGCGCGCCGGGCACAAGGACAAGGACGTGGGCCAGTGGCGGCGCAACGGCGCCGGAGCGCAGATCCTGGCCGACCTGGGCCTGCGCAGGCTGCGTGTGCTGGGTACGCCGCGCCGCCAGGTGGGCCTGTCCGGCTTCGGCCTGGAAGTCGTCGAATACCTGGCCCCGTGACCGCCGGCCGGCCCCACCGGCCCGGCGGCCCCGCGTCCGGTAAACTGTGCGACCCCCGACAATCCCCGATCCCATGCCCCTTTACGAAGGTGATCTCCGCCTGCCGGACGGCGCCCGCTTCGCCATCCTCGCCAGCCGCTGGAACGCGCGCATCACCGACGCCCTGGTCGCCGGCGCGCGCCGCTGCCTGGCCGACAACGGCGTGCCGGAAGCGGCGGTGGACGTGGTGCGTGTGCCCGGCGCCTGGGAGCTGCCGATGGTCGCGCGCCGCCTGGCCGCCGCCGGCGGCCACGCCGCGCTGATCGCGCTCGGCTGCGTGGTGCGCGGCGACACCCGCCACTACGAGCACGTGGCCGACCTGTGCGCCGAGGGCCTGATGCGCGTGGCCCTGGACACCGGGGTGCCGGTGCTCAACGGCGTGCTGGCGGTGGAGCGCTTCGAGGACGCCGAGGCCCGCGCCGGTGGCAGCCACGGCAACAAGGGCGAGGAAGCGGCGATGGCCGCGCTGGAAATGGTCAACCTGCTGGAGCGCCTCCCATGAGCCGTTCGTTCCGCAACCGCACCGGCGTCGATCCGGTCCTGCGCGCCCGCGCCCGCCGCCGCGCCCTGCAGGCCATCTACGCCTGGCAGATTTCCGGCGGCACCCCGCAGCAGGTGATCGCCCAGTTCGCCCACGAGCAGGCGCACGAGGTGGCCGACCTGGCCTACTTCGAGGACCTGGTGACCGGCGTGCTGACCCACCGCGCCAGCCTGGACGAAGCCCTGGCCCCGCACCTGGACCGCGCCGTGGAGGAGGTGGACGCCATCGAACGCGCGGTGCTGCGCGTGGCCGCCTACGAGCTGCTGCACCGCCTGGACGTGCCGTACCGCGTGGTCATCAACGAGGCCATCGAGACCGCCAAGCGCTTCGGCTCCGAGCACGGCCACACCTACGTCAACGGCGTGCTCGACCGCGCCAGCGCGCAGTGGCGCGCCGCCGAGGTGCAGGCCGCGCGCAACGGCGGGCGCTGAGCGGCGCCGCGCGGGAGGCGTGGCGATGGCCGAGTTCGACCTGGTCGAACGCATCCGCCGCCGCGCCGGCGCGCGCGCCGACGTGCGCCTGGGCATCGGCGACGACGCCGCGCTGCTGCAGGTGCCGGCCGGCCACGAGCTGGTGGTCACCGCCGACACCCTCAACGCCGGCGTGCATTTTCCCGCCGGCACCGCGCCCGCCGACCTGGGCTGGAAGGCGCTGGCGGTGAACCTCTCCGACCTGGCCTCGATGGGCGCGCGCCCGGCCTGGTGCACGCTGTCGCTGTCCCTGCCCGGGGCCGCGGAGGCCTGGCTGGACGGCTTCCTCGACGGCTTCCTGGAGCTGGCCGCGCGCCACGACGTGGCGCTGGTGGGGGGGGACACCACCCGCGGCCCGCTGTCGGTGGCGGTGACCGCCCTGGGCCTGGTGGAGCAGGGCGCCGCGTTGCGCCGCGACCGTGCCCGCGCCGGCGACGAGGTGTGGGTCACCGGCACCCTGGGCGATGCCGCTGCGGCGCTGGTGCTGGACGGGCACATGCCCGCGCCCGGCGGCGCCACGCCGGTGGCCGGGGAAGAGGCGCGGGCGTTCCTGCGCGCGCGCCTGCACCGGCCCACGCCACGGGTGGAGGCCGGGCGCTCCCTGCTCGGCCTGGCCCGTGCCTGCGTGGACGTGTCCGACGGCCTGCTGGCCGACCTGGGGCACATCTGCGAACGCAGCGGCGTGGGCGCGGAGGTGTGGCTGGAGGCCCTGCCGGCCTCGCCGGCGCTGGCGGCCGTGTCCGGCGCGCGGCGCGCCGCGCTGCAGGCAACCGGTGGCGACGACTACGAGCTGTGCTTCACCGCGCCGGCGGCGCTGCGCGAGGAGGTGGCGCAGGTGCTGGAACAGGCCGGCGTGGAGGCCACCCGCATCGGCCGCATCGTGGCAGGCTCCGGCGTGCGCGCCCTGGCCGCCGACGGCAGCCCGTGGCAGCCCCCGCACGCCGGCTACCAGCACTTCGCGCCGGCATCCCCCCTGTAGGAGCCGCGTCCGCGGCGACCTGGCCGGCGCATCCGAAGCCGGCGTTCAAGCGTCACGGCACGGACGCTCCCGGCTCGCGTGCGTGCGCCGCGACCGGACGTGCACGTCGCATCGCCGCGCATGCGGCTCCTACAATGGCGGGGCAACGCCGGGAGGCCGCCTTGGACATCCACGATTTCGACGCCGTCACCCTCGACCAGCTGCGCGCCGGCGGCGGGCTGAAATGGCGCGCCTTCCCCGACTGCATCGGCGCCTTCGTCGCGGAGATGGACTTCGGCCTGGCCCCGCCGATCGCCGCCGCGTTGCAGCAGGCCCTGGCCCGCGGCCAGGTCGGCTACCTGTCGCCGGACCTGACCCGCGCCCTGGCCGAGGCCTGCGCCGACTGGCAGCGCCGCCACCACGGCTGGGAGGTGCCGGCCGAAGCCATCCACGCCGTGCCGGACGTGCTGGGCGCGCTGGAGGTGGTGCTGCGCCATTACCTGCCGGCGGCCACGCCGGTGGCGCTGCCGGTGCCCAACTACATGCCGTTCATTCCGCTGCTGCGGCTGCTGGGCCATCCGGTGCTGGAGGTGCCGATGCGGCGCGAGGACGGCGCCTGGGTGCTGGACGAGGCCGCGCTGGAGGAGGCTTTCGCCCGCGGCGCGCGCCTGCTGGTGCTGTGCAACCCGCACAACCCGATCGGCAAGGTGTACGGCCGTGACGAGCTGGCGCGCATCGCGGCCATCGCCGCGCGCTTCGACGCGCGCGTGTTCGCCGACGAGATCCACGCGCCGATCGTCTATCCCGGCCACCGCCACGTGCCCTATGCCTCGGTGTCGGAGCAGGCCGCGCGCCAGGCCATCACCGCGGTGTCCGCATCCAAGGCCTGGAACCTGGCCGGGCTGAAGTGCGCGCAGCTGGTGTTCACCCGTGACGAGGACCTGGCGCTGTGGCGACGCATAGACCTGTTCGCCGGCCATTCCACCGCCACCCCGGGCGTGATCGCGCACACCGCCGCCTGGCGCGAGGGCGATGCCTGGCTGGCGCGGGTGCTGGAGTACCTGGAGGGCAACCGCGCGCTGCTCGGGCAGTTGCTGCGCGAGCGCCTGCCGCAGTTGCACTGGATCGCACCGCAGGGCACCTACCTGGCCTGGCTGGACTGCCGCGCGCTGCCGCTGGAGATGCCGCCGCACGCCTTCTTCCGCCGCCGCGCGCGCGTGGCCCTGACCGACGGCGCCGAATGCGGCACCGGCGGCGAAGGCCACGTGCGGCTCAACTTCGCCATGCCGCGCCCGCTGCTGCGCGAGGCCATCGAACGCATGGCCGAGGCCGTCGCCTCCCTGTAGGAGCCGCGTCCGCGGCGACCCGGCAGGCGTAACCGGCGCCGGCGTCCCACCGCCACGTTGCGAGCGCCCGGCACGGGTGCATCCGTCGCGACCGGCGGCGCGCGTCGTGTCGCCGCTTGCGCGGCTCCTACAGGGGGGGCAGGACCTTGCCGGGGTTGAGGATGCCGTCGGGGTCGAGGGCGGCCTTGACCGCACGCATGGCGGCCAGGGTGGGGGCGTCGAAGGCGCGGGCCATCCAGTCGCGCTTGGCCACGCCGATGCCGTGTTCGCCCGAGAGCGTGCCACCCAGGGCGATCACCTGCGCGAACAGGCCCTCCAGCGCCGCCTGCGCGCGCGCCGATTCGGCCGCATCCTCGGGGTGGTACATGATGTTGACGTGCAGGTTGCCGTTGCCGGCATGGCCGAACACCACGATCGGCAGGGCATGTTGCGCCGACAGCGCCTCGGCGGCGGCCACCAGGTCCGGGATGCGCGAGACCGGCACCACCACGTCCTCGTTGATCTTGCCCGGGGCGATGCCGCGCAGCGCCGGCGAGAGCGCGCGCCGCGCCGCCCACAGGCGGTCGCGCGCGGCCCCGTCCATGGCCACGTCCAGGTCGAGCAGGCCCTCGCCCTGGGCGGCCTCGGCCAGCGCCTGCAGGGCCAGGGGCAGGATGTCGTGGTCGCCGTCGGCCTCCACCAGCAGCATGGCGCCGGCCTCGGGCACGTCGCTGCCGTTGCGGCGGAGCAGGGCGATGGCGCTGCGGTCCATGAACTCCAGCATCGCCGGCACCTGCGGCTGCGCCATCAGCCGCGCCACCGCCGCCGCGGCGGCGGCCGCGTCGCGGTAGAACACGCGCAGTCCGGCCTGCGCCACCGGCCGCGGCAGCAGCCTCAGCGTGGCCTCGACGATCAGGGCCAGGGTGCCTTCGCTGCCGACGATCAGGTGGGTGAGGTCGTAGCCGGTGGCGTCCTTGGTCCACGGCCCGCCGCAGCGGATCAGCTCGCCGGTGCCGGTCACCGCCACCAGGCCCAGCACGTTGTCGCGGGTGGCGCCGTACTTCACCGCGCGCGGGCCGCCGGCGTTGCAGGCCAGGTTGCCGCCGACGGTGCAGTGTTCGGCACTGGACGGATCCGGCGCCCAGAACAGGCCGTGCGGCTGCAGCGCCTGCTGCAGGGCGGCGTTCGGCACGCCCGGCTCGACCACCGCGCAGCGGTCGCCGGGGCTGATCGCCAGGATCCGGTCCATGCGCGCGAAGGAGACCACCACGCCGCCGGCGAAGGGCACCGCGCCGGCGGCGGTGCCGGTGCCGGCGCCGCGCGCCACCACCGGCACGTGGTGGGCGCGGCAGGCGCGCACGATCGCGGCCACCTGGGCGCGGTCGCGTGGCAGGGCCACGCCGTCGGGCAGGGCATGGCGGCGGGAGTCGTCCCCGCCGTGCGCGGCGCGCGCCGCCTCGTCGGTGCGCCAACCTTCGGCGCCCAGCAGGGCGGACAGTTCGGCGTCGAGGGCGGCAGGCAGCGCGGTCATCGCCGGATTGTACGGCGCGGCCGCGCGGGGACGGTCAGACCTCGTCCAGGCGGAAGGCGTCGCGGGTCCAGACGATGTGCGGGGAGGCCGGGTCGCCGTGGGCGGCGACCACGTCGAAGCGGCAGGGCAGCTCCGCCAGCTGCGGGCGGGCGGCCAGGTAGGCCTGCGCGGCATGGACCAGCCGGCGCCGCTTGCCGGCGTCCACCGAAGCCAGGCCGTCGCCGAAGGCGTGGCCGGCGCGGTAGCGCACCTCGACGAACACCACGGTGTCGCCCTCGGCGCCGGGTTCGCGCATCACCAGGTCCAGCTCGCCGCCGCGGCTGGCGACGTTGCTGGCCAGGGTGCGCAGGCCGGCGCGCTCCAGGCGGGCGCGGACCGCGGCCTCGACCACCGCGCCGCGCGTGCGGCCGGTGTCCCGGAGGCGGCCTCCCTGCCGCGGCGCCATGGCCGTCAGTCGCGCAGCGGCACCGGGGTGCCGCCGCTGAAGGTGGCCCAGGCCGGCTGGCGCAGCACCGCGCCGAAGCCGTCCAGGCGCAGGGTGCCGGTGGCCCCGCGCAGTTCGCCGTCGGCGCGGGTGGCCAAGCGTTCCAGGTAGGCACTGATGCGCCAGGCGTCGTAGCCGAAGGCGAACAGGCGCGCGGCCGGGCCGCGCGCGGTGGGCACCAGCTCGGCGGCACGCTGGGCCGAAGGCAGCTGCGCCGCGCCGCGCACCGGCCAGGCCTCGGTCGGATACACGATGCCGTCCAGCACCGCGTCCTCCTCCGCCCTGCCGGTGCCGGAGGTCAGCTGCGAGGTGGCCACCCGGGTCTTGGCACCCAGCCCGGCCAGGGCCAGCTGCGGGACCAGTGCCCGCGCCTGTGGGCCGCGCATGGCCAGGAACACCGCATCCGCGCCGGCGGCCGCGGCCTGCACCAGTTGCGCGCTGACGTCGCCGGGCTGCTCGCCCACGCGCACCGTGGCGGCCACTTCGCCGCCGCGCTCGGCCAGGCGCCGGGCGAAGGCCTCGGCGGCGCGCTGGCCGTTCTCGTCGTTGGCGGCGATGACCAGCACGCGGCGGTGTTCGCGCGCGACCAGGTAGTCGGCCGCGGCCACGCCGTCCTCCTCCGGCGCCAGCGAGAAGGTGGCGTGGCCGGGCGGGGGCGGCACGTTGCCGCGGTTGAGCGCCAGGGTGGGCACGCCGGCGCTGGCCTGGCCGAACACGGCGCCGACCTCCTCGCGCGACAGCGGGCCGATCACGAAGTCGGCCTGCTCGGCCGTCGCGCGGGCGTAGGCGGCCAGGGCCCCGGCCGGGGTGCCGGCGGTGTCGTAGAAGCGGATCTCCGGGCGCTGGCGGGTCTCGCCGTAGTAGCCGGCCAGCAGGCCGTCGCGCACCGAGGCGGCGGCGGTGGACAGCGGGCCGCTGAGCGGCAGCAGCACCGCCAGCCGGCGCGGCGGCCGGTAGCCGTCGGCGGCGGCCGGCGGCCGGTCGTCGAAGTTCCAGGCCGGATCCCGGTCGAACGGACGCGGCAGCGGCAGGCCGCGGCGCAGCAGGGCGCGCGCGGTGAAGTTGTACAGCGGCTCGCCGGCCGGCAGCGCCGCGGCGCGGGCGCCCAGGGTGGCGTCGTCCAGGCCCGAGAGCAGGCGCTCGATCGCGCGGCGGTTGTCCTCGCGCGCCTGGCCCTGCAGGCCGGCGTCGGCGCGCGCGCGCGCGGCCGCGGCGCCGATGGCGTCGCCGGCGGCTTCCAGGGCCGCGCCCTGGGCCAGCTGCCAGCGGGCCTGCTGCCCCGTCGGCAGCAGTGCCGGATCGCCGTCCAGGGGGACCGGCACCTGGCCGTCGGCCAGCGCCAGCTCGGCCCGCAGCAGCGCTAGGCGGGCGCGGCTGGCGCCGCCCACCCGGCGCGCCTCGACCTGCGCCAGCAGGCTGCGCGCGCGCGCCTCGTCCCCGGCCTCGCGCCAGGCGAAGGCGGCGTCGGCCAGCAGGGCGTGGCGCTGGCCGTTGCGCGCGGTGGCCGCCAGCGCCTCCAGCTGCTGCGCGGCCTGGCGCGCCTGGCCCTGCTCCAGCAGGGCGATGGCCGCGGCGTGGCCCGGATCGGCGCTGGGCGCGGGCGCCACCGAGGCGCAGCCGGCGGCCAGCAGTACGGCCAGGCCGGGTGCCAGCCAGCGCCGGGCCGGGTGCGGTTGCTGGGGTGCGCGCGTGTGCCTGTCCATGCGGGGGCCGGGCCTCGGTGAAAAGGGCTTACGATTCTATCCCTCCCACCGTCGCCCCGACCTTGATGTCCGCCCCCACCCTGTACGTCGTCGCCACGCCCATCGGCAACCTGGGCGACCTGTCCCCGCGGGCCCAGCAGGTGCTGCGCGAGGTGGCGGCGGTCTGCGCCGAGGATACCCGCCGCAGCGGCCAGCTGCTGGCGCACTTCGGCATCGGCACCCCGCTGCTGGCCCTGCACGAGCACAACGAGCAGCAGCTGGCCGAGCGCCTGGTGGCGCGGCTGCTGGGCGGCGAGTCGCTGGCCCTGGTCAGCGACGCCGGCACGCCGCTGGTCAGCGACCCCGGCTACCGCCTGGTGCGCGCCGCCCGCGAGGCGGGGGTCAGGGTCAGCCCGGTGCCGGGCCCGTGCGCGGCCATCGCCGCGCTGAGCGTGGCCGGCCTGCCCTCGGACCGCTTCGCCTTCGAGGGCTTCCTGCCGGCCAAGGCCTCGGCCCGGCGCGAGCGCCTGGCCGCGCTGGCGGGCGAGCCGCGCACCCTGGTCTTCTATGAGTCGGCCCACCGCATCGCGGAGATGCTGGAGGATGCCTGCGCGGCCTTCGGCCGGGATCGTCCGGCGGTGCTGGCGCGCGAGCTGACCAAGCTCTATGAGACCGTGCTCGACGGCACCCTGGGGGGGCTGCGCGAGCGCGTCCACGCCGACGCCGACCAGCGCCGGGGCGAGTTCGTGGTGGTGGTGCAGGGCGCCGGCGACGACGCCGACGCGCGCCTGGCCGAGGGACGGCGCCTGTACGCCCGCCTGGCCGAGCACCTGCCGCCCTCCACCGCGGCCAAGCTGGCCGCGGAGCTGACCGGCGCCCCACGCAAGGCGCTCTACGGCGGCTGAGGGCCCCTCGGGCGTGCGACAATGCGCCCTGGCGGAGTCGGCCAGACAGTCGCGGCACCCTTCGCGGGTGTCGAGGAAAGTCCGGGCTCCACAGGGCACGGTGCCAGGTAACGCCTGGGCGGCGCGAGCCGACGGAAAGTGCAACAGAAAGCAAACCGCCGATGGCCCGGCCGTCCCGCAAGGGGCGCCGGGATCAGGCAAGGGTGAAATGGTGCGGTAAGAGCGCACCGCGAGCCTGGTAACAGGCCGGCACGGCAAACCCCACCGGGAGCAAGGCCAAATAGGGACCCCATGACGTGGCCCGCGTCGGGTCCGGGTAGGCTGCTAGAGCGCCGCGGCGACGCGGCGCCCAGAGGAATGACTGTCCACGACAGAACCCGGCTTACCGGCCGGCTCCGCCCCTCCATTTCCTCCGGCCGTCCGGCGGCATGAGCCCCGGACGGCCGCGTCTGCCCGTGCGCCGCCTCCGCGGCGTCCACCCGCCCAATACTGTGACGGACATCACAAGGACTTCCTGTTGCGCGAACCGGGTGCCGCGGGCGTGGCGGGGCCGGATCCGGGGCCTGGTCCGGGCTGCCGGCCTCCACGCGGCCTTCACGGAGGCCGATTCTCAAAAAATGAGACTAAACAGCGACTTGTGGAAAACCCTTGAACTTGTCTGTGAACATCGCTGCAAATCATTGACGCAACAGGCGATTTTTTCTGCCGGAGCCTGTTGACAACCCTGTTGGTGACCCCTAAGGTGGGCATCCGAGGGAAAACCGGGGATTTCGTGGTTTTCCGTGGTTGAACTGCCTCCCAGCCGGGGTCGAGAGTGTTCCAGGGCGAGACCGCCATCACCGTGGACGACAAGGGGCGCGTGGCCATCCCGACGGCCTACCGCGACCTGATCGCGCGCGAGTGCGGCAACCGCCTGGTGATCACCTACAACCCGTTCGAGGCCGGGTCGCTGTACCTGTACCCCTACAAGGAGTGGGAACGGGTGCGCGACGCGGTCAACAAGCTGCCCAGCACCCGGGCGGCGCACCGCAGCCTGCAGCTGAAGCTGGTTGGTGCCGCCACCCCCGTGGAGCCGGACGCCAACGGGCGCATCTCCATCCCGGCCAGCCACCGCAGCGCGGTCGGCATCGAGAAGAAGGCCGTGCTGCTGGGCATGGGGGACAAGTTCGAGCTTTGGAGCGAGCAGGCGCACCACGCGCAGATCCGGCGGACGCTGACCGACGAGGATCTGAGCGAGCACATGCTCGACCTGAGGTTGTGAGCATGGGGGACCGGATGCGCATGGGCGCGCAGGCCGGCCACCCCGCTGACCCGTCAGCGCCGGCGGCGCACCTGCCGGTGCTGTTCACGCAGGTCATGGATGGGCTGCGCGTGGTCGCGGATGGACGCTACCTGGACGGCACCTTCGGGCGCGGCGGCCACGCGCGCGGGGTGCTGCAACGACTCGGCCCGGGAGGCCGGCTGCTGCTGATGGACAAGGACCCGGAAGCGATCGCGGAAGCCGAGCGCAGCTTCGGCGGCGACCCGCGCGTGGCCATCCGGCGCGGCAGCTTCGCCACGCTCAGTGCCTGGGAGCAGGCCCGCGACCTGGACGGGGTGCTGTTCGACCTGGGCGTGTCCTCGCCGCAGCTGGACGTGGCCGAGCGCGGCTTCTCCTTCGGCAAGGACGGGCCGCTGGACATGCGCATGGACCCGGACTCGGGCGAGAGCGCCGCGCAGTGGCTGGCGCGCGCCGACGAGGCCGAGATCGCCGAGGTGCTGTGGCGCTACGGCGAGGAGAAGCAGAGCCGGCGCATCGCCCGCGCCATCGTCGCGCGCCGCGCGGTCAAACCGCTGACCCGCACCGCCGAGCTGGCCGAGCTGGTGGCCGGCGTGGTGCCGCGCGGCAAGGACCGGAGCCATCCGGCCACGCGCAGCTTCCAGGCCATCCGCATCCACATCAACCGCGAGCTGGCCGACCTGGAGGCCGGGCTGGACGCGGCCCTGGCCGCGTTGCGCCCGGGCGGGCGGCTGGCGGTGATCAGCTTCCACTCGCTCGAGGACCGCATCGTCAAGCAGTTCATCGCGCGCCATGCCAAGGCGCCGCCGGCCAACCGCCGCCTGCCGCAGCAGGAGGCGTTCGTGCCGATGCTGGCCGCCATCGGCGGCGCGATCCGCGCCGACGAGGCGGAGGTGGCCGCCAACCCGCGTGCGCGCAGCGCCGTGCTGCGCGTGGCCGAGAAGCTGCCGGTGGCGGAGGTGGCGCCATGATCGCCCGCATCCTGGCCGGCGTGCTGCTGCTGGCCGTGGTGGCCAGCGCCATCGGCGTGGTCTACCAGCGCTACCGCCACCGCCAGCTGTTCGTGGAGCTGACCCGGCTGGAGCGCGAGCGCGACGAGCTGAACATCGAATTCGGCCGGCTGCAGCTGGAGCAGGCCACCTGGGCCCAGGCCAACCGCATCGACCAGGTCGCGCGGCAGCGGCTGGGGATGAAGTTCCCCGAGGCCGAGGACATCGTGGTGGTGCGGCCATGAAGCGCGCCCCCCGCCAGCGCAGCAAGTTCAACCTCCGCGGCCGCATGATGCTGGTCGCGTGCACGCTCGGCCTGTGCTCGGTCGCGCTGGTCGGCCGCGCCGCCTACGTGCAGCTGGTCAACGCCGATTTCTACCAGCGCCAGGGCGAGGCGCGCTTCGTGCGCGAGATCCCGATCCCGACCTCGCGCGGCATGATCACCGACCGCAACGGCGAGCCGCTGGCGGTGTCCACCCCGGTCGAGTCGATCTGGGCCAACCCGCAGGAGCTGCTGCGCTACCCCGAGCGCCTGCCGGAGCTGGCCAAGGCCCTGGACGTGCCGCTGGACCAGCTGGCCAGCCGCCTGTCGCAGCGCGCCGACAAGGAGTTCGTCTACCTCAAGCGCCGGATCAACCCGGACCAGGCCAGGGCGATCCTGGCCCACAACATCCCCGGGGTGTTCAGCCAGCGCGAGTTCCGCCGCTTCTACCCGCAGGGCGAGGCGATGGCCCACGTGCTGGGCTTCACCAACATCGACGACCGCGGCCAGGAGGGCCTGGAGCTGGCCTTCGACGAGTGGCTGCGTGGCAAGCCCGGCGCCAAGCGTGTGATCCGCGACCGCCACGGCCGCATCGTCGAGAACATCGACCTGATCCGTCCCGCCGAGCCGGGCAAGGACCTGACCCTGTCGATCGACCGCCGGATCCAGTTCCTGGCCTACCGCGAGCTGCGCAACGCGCTGGCCACGCACAAGGCCAGCAGCGGTTCGGCGGTGGTGCTGGACGTGGCCACGGGCGAGATCCTGGCCATGGTCAACCTGCCCAGTTACAACCCCAACGCGGTCACCGGCCACAACCCGGACGCGCGCCGCAACCGCGCGGTCACCGACCTTGTCGAGCCGGGCTCGACCATGAAGCCGATCACCGTGGCCGCGGCGCTGACCGCCGGCACCGCCAGGCTCGACACCCGGGTGGACACCAGCCCGGGCTACATGGCGCTGGGCCGGTTCACCATCCGCGACCACCACAACTACGGGGTGCTGGACGTCACCGGCATCATCACCAAGAGCTCCAACCTGGGCTCGGTGAAGCTGTCCGAGCCGCTGTCGGCGCAGTTCTTCTACGATTTCATCCGCCGCTTCGGCTACGGCAGTGCGCCGCAGAGCGGCTTCCCCGGCGAGGCCGCCGGCGTGGTGCTGCCGCCTTCGCGCTGGAACGGCCTGACCAAGGCCACCATGTCCTACGGCTACGGTCTGTCGGCCACCGCGCTGCAGGTCGCCCAGGCCTACGCGGCGCTGGGCAACCACGGCCGCCTGATCACGCCCACCTTCGTCAAGGGCCAGATCAACGAGGCGCGCCAGGTGGTGGCCCCGGAGATCGCCGATGCGGTGGTGCGGATGATGCAGACGGTGACCGAGCCGGGCGGCACCGCCACCCAGGCCGCGATCCTGGGCTACCACGTGGCCGGCAAGACCGGCACCTCGCGCCAGGCCGCCGCCGGCGGCTATTCGCGCCGCTACACCACGCTGTTCGCCGGCCTGGTGCCGGCGACCAACCCGCGCTTCGCCACCGTGGTGGTGATCAACGATCCGCAGGGCGGCGCCTACTACGCCGGCCTGGTCGCCGCGCCGGTGTTCCGCGCGGTCATGGAGGACACGCTGAGGCTGATGGACGTACCGCCGGACGACATCGAGACCTGGCTGGCCGCCCAGGCCAAGGGCGAGGCCAAGCGCCAGGCGGCGCTGCCGCCCCTGCCGCCGCCGCTGGAGGAGGAACCCTACGACGCGGCCATTCCCGCGGCGATGCCTGGGGTGGGCGATGGAGGCGAGCCATGAGCCGCACCATGCCCCTGTCGCGCCTGCTGCCGGACGTCGCGCTGCCGCGCGACGTGGCCGTTTCCGGGCTGGTGATGGACAGCCGCGAGGTCAGGCCGGGCGATGTCTTCGTCGCCATCGCCGGCTTCGGCACCCACGGCCTGGCCTTCGCCCGCCAGGCGCTGGAGGCCGGAGCGGTGGCGGTACTGTTCGAACCGCCGGCGCCGGAGGCGTACCCGCCGCCGCCGGAGGCCATCCCGGTGCCCGGCCTGCGCGCCCGCCTGGGCGCGATGGGCGACCTGTTCCACGGCCATCCCTCGCACGCGATGACCATGGTCGGGGTCACCGGCACCAACGGCAAGACCTCGACCGTGCAACTGCTGACCCAGGCCTGGCACCTGCGTGGCGTGCGCGCCGGCAGCATCGGCACCCTGGGCGTGGGCGTGTACGGCCAGGTGCGCCCGACCGGCTTCACCACGCCACTGGTGCTGCCCATGCACGCGCTGCTGGGCCAGCTGCGCGACGCCGGCGTGCAGGCCGTGGCCATGGAGGTCAGCTCGCACGCCCTGGACCAGGGCCGGGTGGACGGCGTGCACTACGACGTGGCGGTGTTCACCAACCTCACCCGCGACCACCTGGACTACCACGGCGACATGGAGCGCTACGGCCTGGCCAAGGCGCGCCTGTTCGAGCGCCCGGGCCTGCGCGCGGCGGTGCTGAACCTGGACGACGCCTACGCCCGCACCCTGCGCGGCCACCTGGCGCCGGAGGTGCGTGTGGTGGGCCTGAGCTCGCGCGGCCAGGACGGTGCCACGGTGCGCGCCGACAACCTGCGCCTGGACGTGCGCGGCATCGGCTTCGACCTGGTGGTGGACGGCCAGGCGCACGCGGTCGCCTCGCCGCTGCTGGGCCGCTTCAACGTGGACAACCTGCTGGCCGTGGCCGGCGTGCTGCACGCGCTGGGCGAGGCCCCCGGCAGCATCGCCGCCACCCTGGCGCAGCTGCAGCCGGTGCCCGGGCGCATGAACCGCCTGGGCGGCGACGGCGTGCGCCCGCTGGTGGTGATCGACTACGCGCACACCCCCGACGCGCTGGCCCAGGCGCTGGCCAGCCTGCGCGCCCATGCCGCGGCGCGGCTGCTGTGCGTGTTCGGCTGCGGCGGCGACCGCGACCGCGGCAAGCGCCCGCAGATGGCGCGGATCGCCGAGGCCGGCGCCGACAAGGTGTTCGTCACCGACGACAACCCGCGCACCGAGGATGGCGAGACGATCGTGGCCGACATCCTGGCCGGCTTCGCCCGCGCGGAGGCGGTGGTGGTGGAGCGTGACCGTGCCCGCGCCATCGCCCGCGCCATCGCCGAGGCCGGCCCGCAGGACATCGTGCTGGTGGCCGGCAAGGGCCACGAGCCGTACCAGGAGATCAACGGCGTGCGCCATCCGTTCGACGACACGCTGGTGGCGCGCGCCGCGCTGGAGGGCCGGGCATGAACCGCATCCCGCTCTCGCTGGTGGCGCACTGGGCCGGTGGCGAACTGCACGGCGAGGACGTGCTGGTGGACGCCATCGGCCACGACACCCGCAGCCTGGTCCCCGGCAGCCTGTACGTGGCCCTGCAGGGCGAGCGCTTCGACGGCCATGCCTTCGTCGCCGACGCGGCCCGGCGCGGCGCCGTCGCCCTGCTGGTCGAGCGGCCCATGGCCACGGACCTGCCGCAGGTGCAGGTGCCCGACAGCCTGCGCGCGCTGGCGCGCATCGCCGCCGGCATGCAGCGTGGCCGCCGGGCGAAGGTGGTGGCCATCACCGGCAGCAACGGCAAGACCACGGTCAAGACCCTGCTGCTGGAGATCCTGCGCCGCGCCGGTCTGGCCTACGCCAATCCCGGCAACCGCAACAACGAGGTCGGCCTGCCGCTGGCGGTGATCGACGCACCGGAGGACGCCGACTTCGCCATCTACGAGATGGGCGCCGGCAAGCCGGGCGACATCGCCTACCTGACCGAGGTGGTGCCGCCGCACGTGGCGCTGGTCAACAACATCGCCCCGGCGCACCTGGAGCGCATGGGCAGCCTGCTGGGCGTGGCGCAGACCAAGGGCGCCATCTACGCCGCGCTGGGCGAGGGCGGGGTGGCGGTGGTCAACGCCGACGAGGCCTTCGCGCCGTGGTTCGAGCAGCAGGTGATCCGCCCGGCCGGGACCGGCCGCCGTGTGCTGCGCTTCGGCCTGGAGGCCAGCGCCGAGGTGACCGCGCGCGACCTGCGGCCGGGTGCCGGCGGGCAGCGCTTCACCCTGGCCACGCCGGAGGGCGAGGCCGAGGTCGTGTTGCAGCTGCCCGGCCGCCACAACGTGCGCAACGCCCTGGCCGCCGCCGCTCTGGCGCTCGCCTGCGGTGTGCCGCTGGCCACCGTCGCCGAGGGCCTGGCCGCGGCGCAGCCGGTGCCGGGCCGCCAGGTGGCGCACGTGCTGGCCGACGGCACCGTGCTGGTGGACGACAGCTACAACGCCAACCCCGGTTCGGTGGCCGCGGCCATCGACGTGCTGGCCGCCTCCGGCGACGAGGCCTGGCTGGTGCTGGGCGACATGCGCGAGCTGGGCCCGGACGCCGAGGCACTGCACGCCGAGGCCGGCGCCCGCGCCCGCGCCGCCGGCATCGCCCGGCTGTACGCGCTGGGGCCGCTGAGCGCCTCCGCGGCGCGCGCCTTCGGCGAGGGCGGGCGGCATTTCGGGACGCACGAGGCCCTGGCCGCGGCGCTGCGGGAGGACCTGCGCGCCGCGCCGGCGCCGCGCGAGGGGGGCGGGCGCCGGCTCCTGGTGAAGGGTTCGCGCGGAAGCGCGATGGACAGGATCGTGACTGCGCTGCTGGCGCGGGGAGACGTATAGATGTTGCTTGAACTGGCGCGCTGGCTGCACAAGCTCGAGAGCTTCTTCGGGCTGTTCGGCTACATCACCTTCCGCGGCATCCTCGCCGCGCTGACCGCGCTGTTCCTGTCCCTGTGGATGGGGCCGGCGGTGATCCGCCGTCTCGGCCAGCTCAAGGGCGGCCAGCCGATCCGCAAGGACGGCCCGCAGACCCACTTCTCCAAGGCCGGCACGCCGACCATGGGCGGCGCGCTGATCCTGATCACGGTGATGCTGTCGGTCCTGCTGTGGGGCGACCTGCGCAACAAGTACGTGTGGACCGTGCTGCTGGTGATGCTGGCCTTCGGCGCCATCGGCTGGTACGACGACTGGCTCAAGATCGTCAAGCGCGACCCCAACGGCCTGAAGTCGCGCTGGAAGTACCTGCTGCAGTCGGTCTTCGGCCTGGCTGCCGGCCTGTACCTGTACCTGTACGCCGACGTGCCGGCAGCCACCACGTTCTACGTGCCCCTGTTCAAGTCGGTGGCCCTGCCGCTGGCCGGCATCTCCTTCGTGGCGATCGCCTACTTCTGGATCGTCGGCTTCTCCAACGCGGTCAACCTGACCGACGGCCTGGACGGCCTGGCGATCATGCCCACCGTGCTGGTGGCCGTGGCCCTGGGCGTGTTCGCCTACGCCTCCGGCCACGCCGTGTTCGCCAACTACCTGCAGATCCCGCAGGTGCCCGGCGCGGGCGAGCTGGTGATCATCTGCGCGGCCATCGCCGGCGCCGGCCTGGGCTTCCTCTGGTTCAACACCTACCCGGCGATGGTGTTCATGGGCGACATCGGCGCCCTGGCCCTGGGCGCGGTGCTGGGCACCATCGCGGTGATCGTGCGCCAGGAACTGGTGCTGGTGGTGATGGGCGGCATCTTCGTCATCGAGACCCTGTCGGTGATGATCCAGGTCGCCAGCTTCAAGCTCACCGGCAAGCGCGTGTTCCGCATGGCGCCGATCCACCACCACTTCGAGCTGAAGGGGTGGCCGGAGCCGCGGGTGATCGTCCGCTTCTGGATCATCTCGGTGATCCTGGTCCTGATCGGCCTGGCCACGCTGAAGGTGCGCTGATGAACGACCTGTCCCGCCAGGCAACCCGGCTCGAGGCCATCGGCGGCCGCTTCGACCCCTGGCTGGTCGGCGCCGCCCTGGCGCTGGCCGCGCTCGGCGTGGTGATGGTCGCCTCTTCCTCCATCGCCATCGCCGAGAACCTTGGGGCCGGGCCGTTCCACTACCTGGTCCGCCACGTCATGTTCCTGGGTGTGGGCATCGGCCTGGCGGCGGTGCTGATGCGCACCGAGCTGAAGCTGGTGGAGAAGTACAACCAGGTGCTGCTGCTGGGCTGCCTGGTGCTGCTGCTGCTGCCCTGGATCCCCGGTCTGGGCGTGAGCGTCAACGGTGCCCGCCGCTGGATCAACCTCGGCCTGTCCCGCTTCCAGGTGGTGGAGGCGGTGAAGGTGCTCTACATCGTCTGGCTGGCCAGCTACCTGGTGCGCTTCCGCGACGAGGTCAACGCCACCTGGCCGGCCATGCTCAAGCCGCTGGGCGTGGCGGGCCTGCTGATCGGCATGCTGCTGGCGCAGCCGGACTTCGGCTCGGCGACCCTGATCCTGGGCATCACCACCGGCATGCTGATCCTGGGCGGGGTGAACCTGCCGCGCATGTCCGCGCCGGTGCTGGCCGTGCTGCCGGTGCTGGTGGCGCTGGTGGTGTTCGAGCCCTACCGCATGCGCCGCGTGACCTCGTTCCTGGACCCCTGGGCCGACCAGCTCGGCTCGGGCTACCAGCTGTCCAACGCGCTGATGGCCATCGGCCGCGGCGAGTGGTTCGGTGTGGGCCTGGGCGCCTCGGTGCAGAAGCTCAACTACCTGCCGGAGGCGCACACCGACTTCATCTTCTCGGTGATCGCCGAGGAGCTGGGCTTTGTCGGCGTGTGCGCGGTGATCGGCCTGTACGCGCTGCTGGTCGGCCGGGCCCTGTACCTGGGCCTGAAGTGCGTGGACATGCGCCGCCACTTCGCCGGCTACTGCGCCTTCGGCGTGGCCCTGTGGCTGGGCATGCAGAGTTTCGTTTCCATCGGCGTGAACCTGGGCCTGCTGCCGACCAAGGGCCTGACCCTGCCGCTGGTCTCCTCCGGCGGCTCGTCGGTGATGATGACCTGCGTGGCCCTGGGCCTGCTGCTGCGCGTGTCCTACGAGCTGGAGCGCGCCACCCGACAGGTCGCGCGGCTGCGCCCGGATGCCGCGCACGCGGCCTCCCCCGCGGATGCGCCGCCGCAGGCGCCGATGCCGCCGGTGGCCACCGCCGGCTACCGCCAGGCCGATGCCCGCCCGGTGCGCGCGCCGGCGTCCGCGCCGTCGCCACAGGTCGCCTCCGGCCGCGGCACCTCGCGCGTGGAACCGACCTTCGGGAGCTTCGCATGAGCACGACCGGCATGCCCGCGCCCGAAGCGCGCCCGGTCATGGTGATGGCCGGCGGCACCGGTGGCCACATCTTCCCGGCGCTGGCCGTGGCCGACGAGCTGCGCGCGCGCGGCGTCCCGGTCACCTGGCTGGGCGCGTCCGGCGCGATGGAGACGCGCCTGGTGCCGCAGCACGGCATCGAACTGGACACGCTGCCGATCGCCGGCGTGCGCGGCAAGGGCACGATGACCGTGCTGGCCGCGCCGCTGCGGCTGGCGCAGGCGGTGCGCGCCGCCACCGCGGTGCTGCGCCGCCGCCGGCCGCGCGCGGTGATCGGCTTCGGCGGCTTCGCCTCCGGCCCCGGCGGCCTGGCCGCGCGCCTGGCCGGCATCCCGCTGCTGGTGCACGAGCAGAACCGCGCCGCCGGCCTGACCAACCGCGTGCTGGCACGCCTGGCCCGGCGCGTGCTCACCGGCTTCCCGGGCACCTTCCCGGGCGAGGAGGCGGTGGGCAACCCGGTCCGGACCGAGATCGCCGCGCTGCCGCCGCCGGAGGAGCGCATGGCCGGCCGCGGCGGCCCGGTGCGCGTGCTGGTGCTGGGCGGCAGCCAGGGCGCGCGCGCCCTCAACCAGGCCATGCCGCGCGCGCTGGCCGCACTGCGCGACGTGCCGCTGCACGTGGTCCACCAGTGCGGCGAGAAGCTGCGCGAGGAGGCGCAGCGGGCCTATGCCGAGGCCGGCGTGGCCGCGCACGTGGAGGCGTTCATCGCCGACATGGCCGGCGCCTACGAATGGGCCGACCTGGTGGTGTGCCGCGCCGGCGCCTCCACCCTGGCCGAGCTGTGCGCGGCCGGCGTGGGCAGCGTGCTGGTGCCATTCCCCGCCGCGGTGGACGACCACCAGACCCGCAACGCCGAGTACCTGGCCGACCAGGGCGCGGCGCTGCTCTTCAAACAGGATGGACGGCTGGCCGACCGGCTGGAGGAGGCGCTGCGCGCCCTGGCCGGCGACGCGCGGCGGCGCCTGGACATGGCCCGCGCCGCGCGCGCCCTGGCCCGCCCGGACGCGGCCGCGCGCATCGCCGACGCCGTCCTGCAGGAATCGAACCAGGGAGCTTCCGCATGATCCGCCGCCTGCACGACACCCAGGACCTGGTGCGGGCCTTTCCCCGCGTGCACTTCGTCGGCATCGGCGGCACCGGCATGAGCGGCATCGCCGAGGTGATGCTGACGCTGGGCTACGAGGTCTCCGGCTCGGACGTGGCCGACAACGCCGCCACCCGCCGCCTGGCCCGGCTGGGCGCGCGCATCGTGCGCGGGCATTCGGCGGCCAACGTGCTGGGCACCGACTGCGTGGTGGTCTCCTCGGCCATCCGCGAGGACAACCCCGAGCTGATGGAGGCGCGTGCCCAGCGCATCCCGATCATGCCGCGCGCGGCCATGCTGGCCGAGCTGATGCGTTTCCGGCGCGGCATCGCCGTGGCCGGCACCCACGGCAAGACCACCACCACCTCGCTGACCGCCGCGGTGCTCAGCGAGGGCGGCATGGATCCGACCTTCGTGATCGGCGGGCAGCTGCTGGCCGCCGGCGCCAACGCCAAGCTCGGCGGCGGCCAGTGGCTGGTGGCCGAGGCCGACGAGAGCGACGGCAGCTTCCTGCGCCTGAACCCGCTGATCGCGGTGGTCACCAACATCGACGCCGACCACCTGGAGAACTACGGCGGCGACTTCGCGCGCCTGCGCGCGGCCTTCTCCGAGTTCCTGCAGCGCCTGCCGTTCTACGGCCTGGCGGTGCTGTGCATCGACGACCCGGAGGTGGCGGCGATGGCCGCGGCCATGCCGCGCCACGTGATGACCTACGGCACCGCCGAGAACGCCGACGTGCGCGCCGACGACATCGTCCAGGAAGGGCCGCGCATGCGCTTCACCCTGTGCCTGCCGGAGGGCGTGAGGCTGCCGGTGAGTCTGGCCCTGCCGGGCCGGCACAACGTGCTCAACGCCCTGGCCGCGGCCGCGGTGGGCTGGCAGCTGGGCCTGGCGCCGGAGAAGATCGCCGCGGCGCTGGAGAAGTTCGCCGGCATCGGCCGCCGCTTCAACGACCTGGGCGAGGTCGCCACGCCGGGCGGCGCGCGCGTGCGCATCGTGGACGACTACGGCCACCATCCGCGCGAGCTGGCGGCGGTGTTCGCCGCCGCGCGTGGTGGCTGGCCCGACAAGCGCCTGGTGGTGGCCTTCCAGCCGCACCGCTACACCCGTACCCGCGACCAGTTCGACGCCTTCGCCGCGGTGCTGTCGGAGGTGGATGCGCTGGTGCTCAGCGAGGTCTACCCGGCCGGCGAGGCGCCGATCCCGGGTGCCGACTCGCGCGCCCTGGCCCGCGCCATCCGCGCGCGCGGCCGCAGCGAGCCGGTGGTGGTCGGGTCGGCCGCCGAGCTGCCGAAGGTGCTGCCGGACGTGCTGCGCGACGGCGACCTGCTGCTGATGATGGGCGCCGGCGACATCGGCTACATCGCCCACCAGATCGCGGCCGAAGGCTTCGGAGGCAAGGCATGAGCAGTCCGGTCCTGCCGCCGCCGCGCCACGCCGACCCGGCAGTGTTCGGCCGCGTCGCCGTGCTGATGGGCGGCACCAGTTCCGAGCGCGAGGTCTCGCTCGATTCCGGCCGCAACGTGCTCGAGGCGCTGCGCGCGCGGGGCATCGACGCCCATCCGGTGGACGGCATTCCCGCGCTGGTGGCCGCGCTGGCGGAGAAGCGCTTCGACCGCGTGTTCAACATCCTGCACGGCGGCGATGGCGAGAACGGCGTGGTCCAGGGCCTGCTGCAGGCCCTCGGCGTGCCGTACACCGGCCCCGGCGTGCTGGGCAGCGCGCTGACCATGGACAAGATCCGCACCAAGCTGCTGTGGATCGCCGCCGGCCTGCCGACCGCGCGCTTCGTGCGCATCCCGCCGGGCGGCGACCTGGCCGCGGCGGTGCGCGAGCTGGGGCTGCCGGTGTTCGTGAAGCCTTCCTGCGAGGGCTCCAGCGTCGGCGTGTTCCCGATCCGCGGCGAGGCCGACCTGGCCCCGGCGCTCGAATTCGCCGCCGGCTACGGGGGCGAGCTGCTGGCCGAGCAGATGCTCACCGGCGGCGAGTACACCGTGGGCATCCTCGGCGAGGTGGCCCTGCCCAGCATCCGCATCATCCCGGCCTCGGGCTGGTACGACTACCACGCCAAGTACATCGCCGAGGACACCCGCTACCTGTGCCCGGGCCTGGAGGGCGCCGAGGAGGAGGAGATCCGCGCGCTGGCCCTGGCCGGCTTCCAGGCCGCCGGCTGCAGCGGCTGGGGCCGTGTGGACGTCATGCGCCACGCCGACGGCCGCTTCATGCTGATGGAGGTCAACACCGCGCCGGGCATGACCAGCCACTCGCTGGTGCCCAAGGCCGCGGCGCAGCTGGGCGTGGGCTTCGAGGAGCTGTGCTGGCGCATCCTCGAGCAGACCCTGGAAGGAGGTGCGGTGGCATGAACGCGCTGCTGCGCCTGCTGGCCTGGCTGCTCGCGCTGGCGCTGGTCGCGCTGCCGGTGGTGGCCGTACTCAACGGCTGGGTCGGCGCCGAGCGCTTCCCGCTGGCGCGGCTGCGCGTCAGCGGCCAGTTCGAGCGGGTGCAGGCCGAGCAGCTGCGCGTGGCGGTGGCGCCGCACGCGCGGCGCGGGTACTTCGCGGTGGACCTGCACGCGGCCCAGCGCGCGGTCGAGCGGCTGCCGTGGGTGGAGAGCGCGCAGGTGCGCAAGCAGTGGCCCGACGTGCTGGAGGTGCGCGTGGTCGAGCATCGGCCGTTCGCGCGCTGGGGCGAGGACCGCATGCTGTCCGAGCGCGGTGTGCTGTTCCCGCTGCCGCCGGACCTGGCCGACGCGCGCCTGCCGCGCCTGGATGGCCCGCCCGCGCGCGCGCCCGAGGTGGTGGCCCTGTACAACGAGGCGCGCGAGCTGTTCGCGCCGCTGGGCTACGGCGTGGCCGAGCTGGGCGTGGACGCGCGCGGCAGCTGGTCGCTGGTGCTGGACAACGGCACCCGCGTGGTGGTCGGCCGCGACGACGCGCGTGCCCGCCTGCAGCGCTTCGTGCGCGTGCTGCCGCAGCTGCTGGCCGGCCAGGCGCGGCCGCTGGAACGCGCCGACCTGCGCTACACCAACGGATTCACCCTGGCGTGGGGCCGCCCGGCCACGCGCGCTTCCTCCTTCCACACGCCCGCGTCCGCGCAGGCGCGGGCAAAACAGGCGAGCAGTACATGAACCGCAAAGGCGACAAGTCCCTCATCGTCGGCCTCGACATCGGCACCTCCAAGGTGGTGGCGCTGGTGGGCGAGTACTCGCCGGGCAACCCGATCGAGGTCATCGGCATCGGCTCGCACGAGTCGCGCGGCCTCAAGCGCGGCGTGGTGGTGGACATCGAGTCCACGGTGCAGTCGATCCAGCGCGCGGTCGAGGAGGCCGAGCTGATGGCCGGCTGCGAGATCCGCTCGGTGTACGCCTCGATCTCCGGCAACCACGTCCAGTGCAAGAATTCGCCGGGCATCGTTCCGATCCGCGACGGCGAGGTCACCTGGCAGGACCTGGAGCGGGTGCTGGATGCGGCCAAGGCGGTGGCGATCCCGGCCGACCAGCGCATCCTGCACGCGATCCCGCGCGAGTACGTGCTGGACGACTCCCAGGAGGGCATCCGCAACCCGGTGGGCATGACCGGCGTGCGCCTGGAGGTGCACGCGCACCTGGTCACCTGCGCGCAGTCGGCGGCGCAGAACATCACCAAGTGCGTGCAGCGCTGCGGCCTGAACGTGGACGACCTGATCCTGTCCTCGCTGGCCTCCTCGGTGGCGGTGCTGACCGCCGACGAGCGCGAGCTGGGCGTGGTCCTGGTGGACATGGGGGCCGGCACCACCGACATCGCGGTGTTCATCCAGGGCGCGATCTGCCACACCGCCTCGCTGCCCATCGCCGGCGACCACGTCACCAACGACATCGCGCACATGCTGCGCACGCCCACGCCGGAGGCCGAGCAGATCAAGGTGCGCTACGCCTGCGCGCTGGCCCAGCTGGCCACCGCCGAGGAGAGCATCCAGGTGCCGTCGGTCGGCGACCGGCCGCCCCGGCGCATGCCGCGGGCCTCGCTGGCGCAGGCGGTGCAGGGCCGCTACGAGGAGATCTTCGAGATGGTCCAGGCCGAGCTGCGCCGCTCCGGTTTCGAGGAGCTGGTGCGCGCCGGCATGGTGCTGACCGGCGGCGCCTCGAAGATGGAGGGCGTGATCGAGCTGGCCGAGGAGATGCTGCAGATGCCAGTACGCATCGGCAATCCGCAGCACGTCTCCGGCCTGGGCGAGGTGGTGGGCAACCCGGTGCACGCCACCGGCGTGGGCCTGCTGCTGATGGGCAGCCAGATCGAGCACCCGCGGCGGCCGTCGCTGCCGAGCGGGCGCGCGGCCAGCTTCTTCAAGAAGCTGCGCAACTGGTACCGCGGCGAGTTCTGAGGCAGGCCGCGGCGGGGCCGCGGCCGGTGAGGGCGGGGCGGAAGAAGAAGGTTTTTTGCAGGAGCCGGGTCGCACCCGGATGGAAGACGCAAGGAAACGCGGAAGGGGCGGGAAGGCCCTGCACGCAACAGGCAACAACCAAGACGCCGGAGCACAGAAAGCCGGCAACCAATAAATCGAGGACAACGGACATGGCACATTTCGAACTGATCGAGAAAGTGGCTCCCAACGCGGTCATCAAGGTCATCGGCGTCGGCGGCGGCGGCGGCAACGCCGTCGCGCACATGGTCAACAGCAACATCGAGGGTGTGGAGTTCATCACCGCCAACACCGACGCCCAGGCGATCAAGAACTGCGGCGCCAAGCTGCAGCTGCAGCTGGGCAGCAACGTGACCAAGGGCCTGGGCGCCGGCGCCAATCCGGAGGTCGGCCGCCAGGCCGCGCTGGAGGACCGCGAGCAGATCATCGCCGCGCTGGAGGGCGCGGACATGGTGTTCATCACCGCCGGCATGGGCGGCGGCACCGGCACCGGCGCGGCGCCGGTGGTGGCGCAGCTGGCCAAGGAGATGGGCATCCTGACCGTGGCCGTGGTCACCAAGCCGTTCCCGTTCGAGGGCCGCCGCCGCATGCAGGTGGCGCTCAAGGGCATCGAGGAGCTGGGCCAGCACTGCGACTCGCTGATCACCATCCCCAACGAGAAGCTGATCACCGTGCTGGGCCGCAACGCCACGATGATCCAGGCCTTCCGCGCCGCCAACGACGTGCTGCAGGGCGCGGTGCAGGGCATCGCCGACCTGATCGTGCGCCCGGGCCTGATCAACGTGGACTTCGCCGACGTGCGCACCGTGATGAGCGAGATGGGCCTGGCCATGATGGGCACCGGTTCGGCGCGCGGCGACGACCGTGCCCAGGCCGCGGCCGAGGCTGCGATCCAGAACCCGCTGCTGGACGACGTCAACCTGGCCGGCGCCAATGGCATCCTGGTCAACATCACCGCCGGCCCGGACTTCACCATGGCCGAGTTCGACGAGATCGGCCGCACCATCGAGGGGTTCGCCTCGGAGGACGCGACCGTGGTGGTCGGCACCGTGCTGGATCCGGACATGCAGGACGATGTCAAGGTGACCGTGGTGGCCACCGGCCTGAACCGTGCCACCGCCCGCCAGCAGGTGCGCGGCGAGTTCGGCGCCCGCGACTCCGGCCGCGCTCCGGTGCGCCTGGTGCGCGACGGCACCACCGGCCTGGCCATCGACGACGGCTTCGGCGCCGCCGACCCGGTGTCCAACCACGCCGGTATCCTGGGCCTGCGCCGCGGCGCCGCCGCGCCGGCGGCCCCGTCCGGCACTCCGGCCACCGCCGACCTGCCGTCCGACTATCTGGACATCCCGGCGTTCCTGCGCCGCCAGGCCGACTGAGGTACCCCGGCGGGCGCGGCATCGCCGCACCCGGCGGAAAGCAGTTCCCGGGGGCGCGCCTCGCCAGGGCGCGCCATGCAACCCGGTGTCCGTGGTCCTTGCCGCCGGGCCTTCACCGGCCCGGCGGACTTTCCGCGAAGCCCGGGAATACCGGGCACGGGCGCAACGCTGCTTTCGTCAAGATTCAGCGAAATGCGTGGTATTCTCACCGGCCATTAATACGCAGCCGACGCCTACGGCGCATACCCCGATCCCATGACCCGGCAGCGCACCCTCAAGAACACGATCCGCGCCACCGGCGTGGGCCTGCACAGCGGCAACAAGGTCTACATGACCCTGCGCCCGGCGCCGGCCAACCACGGCATCGTGTTCCGCCGCACCGACCTGGATCCGGTGGTGGAAGTGCCCGCGTCCGCGGGCCTGGTCACCGAGACCACGCTGTGCACCGGCCTGACCTGCGGCAACGCCAAGGTCCAGACCGTCGAGCACCTGATGTCGGCCGCCGCCGGCCTGGGCATCGACAACATGATCGTCGAGCTGTCGGCGCCCGAGCTGCCGATCATGGACGGCTCGGCCGGCCCGTTCGTGTTCCTGCTGCAGTCGGCGGGCATCGTCGAGCAGGACGCGCCCAAGCAGTTCATCCGCATCCTCCGCGAGGTGGAGGTGCGCGATGGCGACAAGATCGCCCGCTTCACCCCGTACGACGGCTACCGGCTGGACTTCACCATCCAGTTCGACCACCCGATGATTCCGGCGCGGCAGTCGCACGCCAGCATCGAGTTCTCCACCGCCACGTACATCAGGGAGATCTCGCGCGCCCGCACCTTCGGCTTCATGCGCGACCTGGAGTACATGCGCGAGCTGAACCTGGCGCTGGGCGGCTCCATGGACAACGCCATCGTCCTGGACGAGTTCCGCGTGCTCAACGAGGACGGCCTGCGCTACGCCGACGAGTTCGTGCGCCACAAGATCCTGGATGCCATCGGCGACCTGTACCTGGTCGGCGCGCCGATCCTGGGTGCCTACGAGGGCTACAAGTCCGGCCACGCCCTCAACAACAAGCTGGCCCGGGCCCTGCTGGCCGACGCCTCGGCCTGGGAGAAGGTCAGCTTCCAGGATGTCCCGGCCCCGCTGGTCTACGGCGAACCGGCCCTGGCCTGATCCGCCGGCGCATCCGGCGCCGGTGTGCGACCACACGTTCCGGACGTCCCCGGCGCGGGGCTTCCGTCGCAACCGGATGGGCTTCGTCGCGTGGCCGCTGAAGCGCCTGTACGCAGCGCCCCGACCGGCCTGTCGGGGGCGGCCCGACGCCCGGTTGGGCTTCACCCCACCCAATCCCGCTTAACCATCGCATCGATTCGAATCTTCGATTCCGTGCGTGGCGGCACATTTTGCGGGATTGCATAACGGGCTCTTAACTTCCCGCTAACGACGTGGGTCCGAGGGGCCGCTAGGATGCCCCCCGGGTTGTTACCGGTATGCAACATCGCGTTGCGCTGGACCCGCTACCGGACCCCGGAACCGTCCGGGGAGCCCGGGGGATCCACAGGGGAGGATTCCCGCAAGGACGCCAGGATGTCGCGCAAGGCTTTGCGCGCGGCATCCGAAGGGGGAGACGGTGCTTCCGCCACCGGCGGGCGCACCGGTGTGGTGGTCTTGACGACAACTGTAGAGGGATTCAGTCCGACGGATCGGGCCGCATCGAGGATCTCGGCTTCGGCAAGGCGCAGGCGCGCCCGCCAGACCGGGGAGTCGGTGACCAAAACGAGCTGCTCGCCGGACACGTTGGCCAGCCGGCAATGGGAGGCCAACCCCGGGGGCAGGAGGGGACGCAACTGCTGGTCCAGCGCGTCGAGCCACAAGGCGCGGCGCAGGGTGGCTCCAGTCTGGTCCGCGAAGGCGGCTTCGGCCGCTTGCAGCGGAATCGCCGCCCGGCGGTCGTTGGGCTTTGAACGAGGCATACCTACAGCATGAGCTACAAACTGATCATTAGGAACCCGCGCGCCGCCGTTGCCGGCCGCTGGGGGCAGATGCAGGGGTGGGCCACCCGCCGCCCGGGGCTCATGATCGCGGCCACGCTGGCCACCGGACTTCTGCTTGGCGCCGGCGCCGGCGCCGCGATGGCCCGGGCCGGCTCGGCCCAGATGGAAGCGCAACTGGCGCAACAGCAGCGTGAACTGGAGCAGGTGCGCCGCCAGTCGCAACAGGAAATCAACGCCCTGGCCGCGCGCCTGGGCGAGCTGCAGGCCCAGGCCAACCGCCTCAACGCCCTGGGCGAGCGCCTGACCGAGGTCGGCCAGCTGGAGGACGGTGAGTTCGACTTCCAGGGCTCGCCCGGCCAGGGTGGTGCCGGCCCGGTCGGCGACATGCCGCTGGAGGAGCTGCTGCAGGGCCTGGACGAGGTCGAGCGCCAGTTCGCCGCCTCCGGCAAGCAGCTGGCGGTGATGGAGGCGCTGCTGTTCGACCTGCAGGTCGAGAACGCCGCCGTGCCCGCCGGCGCCCCGGTGCGCCGCAGCTACATCACCTCCAGCTTCGGCCACCGCGCCGACCCGTTCGGCCGCGGCCGCCAGTTCCACAAGGGCATCGACTTCAACGCCAAGGTCGGCGATCCGGTCATGGCCGTGGCCGACGGCGTGGTCAGCTTCGCCGGCACCCGCAGCGGCTACGGCCACACCGTCGAGGTGGACCACGGCAACGGCTACGTCACCCGCTACGCACACAACTCGCGCCTGACGGTGAAGGTCGGCGACCTGGTCCGTGCCGGCCAGGAAGTGGCCAAGGCCGGTTCCAGCGGCCGCTCCACCGGCGCCCACGTGCATTTCGAGGTGTGGGAGAACGGCCGGGTGGTGAACCCGCGCAAGTTCCTGGCTTCCAGCCGCGCCCCGGTCGCCAGGCGCGGTCGCGGCTGAGCACCATCGTACGGCCCGGCCGGCTCCCTCGCGCCGCCCCTGACGCGGTCCCCCGACACATATTTATGTGCACCGGCCCGGTCGCCCTGCAGGGGCGGTTGGCCGGGGCGGGGCCCTCCGTCCGTCCCGCCGGGGGTTGAGAACGGCGCCCCGCGTCCCAAGCTACAATGCACTGTTGCCGGACAGGGCGCGTGGCGCCCTGTTTCGTTTGGACGCCGTCCCCCGGGGCTTGGCGCCGGCGCTCCTTTCCAACGGGCCTCTAGATGATCAACAAACTGCTCACCCGCATCTTCGGCAGCCGCAACGAACGGCTCCTGCGCCAGCTGGACCGCATCGTCGCCAACATCAACGCCCTGGAGCCGGAGATGCAGGCGCTCTCCGACGAGGCGCTGCAGGCCAAGACCCCCGAGTTCCGCCAGCGCATCGCCAACGGCGAGTCCCTGGACAAGCTGCTGCCGGAGGCCTTCGCGGTCTGCCGCGAGGCCAGCCGCCGCGTGCTGGGCATGCGCCACTACGACGTGCAGCTGATCGGCGGCATGGTCCTGCACCTGGGCAAGATCGCCGAGATGCGCACCGGCGAGGGCAAGACCCTGGTGGCGACCCTGCCGGTGTACCTCAACGCCCTGGAAGGCAAGGGCGTGCACGTGGTCACGGTCAACGACTACCTGGCCCGCCGCGACGCCGCCTGGATGGGCAAGCTGTACAACTGGCTGGGCATGTCCGTCGGCGTGGTCTACCCGGGCATGCCGCACGGCGACAAGAAGGCCGCCTACGCCGCCGACATCACCTACGGCACCAACAACGAGTTCGGCTTCGACTACCTGCGCGACAACATGGCGATGTCGAAGCACGACCGCTTCCAGCGCGGCCTGCACTACGCCATCGTCGACGAGGTGGACTCGATCCTGATCGACGAGGCCCGCACCCCGCTGATCATCTCCGGCCCGGCCGACGAGTCGCCGGAGCTGTACATCCGCGTCAACCGCATCGTCCCGCACCTCAAGCGCCAGGAGACCGAGGACGGCGAGGGCGACTACTGGGTGGACGAGAAGGGCAAGCAGGTGCACCTGTCCGAGGAGGGCATGGAGCACGCCGAGCAGCTGCTGCGCGAGGCCGGCATCATCGCCGAGGACGACAGCCTCTACAGCGCCAACAACCTCCCGGTGGTTCACCACCTCAACGCCGCCCTGCGCGCGCACGCGCTGTACCAGCGCGACGTGGACTACATCGTGCGCGACGGCGAGGTGGTCATCGTCGACGAATTCACCGGCCGCACCCTGCCGGGCCGCCGCTGGTCCGACGGCCTGCACCAGGCCGTGGAGGCCAAGGAGGGCGTGCCGGTCCAGCGCGAGAACCAGACGCTGGCCAGCATCACCTTCCAGAACCTGTTCCGCATGTACCGCAAGCTCTCGGGCATGACCGGCACGGCGGACACCGAGGCCTACGAGTTCCAGAGCATCTACGGCCTGGAGGTGGTGGTCATCCCCACCCACAAGCCGGTCAAGCGTGTGGACCACCCGGACCAGGTGTTCCTCACCCGCGAGGGCAAGTTCCGCGCGGTGCTGGCCGACATCCAGGACTGCCACAAGCGCGGCCAGCCGGTGCTGGTGGGCACCACCTCGATCGAGACCTCCGAGATGCTCTCGGCCTTCCTGCGCAAGGCCGGCGTCCCGCACGAGGTGCTCAACGCCAAACACCACGAGCGCGAGGCGCAGATCGTGGCCAACGCCGGCCGCCCCGGTGCGGTGACCATCGCCACCAACATGGCCGGCCGCGGCACCGACATCGTGCTCGGCGGCTCGCTGGAGGCCGAACTGGCCGCCCTCGGCCCGGACGCCGGCGAGGAGGAGAAGGAGAAGGTCCGCGCCGCCTGGCGCGAGCGCCACGAGCAGGTCAAGGCCGCCGGCGGCCTGCACATCATCGGTACGGAGCGCCACGAGTCCCGCCGCATCGACAACCAGCTGCGCGGCCGCTCCGGTCGCCAGGGCGATCCGGGCTCCTCGCGCTTCTACCTGTCGCTCGAGGACAACCTCATGCGCATCTTCGCATCCGACTGGGTGCAGAAGGCCATGCGCATGATGGGCATGAAGGAAGACGACGTCATCGAGGACAAGCTGGTCAGCCGCCAGATCGAGAAGGCCCAGCGCAAGGTCGAGGCCCACAACTTCGACATCCGCAAGAACCTGCTCGAGTTCGACGACGTCAACAACGACCAGCGCAAGGTCATCTACGCCCAGCGCAACGAGCTGCTGGAGGCCGATTCGGTCAAGGAGAACATCGACGGCATCCGCGCCGACGTGGTGCACGACATGGTGGTGCGCTTCGTCCCGCCGGAGTCGGTGGACGAGCAGTGGGACCTGCCGGGCCTGGAGGCCGCCCTGGAGGGCGAGCTGGGCCTGCGCCTGGACCTGCAGGGTCTGGCCAGGTCGGCCGAGGAGCTGGACGCGGAAGGCATCGAGAAGCACGTGCAGGACGCCGTGGCCGCGCTGTTCGACGAGAAGGAGCGCCAGCTCGGCGCCGAGACCATGCGCGCGCTGGAAAAGCACATCATGCTCAACGTGCTCGACCAGGGCTGGAAGGAGCACCTGGCGCGCATGGACTACCTGCGCCAGGGCATCCATCTGCGCGGCTACGCGCAGAAGCAGCCCAAGCAGGAATACAAGCGCGAAGCCTTCGAGCTGTTCTCCGAGATGCTGGAGAACGTCAAGCGCCAGGTCATCATCCTGCTGGCCCGCGTGCGCATCCGCAGCGACGAGGAGATCGCCGCGCTGGAGGCGCAGGAGCGCGCCCAGGCCGAGGCCAAGCTGCGCCAGGCCCAGTTCCAGCACGAGTCCACCGGCGGTTACGGCGCCGACGAGGAGGCCGAGCAGGTCCAGCGCGCCCGTGCCATGCCGCTGGCCGCCGGTCCCAAGGTCGGCCGCAACGACCCGTGCCCCTGCGGCAGCGGCAAGAAGTACAAGCACTGCCACGGCCAGCTCGGCTGACCGCCCGGCCGGCAACCGCCGGCCGGCCGTCACCACGACACGCGACCCGGCCCACGGCCGGGTCATCGCATATCGAACACCTCCGGCGCGGCCGGCGCACGCGCCGCCACCCCGTTCCAGGAGCCGCGTCCGCGGCGACCCGGCCGGCGTGCCCGACGCCCGCGTTCAACCCGCCACGCATCAAACGCCTTGGGCACGGGTGCACCCGCTGCGATCGGACCGTTCCGTCGCGTCGCCGCTGACGCGGCTCCTACAAAAACGCGCGGCGGCCCGGCCGCGACCGCCACGCACCAACCGCCCGGCCCCGGGTCGCCGGGGCGGCCGATGTGATCCCGCGCCCGTTCCCGGCCGGGCGAGGTTTCGTCCCGGCGCCGCCTGCCTTTAAGCTGCACCCATGGAAGTCCCCTTGCGATCGATCCACGTGGTCGCCGGCGTCATCCGTGACCCGCGCGGCCGAATCCTCCTGGCCCGCCGCTCCGGGGGGCGTGACCTGGCCGGCCTGTGGGAATTCCCCGGTGGCAAGCGCGAGCCGGGCGAGAGCTCCGAGCAGGCCCTGGCACGGGAACTGAAGGAGGAGCTCGGGATCGAGGCCGAGGTGGGCCACACGCTGATCGAGGTCCCGCAGCAGTACCCGGACAAGCGCATCCGCCTGGAGGTGCGCGACGTCCTCCGCTGGAAGGGCAGCCCCCGCGGCCGCGAGGGCCAGGCCCTGACTTGGGTGGCGCCCGAGCGCCTGGGCCGCTACAGCATGCCGCCGGCCGACCGCCCGGTGGTGGGCATGCTGCGCCAGCCGCCGCTGTATCTGGTCACGCCCGAACCTGGCCTGGACCATGCCGCCTGGCTGGCGGGCCTGGAGACCGCGCTGGAGGCTGGCCACAACCGCGTGCAGCTGCGCGCGCCACGGCTGGCGGCGGAGGCGGCCGGCACCTGGCGCACGCTGGTGGAGGCGGCGGTGGCGCGTTGCCGCGAGGCCGGGGCCGAGGTGCTGCTCAACCGCGACATCGCCCTGGCTGCCGCCCTGGGCGTGGGCGTGCACCTGGGCAGCGAGCAGCTGGCCACGCTGACCGCGCCGCCGCTGCCGGCGGGCCTGCCGATGGGCGCCTCCTGCCACACCCTGGAGGACCTGCGCGCCGCCCAGGCGCTCGGGTGCGACTTCGCCGTACTGGGCTCGGTGCAGGCGACCGCCAGCCACCCGGGGGCACCGACCCTCGGCTGGGACGGGTTCGCGCGGATGCGCGAGCAGGTCAGCCTGCCGATCTACGCCATCGGCGGCCTCGGTGCGGACGACCTGGCCGAGGCCCGCCGCCACGGCGCCCAGGGCATCGCCGCCATCCGCGATTTCTGGCCCGCGCCGCTGGACCTTTCCGGCGACCTGCGCGCCAGCGCCTGACCGCCCCCGGCAACCGGCGTGCCCGTCGCCGCTGACGCGGCTCCTACAAGAACGCGCGG
>Ga0207869_1000134_pt1 | contig 69906 bp, 83 predicted proteins | sample HigsolmetaAR205D_FD_184837 | JGI IMG/M metagenome (GOLD analysis project Ga0207869, IMG submission 184837) | Ionic liquid and high solid enriched microbial communities from the Joint BioEnergy Institute, USA - AR20-5-D (SPAdes) (version 2) ...
ACTGACCAAAAATAATGGAGAGAAATGGAAAAAGGAGAATTTGAGTTGGCTCAAATTCTCCTTTTTCCTATTTTGAAGCTAGTTTTGTCCCAGCCTCTTATTCATTTTGAAACTTGTCCTCCTGGAAAACGTATAACAACTAGGAGTGATTAGAAATGGATACACAAATTACCGAAGAACTTCAAAACAATTACAACCGGGTCGTCAATTATTTTGGAAATCAATTTAAAGTAAGCGCGGTTATTTCCCTTGCCAGCAAGTATACCCTTGAAAAAAGGGAATTCAGCGGAGTGGCGCTGCAAAAAATCGTCGACCAAATGGCGGAATACTCAAAAAAGGCTTTGTCCATCCAAAAAAATTCGCCGATTCCCTATTACATAGCCGCCCGGTTTTTGGGGCAAGATTTGGAAGCATGCTTTGAAAATTTATTGCAAAGGGATGGGGCGTTAAAAGAAGCCGGGTTTCATAACTCCCCTTTCCGGTTGGCGGGTGCGATGATGCTGGATGAAGATATTCATCTTCACGCAAAACGGGCAAAAACGTTATATGATGAAATGCACAGGAAACAATTCATTTTAACGTCCAAAGAAGATGTACCTTATGCAGTTTTATTATCAAAAGTAAATGAACCCCCTCAATTACAAGTAGAAACAATGGTGCAATATTACAAAGCTTTAAGAAAACAAGGGTTTCTGTTGGGCAATTCCCTTCAATCCCTTGCGCAAATTTTAACAATGTACAGCGCCGATTATAACGAAACGCTTCTCCAGTATGTGGCAGAGCTGCGGCATTCATTGAATCATAGAGGCATCAAAGTAAAACCGATACACTATCCGTATTTGGGGATTTTAGCGTTAAATGCAACAGATAATGAAAAAATAGATGAAATAGCGGAATGGCAGAAAGCTTTATTGGAATTAAAAATATTCCGCATGGCAAAGGAATTGGCACTAATTGTCGCCATCCAAAAAATCATGAGAGAGCTGGTTGAGGTGCAAAATATGGTCGATATGAAAGAGCTTTTTATTGAAGATTTAATTGATGTTATGGAAATTACGCTGGATGTTGTGGATATTATTTTTTTGCCTGGAATTGATTTGTTGGATTTCTTCCGTTGATTCACTCAAAAATTGTTGGGAGTGATAAAATGGAAATAAATCATAATGGAGGTGTAGGAGATGAAAGAAACAAAATTATGGATTAACGGTCAATGGGAGGAAGCGAAAGAAACCTATGACTTAACGGCTCCTTATACTGGCGAAGTGATTGCCAAAGTGGCAAAGGCTTCTGTACAAGATGTGGAACGGGCCATCCAGGGAGCTCATGAGGCTTTCCAAACGTTTAAAAAAACATCTGCGTATGAAAGAGCGGAAATCTTATATAAAGTTGTGGACATCATGAAGAAAAGAAAACAAGAATTTGCAGAAATTCTTGCCAATGAAGCTGGAAAGCCGATTACCGCCGGACTTGCTGAATTGGACCGTACGATTGCCACTTATCAGTTTTCGGCAGAGGCGGCAAAAAATGTTTTTGGCGAAACCGTGCCGATGGATGCAGCTCCGGGTGGAAAAAATCGCCTCGGCTTTACAAAACGTATCCCTCTAGGAGTTGTTTCGGCCATTACGCCATTTAACTTTCCGTTCAATCTCGTTGCCCATAAATTGGGGCCAGCCTTTGCAGTCGGAAATACGGTTGTTTTAAAACCGGCCACTCAAACACCGTTAAGCGCATTGGCGATGGCGGAAATTTTTAAAGAAGCCGGTCTTCCTGATGGCGCATTGCAAATCGTGACCGGCTCAGGCGGAGAATTGAGCGATGTGCTAGTGACCCATCCTTTTGTGAAAAAAGTGACGTTCACTGGCAGTGGCGCGGTTGGAATGAAAATCAAAGAAAAAGTGGGCTTAAGAAAAGTGACATTAGAATTGGGTTCCAATGCGGCGGTTATCATCGAACCGAGCACGCCGATCGAAAAAATCGTCCCTCGCACGGTGAGCGGCGCATTCGGCTTTTCCGGACAAGTATGCATTTCGCTGCAACGAATTTATGTTCATGAATCCATTTACGATCAATTTACAGAGGCTTTTGTGAAAGAAACGAAAAAATTGAAACTGGGAGATCCGTTTGACCCGACGACGGATTTAAGCGCCATGATTCATCCGAAAGAAGTCGAGCGCATCAAAGCTTGGATAGAAGAAGCGAAAGCGCAAGGGGCGGAAGTGGCGACAGGTGCGGAATTCACTGAACGCACGATGACTCCAACCGTGATGGTGAACGTGAAACCGGATATGAAAATCATGTGCTTGGAAACCTTTGCGCCGATTGTTTCCATCGTCCCTTACAAAACATTGGATGAAGCGATTCAATATGTCAATGCCTCCGATTTAGGTTTAAATGCGGGAATATATACTAACGTTCTTACAGATGCTTTAAAAGCGGCGGATGAATTGGAAGCGGGGGCGGTTGTCATTAATGATATCCCGACATTCCGCATAGATAATATGCCATATGGCGGTGTGAAAAATAGCGGATATGGGCGGGAAGGTATTAAATATGCCATTGAAGAAATGACGGATTTGAAATTTATAACGATTAAAACAGACCTGTAAAAAAAGTTGCAATGCTCATCTGTATGAAATTAATATTATGTTTGCATAATAATCGCAATGTATTGGAATAGTATACAATGAATTGGAGGACATACAAATGAGCAATGCATATCCAATGAGCCAGTCACGTACGGTTCAGAACCGACTCGTATTACCTCCTGATGCGAATCAATATGGTTCCATTTTCGGAGGAAAGATCTTGGCGTATATTGATGAAATAGCGGCACTTTCTTGCATGAAACATTGTAAGAAAGAAGTGGTAACCGCTTCATTTGATTCCGTCGATTTCGTTTCTCCCGCTTATGTGGGGGATATGTTGGAGTTGGAAGCCATCGTCACTTCCACAGGAAGGACATCCATGGAAGTGTATGTGCGTGTCTTGTCCCGCAACATCAAAACCGGAGAGGAAAAATTGACAACAGAATCTTTTGTAACGATGGTGGCCATTGATGAAGAAGGGAAACCGACGCCGGTTCCGGAAGTTTATCCGGAGACGGTGGAAGAAGAGAGATTACACAAAGCCGGATTAGAAAGACAAAAGTTGAGGAAGGAAAAAAGAAAAAAATTAAAAGAGGTTGCCCTCCTAAAATAAATATTGAAGCTGTCCGGAAATATTTTTCCAGACAGCTTCGGTTTTTATAAGCAGGTTGAAGTTCTTTTATCCATTAATTCGAAAAATCGTGAACCGCTTTAATTAAAGTATCCGAAGATTTGGCTATAAGAGAAGTGCTTTCCACCAGGTTTGCAATATTATTGGAAATTTGTTCAATATCTTTGGAAGTGGAAGCATACTGATTGCGGATTCCCGACACTTTCTTGGCAATTTGTTCAAAGGATTCCGCCAAATGCTCCTGGGTTTCCACACTTAGTTTCACTTGTTCATCCACGTTATTTACACTGGATGTCATTTCAGAAATATTCGCTTCCATTTCTTTTATTAATGTAGAAACGCTTTGCACGGCTTTCTTCGTTTCTTCCGCAAGCTTTCGCACTTCTTCCGCTACAACGGCAAACCCTTTCCCGTGTTCGCCTGCACGGGCGGCTTCAATGGAAGCGTTTAAAGCGAGCAAGTTTGTCTGATCGGCAATGCCAGTCACCAAATTGACAATTTCAGAAATTTTTTGGGAAGACGAACGTAAGTGAATCATGGAATCTTCCAATAAATTGACACTGTTTAAAATCATATTCATCAAGTCTGTTTGTTTCGCCAATTGGGATTTACCCTGATTTGATTTTTCTTCTGTATCCGCAACATAATCCAAACCTTGCGATGTGGATGAAGCAATATTTTGAGATTGCTCTGAAATGATTTGGATGGATGTCGTCGTTTCTTGATTCATCACATTCAGTTCTTGGGCGATTTGTTGAATGGATGCGATCAGAGATTGTTTTATTTTGTCATTTTCTTTGCGGACCCGTTCTTGTTCTTTTTCATAGGCTTCAATTACGAGCTGCTGTTCCAAATTGATAATCTTTGAGAAGGCATTGGTTGCGCGCAATGCTTCTTCATTCGAAAGATTCAATTCTTGGATGAACTGTGCAAAAGAAGAATTCAGAGATTGGAATGATGAAAGATACCATTTTGACATCAGTCCAATCTTGATATGCGCAAGAGCAATCCTAGTCCGGTTTTCGATATATTTTTTATCAATCTGCCCTTCGAAAATATCATTTATATGTTTGGTGAGCGTTATTTTTAATCGGTCCATTGTTGAATATCGATTGATAAGATCAACGAGTTGGCGATTAATCGAAATGTTATCGTAAAAAGTATTCACCATTTTTGGAATATAGTTTTTAATGAGAGGTTTTAACTGGCGCAGGATAGCCAAATCATTTTTGGTCAATTGAATTGTTTCAATTTGCTTAGCTATGCCGGGATACTCGGAAACCTCGATTAATACATTGTGAACATATGTTTCAAGATCAAAAAACCGTTCCTCCATTGACTTGCCGTCTTTACTGAATGGCACAAACTTCATATGTATCCCCCACTCTAATCATTTTTTATTAAAATCATTCTTGCAAACTCAATACCTGAATTTGTATTTTCCTTGGATACGTTGTAAAATACGATTAGTTTATGTATTTAAAAGTAAGCGCAAAGGATGTTTGTCAAGATGAACCAGCGAAGGCTTGCATATATCATAGTTTCAATGGTGACAGTGGCAGTATTTGCTGCCCTGATGTTGAATCATATGTTTGAAGAAGTACCAAAGAACCATAAAATATTGATTATCATCAGTGCTACCCTATTTTCGGGTCTTTTTGCCCGCTTTCTATTCCCTACAGAACATCCTGATTATGTAGATCCGAAAAATGTGGATGGACAAAAAAAGGATAAGTAAAGCCGCTCATATGGGCAGGCTTTTTTCTTTTTTCAAATAATAGCATACAACATTGAAATTTCTAAAGAACTTTTTGTCTATTAATTGAAAACAATGGAAAAAATAAGTGGTGAATTAAGCAATAAATTTAAAAAAATTTCAAGAAGTTGAAACTATTAAAAGAATCATCCGTATATGTATATAGCAAGTAATTAATAAATATGAACAAAAAGAAACGGGAGTTGACAAATATATGGAAGAAAAGTGGGCGAAAGTAATCATACATGCAAGTGCGTTTTTTGCTCCGGTTTTAGTGCCAATTTTATTTTTCTTAATCAGCAGTGATGAAAGTGTGAAGCGGCTTTCCGTCCAAGCGTTGTTATTCCAATTCGTCATGTGGGTATTGATTGGCATATCGACGGTGTTAAGTTTCGTATTGATTGGCATTCCATTCTTAATCATTTTCGGCATTATGACAATTGTTGTTCCAATTATCGGTATTATCAATGCCCTTCAGGAGAACGATTGGAACTATCCTTTTGTAGGCCGTTGGGTGTAATCGGCAGGACCTTTTCATGACCCTGCATCTTTAAGCAAAGATGAATATATTAGATAAAAATCGGCAAAACGTAAAGTAATACGTATTGTCGATTTTTTTAACCTCCATTTTGTCGAGGGTTTTTATTTGCACATGAGCGAAAAAGGAAATATAATAAAGTCAAAGAAAGTCAAAGTCAAAAAAGCGAGGTGAATTGTAAAAAAAATGAAAAATATTTCCGACTTGATTGAAGGGTATTTAAAAAGGGTTATCGAATTAGATGGTAAAGGACATATTGAAATCAAACGCAGCGAATTGGCCGATAAATTCCAGTGTGTTCCCTCGCAAATTAATTATGTAATCAATACACGATTCACGGTGGAAAAAGGCTACCTTGTTGAAAGTAAACGGGGTGGCGGTGGATATATCCGGATTTTCCGTGTGAAACCGAGCTCAAAAGTTGAGTTGATAGATCATTTAATAAAGCAAATCGAAAAAGGCGCCACCCAAAATATGGCGGAAGATATCATTTATCGCTTGCTGGAAGAAGAAATGATCAATGAAAGAGAAGCAACATTGATGCTCGCAGCCGTCAATCGGGATACATTAAAGCTGCAACTACCAACTCGCGATGAATTGAGGTCGGCGATTTTAAAAGCGATGTTATTAACTTTAAAATATGAAAAATGAAGAGGTGGTAGGTCATGCTTTGTGAACACTGTAAGCAACGGAAAGCAACGGTTACAGTCACACAAATCATCAATGGACATAAAAGCGAGAAACATTATTGCGAAGTATGTGCCGCACAATTTCATCCATTCAGCCTGGATTTTCCCAAAGAAGAACAATTCCCGATCCATCAATTGCTTTCGAACTGGTTCGGCATGCCTCTCTGGAAAAACGATTTGCAGGAAAGAACTGTTCAGCCTTCCGTGCAAACGGTCGCATGCCCCGCTTGTGGATTTACTTTCCGCAAGTTTTTAAACGAAGGAAAATTAGGCTGCCCGCAATGTTATGAAACCTTTAGCGAAAAACTTCCTCAAGTACTTGAAAAATTCCAGGCCGGAACGAAACATACAGGAAAAAGACCAGGACAAAAAGTGGATAACAACCGCATTTTGAAAAAACAGATCGAACATGCCCGTGAGCAGCTGCAATTGGCGATCCAAGACGAACGTTTTGAGGATGCGGCAAAATTCAGGGATGAAATCAAGGAATTGGAACGTAAGCTGGAAATGGGAGGTGTGGATACACCATGAATCTTGAATATTTCTTAAAAGCGGAGGCGCCAAGTTGGATGGGAACTGATGGTGCGGAAGATGACATTGTGATTTCCACACGCATCCGGTTGGCAAGAAATTTGGAGGGTTTCCGTTTTCCGATCATCTTTTCAGATGAAGAAGCGAAAACAATCGATCAAATGGTGACGCAGGCGTTTTACCAATTGAAAGATAACAATCATGATTTTTCCCATTTCACAATACAGGAAATGCCTGTACTGCAACGCCAAGTACTCGTGGAAAAACATCTGATCAGTCCAATGCTTGCAAAAAGGGAAAAGTTTGCATCCGTCATCATTTCGCAGGATGAAGCCATCAGCGTCATGGTCAACGAAGAAGACCATTTAAGAATCCAATGCTTATCCCCTGGACTTAAGCTCATGGAAACTTATGAAATGGCAAATAAATTGGATAGTCAACTTGAAAAATTATTGCCGTTTGCTTTCCATAATGAATTCGGCTATTTAACAAGCTGCCCAACCAATGTAGGTACAGGGATGAGAGCATCCGTCATGATGCATTTGCCTGGACTTTCCATGACGAAACAGATCAAAGCATTGACCCAAATGCTTGCCCGCTTTGGCATGGTCGTGCGAGGCATCTACGGTGAAGGCAGCGAAAACTTAGGAAACATGTATCAAATTTCAAATCAAGTGACTCTCGGCAAGTCGGAAGATGAAATTGTCGATGATTTGCAAACAGTCGTGACACAAATTATTGAACAGGAACGAAACGCAAGACAAACTCTTTTGGCACAATCCAGAGTCGCTTTGGAAGACCGCATTCACCGGGCTTATGGAACTTTGAAACATGCGCGGATCATGACAAGCGAAGAAGCGGCGACATGTTTATCCAATGTCCGGTTAGGTGTTGATTTAGGAATCATTAAAGATGTTTCAAAGCATATTTTAAATGAGTGTACGATTCTTATTCAACCGGGGTTTGTACAACAATATGCAGGCACTACCTTGGAACCGGCTGAACGGGATGTATATAGAGCAAAACTGATACGCGAAAAATTAAACAGTGGTAATTCAAAACCTAGAGGAAAAGGAGAGGAAAGATATGATGTTTAATCGATTCACTCAACGCGCCCAAAAAGTGTTGCAGTTGGCACAAGAAGAAGCGATCCGTTGGAAACATGAATCCATCGGCACAGAGCACATCTTGCTTGGGCTTATCCGGGAAGGCGGAGGCATCGCAGCAAAAGCTTTGGAAGCCATCGATGTAACGCCGGAAATGATTGAACGGGGCATCGAAGAATTAGTCGGAAAAGGAACGAAAGATGTAGGGCCAATTGTTCACTATACACCTAGAGCGAAAAAAGTCATTGAACTCGCCGTTGATGAATCGCGGAAATTGGGCCATGCTTACATCGGCACAGAACATATCCTGCTTGCATTGATTCGCGAAGGCGAAGGTGTTGCCGCGAGAGTGCTTGCAAACGCTGGTGTGAGTCTCAATAAAGCCCGCCAACAAGTTCTATTGCTTTTGGGCAACAATGATGTTTCCCAAAACGCCAATCCGACTCAAACAGTCAGCACACCAACACTGGACAGCTTAGCCCGGGATTTGACTGCTATTGCCCGTGAAGGCGGCCTTGATCCAGTGATTGGACGAAGCAAAGAGATCACACGTGTGATCGAAGTGCTTTCACGCCGTACAAAAAACAACCCTGTGTTGATTGGTGAACCGGGTGTAGGTAAGACAGCCATTGCAGAAGGACTTGCCCAGCAAATCGTCAATAACGAAGTGCCTGAAACATTGCGTGATAAACGCGTGATGACGCTTGATATGGGTACGGTTGTAGCAGGTACAAAATATCGTGGTGAATTCGAAGACCGCTTGAAAAAAGTGATGGATGAAATTCGCCAAGCAGGTAACATCATTCTGTTCATCGACGAATTGCACACATTGATTGGAGCAGGTGGTGCGGAAGGTGCGATTGACGCTTCCAACATTTTAAAACCGGCCCTTGCCCGCGGAGAATTGCAATGCATTGGTGCCACAACATTGGATGAATATCGAAAATACATTGAAAAAGATGCCGCTTTGGAACGCCGTTTCCAACCAATTCAAGTCGATGAACCGACAGTGGAAGAAACAATCCAGATCATCAAAGGTTTGCGTGACCGTTATGAAGCGCATCACCGTGTAAAAATTACAGATGAAGCGATTGAAGCGGCGGCAAAATTATCCGATCGTTACATTTCAGACCGTTTCTTGCCGGACAAAGCCATTGACTTGATTGATGAAGCGGGATCAAAAGTGCGTTTACGCTCATTCACAGTGCCACCAAATCTAAAAGCTCTCGAAGATAAATTGGAACATGTGCGCAATGAGAAAAACGCAGCCGTTTCAAGCCAGGAGTTTGAAAAAGCGGCAGCATTGCGCGATACAGAACAAAAAATTAAAGAAGAACTCGAGCAATTGAAAAAATCATGGAAAGAAAAACAAGGCAAAGAAGAATCCAAAGTGACAGTGGAAGATATTGCCGAAGTCGTTTCCATGTGGACGGGAATTCCGGTAAACAAAATTGCTCAAGAAGAGTCTGAAAAACTGCTTAACTTGGAAGAAGAATTGCATAAACGCGTTGTCGGCCAACATGAAGCGGTTGAGGCAATCTCCAGAGCGATCCGCCGTGCACGTGCAGGACTTAAAGATCCAAAACGTCCAATTGGTACATTCATCTTCTTAGGGCCAACTGGCGTAGGGAAAACAGAACTTGCAAAAGCATTGGCAGAAGTGATGTTTGGAGATGAAGATGCAATGATCCGCATCGACATGTCCGAATATATGGAAAAACACTCCACTTCCCGCCTTGTTGGTTCACCTCCAGGATATGTAGGATTTGAAGAAGGCGGCCAATTAACGGAAAAAGTGCGCCGAAAACCATACTCTGTCGTGCTTTTGGACGAAATTGAAAAAGCCCATCCAGATGTGTTCAACATCTTATTGCAAGTGCTCGATGATGGACGCTTAACGGATTCAAAAGGACGTACAGTGGATTTCCGCAACACGGTTGTCATTATGACATCCAACATCGGTGCGGAAGCCTTAAAATATCAAAAAAGCTTAGGATTCGGCGTAGGAGAAAAAGACAGCAAATATAAAGATATGAAATCTACTATGATGGAAGAATTGAAAAAAGCCTTCCGTCCAGAGTTCCTAAACCGTATTGATGAAATCATTGTGTTCAAACCGTTGGAAAAAGATCAATTAAAACAAATCGTATCCTTGATGGCAAAATCTTTGGTGAAACGATTAAAAGATCAGGATATCGATTTGGAATTAACGGATGCCGCTTTAGAGAAAATCGCGGAAGAAGGATACGATCCTCAATACGGTGCCCGTCCAATCCGCCGTGCTTTACAGAAAAATGTTGAGGACCGTTTATCCGAAGAGTTGTTGAAAGGCACTATTTCGAAAAATAGCAAAGTCGTCTTTGACTACGTGGATGGCGCGTTTGTCGTAAGAGAAAAAGATACTGTTGAAAGTGCATAAAATTTTATAAACGAAGCTGTCCGCAAGCCAACTGCGATTGACTTGCGGCACAGCTTATTTTAATACATATGAAAATCAATAATAATGACATTTGGTGCAGATGTTAAGCCGTCTTTGTTATCATCGCCGTACTAATAAGAATAATAGGAGGAACCAATGGCCAAAAAGAAAACAAAATTTTGCTGTCAAAGCTGCGGCTATGAATCGCCGAAATGGTTGGGAAGATGCCCTGGATGCGGGGAATGGAACAGCTTTGTGGAAGAAATAGAAGTCATTTCAAAATCCCGTGGAGTGTTTCAGCATTCAGAAGCCTCCAGTCAGAAAGCCGTACCGATTGTCAGCATTGAAACGCAGGAAGAACAAAGATTTGAAACGAGCATGGTGGAACTGAACCGGGTACTTGGGGGCGGCATTGTGCCAGGTTCTCTTGTGCTCATTGGCGGAGACCCGGGAATCGGAAAATCCACCCTTCTTATGCAGCTATCGGCGGATTTATCCAACAGGGGACATCGCGTGCTTTACGTATCCGGGGAAGAATCGCTGAAACAAACGAGACTCCGGGCATCAAGACTCGGCGTACAATCAAAGGAATTATTCATCTATGCGGAAACGGATCTGGAACTGATTCGTCATAGTATTGAGGAAGTACAACCCCGGTTTATCATTGTGGACTCCATCCAAACGGTTCATCATCCGGAAGTCACAAGCGCTCCCGGCAGCGTATCCCAGGTGAGAGAATGTACTTCGGAGCTTATGAGAATCGCAAAAACGAAGGGCATCGCAACTTTCCTGGTCGGGCATGTAACGAAAGAAGGGCAAATTGCAGGTCCGAGAATATTGGAGCATATGGTGGATACGGTTCTTTACTTTGAAGGGGAGAGACATCACACGTACCGGATTTTAAGAAGCCATAAGAACCGATTTGGCTCCACAAATGAAATTGCCATTTTCGAGATGATTCACTCCGGTTTAAAAGAAGTATTAAATCCTTCTGAACTCTTTTTGGAAGAACGTTCACAAGGTGCTGCAGGCTCTACGGTGGTGGCTTCCATGGAAGGGACAAGGCCGATTTTGGTTGAAATCCAATCGTTGGTAACGCCGACAAGTTTCAACTATCCAAAACGGATGGCGACAGGCGTGGATCAAAACCGGGTTCAATTATTGATGGCCGTTTTGGAAAAAAGAATGGGAATGCTTTTGCAAGCCCAAGACGCATACGTGAAAGTGGCAGGCGGGGTAAAATTGGTTGAACCGGCCATTGACTTGGCTGTTCTTACATCGATTGTTTCCAGTTACAAAAATCAGCCTGTGAATGTCACGGATGTGTTCATTGGGGAAGTGGGGCTTACTGGAGAAGTAAGACGGGTATCCCGTATAGAGCAGCGGGTTTATGAAGCTGCAAGACTTGGTTTTAAACGTGTATTCATCCCGGCTTCCAATCTGGGAGGATGGGAAAATCCAAAAGAAATTGAAGTGATCGGTGTTCAAACAATCAATGAAGCGGTGAAACTTTGTTTTGGCAATTGAGGGAATTTTACCATGTTTTGAGAAAAATGGGCATTTTTTCTTCAGGAATTGGAAAAAAATAAAGAAGAAGTTGATTTAATTTGCGAAAAAAAGGTAAAAAAGTCCAAAAAATGCGATGAAGCGTTCTTACAAATCGCAAAGGATTCATGAACCATGTATAATTATCAGTAAGATAATATATCAGAAAAAAGGAGGTGGCAGGATGCTGAAGAGAATCATTCAAATTGCGTTTCTGTTTATTGGTGGTGCTTTGGGTTTTGTCTTTTTACCGCCATTATACGAAATTATTAATTTATCATCTAGTCCATGGTTAAATAATCCATACACATCGGTAGCAATAGGGGCGTTATTGTTATTTCTTCTTTCGTTTTCATTATCAGACTATTGCGTGAAATTTATCAACTGGATGGAAGAGGTGCTTTTTAAAATTCCGGCAGCGGACTTATTCTTTGGTACTCTAGGGTTGATTATCGGTTTAATTGTAGCATATTTTGTGGGATTTGCGATTGAACGAATTAACATTCCGGTTATTACCGATTTCTTGCCGATTATTTTATCCATCATTCTGGGATATTTGGGATTTAGAGTCGGCTTTAAAAAAAGGGACGAACTTTCACAACTATTTACAAAATCAGGAGTCGGTGCGAAAAAGAAAGCCGGAGAAGCCGGCCAGCCCGGATCTGAAAAAACGTTATATAAACTGCTGGATACAAGCGTTATCATCGACGGCCGCATTGCGGATATTGCGACTACAGGATTTATTGAAGGGGTATTGGTGGTGCCGCAATTCGTTTTGACGGAATTGCAGCATATTGCGGATTCCAGCGATACGTTGAAACGCACCCGTGGACGCCGGGGGCTTGATATGTTGAAAAAATTGCAGGACGGAAAATCGGTAAATGTGATTATTTCAGAAGAGGACTTTGATGATATCCAAGAAGTTGATTTAAAATTAGTGCGGCTGGCGAAAAAAATGGGCGCGAAAATTTTAACGAACGATTTTAATTTAAATAAAGTGTGCGAACTTCATCATGTACAAGTATTGAATATCAATGAACTGGCAAACGCGGTGAAACCTGTTGTCATCCCCGGGGAAGATATGCAGGTTGTTGTCATCAAAGATGGAAAGGAACAAAATCAAGGAGTCGCCTATTTGGACGATGGCACAATGATTGTTGTTGAAGGTGGCCGTAATTATATCGGCCAAGCAATAACGGTTACGGTGACAAGCGTATTGCAAACATCCGCCGGTCGCATGATTTTTGCAAAACCGAAAGACGAACAAGTAGCATAAAAACACGCAACAATTGTAGGAGTTGAGCTTGTGGATTATGAAGTGGTGTTGCCGGCAGCCGGCAGCGGAAAACGGATGGGGGCAGGAAAAAACAAATTATTTTTGCCATTGGCCAATAAGCCGATTTTGATCCATACTCTCGAAGTCTTTGAAAAGGATCCAAAATGCACAGGGATCTACTTGGCGGTTAAGCCGGAAGAAAGAGAATATATTCAAAACTTATTGAATGAATACGGTATTACTAAGGTAAAGGGGTTGCCGAATGGAGGGGAAGAACGCCAACATTCCGTTCATGCATGTTTAAAAGTCATGAAGGATGTGGAAATCGTTCTTGTCCATGATGCCGCAAGACCCTTTATACTTCAGTCGGTGATTGACCGTTTAGTGGAAACGGCTTATGAAAAAGGGGCTGCCATTGCGGGAGTCCGCGCAAAGGATACGATGAAAAAAGTGCGGGACGGCATCATCGTTGAAACGGTGGAGCGGGATGACTTATGGGCCATCCAGACGCCGCAAGCTTTCCGTTTCGAACTGTTGCTTCATGCAGAGGATGTCGCAGAAAAAGTGGGTTTTTTAGGAACGGACGAAGCGATGCTTGTGGAACGTCTCGGCTATGAAATTCACATCGTCGAAAGCAGCTATGAAAATATTAAAATTACCACAAAAGAGGACTTGGTCTTTGGTGAAGCGATATTAAGAAACCGGCAGCTGAAAACCTCACAAATCTGATCGATTCGTGAGGTCTTTTCTTGTTTAATGATCTAAAAGGATTGTTTGGGAAAAATGCTTACAATCCATACAAATGGGAAATATGTTAATATATGAAGTGGTCATTTGGATTCAGATATTATAGTAAAGGATGGTGAACGCTGCATAATAGACAGAAAGCGTCTAGTACATGCAGCTGATATATGTTTCGGGTTGGACAAGGATTTGACGTTCATGCATTTCAAGAAGGGCGTCCGCTGATTATCGGCGGTATAGAAATCCCCCATACAAAAGGGCTTTTAGGGCATTCCGATGCAGATGTACTATTACACGCGATTACAGATGCGGCCCTTGGAGCGATTGGTGAAGGGGATATCGGCCGCCATTTTCCGGACACAGATCCGCAATATAAAGATGCGGACTCAGCAAAATTATTGGAATATATCTGGAAAATCGTTGAGGAAAAAGGGTATGTTCTTGGAAATGTGGACTGTACGATTATGGCACAAAGACCAAAGATGGCTCCGTATATTGAACAAATGAAAAACCGGATCGCTCAATTATTACATGCGGAACCTTCCCAAGTGAACGTGAAAGCGACGACAACGGAAAAACTGGGTTTTGTTGGACGGGAAGAAGGCATTGCAGCGCTTGCGACCATTTTATTGATCAAAAAACAGTAGTACTTACATGTAAGGAAAAATCATTACGTTTCAGAAATGACAAAATTTCTTTCCTACCATCAACTTTTCAATGCTGCACTGGAGTGGTAAAATGTACAAAAGTCGAGGGAAGCATTGGAAATAGTAAGATTTTAGCAATGTAATAACGAAAAACACAGTTTGTCAACTGCACAACTTAGGAGGAAAATAAGATGGCAAAAGAAGTTCGTGTTCGGTATGCACCAAGTCCTACCGGTCATTTACATATCGGTGGAGCACGCACAGCGTTATTCAACTATTTATTTGCAAAACATTACAACGGAACATTTGTTGTGCGCATTGAGGATACGGATATAGAGCGCAATGTAGAAGGCGGTGAAGCATCCCAGCTTGACAATTTGAGATGGTTGGGCATTATTCCTGATGAATCCGTTGATATTGGTGGACCTTATGCACCTTACCGCCAAACAGAGAGATTGGACATTTATAAAAAACATGCGGAAGAGTTGTTGGAACGCGGGTTGGCTTATAAATGCTTCTGTACGCCCGAAGAATTGGAAGCTTCAAGGGAAGCGCAAAGAGCAAAAGGTATTGCGGCACCAACATATGACGGTAAATGCCGCCATTTGACGAAAGAAGAAATCGCGGAAAAAGAAGCGCAAGGAATTCCATACACAATCCGCTTCAAAGTGCCTGAAAATGTCACTTATAAATTCAATGATATGGTGCGCGGAGAAGTATCATTTGAATCAAAAGATATCGGCGATTGGGTCATTATGAAAGCGAACGGAATCCCTACCTATAACTTTGCGGTTGTACTTGATGATCATTATATGGATATCACGCATGTATTCCGCGGCGAAGAGCATTTATCAAACACACCGAAACAAATGATGATTTTTGATGCGTTCGGTTGGGAATATCCGGAATTTGGCCATTTGACGATCATTGTGAATGAAAATCATAAGAAATTATCAAAACGTGACGAATCCATCATTCAATTCATCTCCCAATATAAAGAACTGGGATATTTGCCTGAAGCGATGTTCAACTTCTTCGCATTGCTCGGTTGGTCTCCGGAAGGGGAAGAAGAAATCTTTACGAAAGAACAGCTTATTGAAATGTTTGATGAGAAACGTTTATCCAAATCACCTTCCATGTTTGACCGGAATAAACTAACATGGATGAATAACCAATACATCAAAAAATTGTCTTTGGAAGAAGTGGTGGAACTGGCGCTTCCTCACTTGCAAAAAGCGGGGCTGCTTCCTGAAGAGTTGAATGAAGAACAAAAAGAATGGGCGACAAAATTGATCGGCTTGTATCATAATCAAATGAGCTATGGCGCAGAGATTGTGGAACTATCAAGCCTATTCTTTAAAGACGAAGTGGAATATGATGAAGAAGCGCAAGAGGTATTAGGTTGGGAGCACATCAAAGAAGTGGTTTCATCATTCAAACAGCAATTGGTGTCCTTGGAAACATTCGATGCCCCTTCCATTAAAGCGGCGCTTAAAGCGGTGCAAAAAGAGACAGGATATAAAGGGAAAAACTTGTTTATGCCAATCCGGGTGGTGACAACCGGCCAAACTCATGGACCGGACTTGGCTAGTACGATTGAGTTGGTTGGTAAAGAAAAAGTGTTGGCCCGTTTAGAAAAATTGGCAAACTAAGATGTTCTTAATGAATGGTGCGAATGGTCGATAATTAAATAAAAGCGAAAGCGTTGAAAAGGAGAAGTACGTAAAATATGTTTGAAAGAGAGGGTCACCATTGGCTGAAAGTGACCTAAACCTCTGTTTTACGGAAATGCACCTTTGAGCACTTGGCTGAAATGGAGTAGGCAAGTCGGCTGGTCACCGTTACAGGCCGCAGAGTGGAAAGCGTTTATGCTTTCAATCAGAGTGGAACCGCGCGACTTTGGCGTCTCTGTCATAGAAATATGATGGAGGCGTTTTTTATTTAAATAATCCAAAACCAATGTTTTGATTTATTGGCTTCTTTCATAGAAAAGATGGTAATTTAAAAATAGGAGAAAAATGTACGGAAAATTCGATGATTCAACAAACAAATGGAATTTTGTAAAGGAGAGACTGGCATGGCAATTCAAATTTACAATACGTTGACACGGAAAAAAGAACCTTTTGTTCCTCTCGAAGAAGGAAAGGTGAAAATGTACGTATGCGGTCCGACCGTTTATAACTATATACACATTGGAAATGCCCGTCCGGCGATCGTGTATGATACAGTGCGGAGATACTTGCAATATAAAGGGTATGAAGTGAAATACGTTTCCAACTTTACGGATGTGGACGACAAAATCATCAAGGCGGCCAATGAATTGGGAGAAGAGGTTTCAGGGCTTACGGAACGTTTCATTAAAGCTTATTTTGAAGATATTACGGCTCTCGGCTGCAAGAAGGCGGATGTGCATCCCCGGGTAACGGAGCATATGAACGATATCATCGAATTTATAAAAGTATTGGTTGATAAAGGATATGCTTACGAGTCCCAAGGAGATGTCTATTTCCGCACACGTAAATTTGAAGACTATGGAAAGCTCAGCCATCAATCTATTGATGATTTAAAAGTGGGTGCCCGCATTGAACCGGGTGAAAAGAAAGAAGACCCGCTGGATTTTGCCCTTTGGAAAGCGGCAAAACCTGGGGAAATCTTCTGGGAGAGCCCTTGGGGAAAAGGGCGGCCTGGTTGGCATATCGAATGCTCTGTGATGGCCCGGGCGCATTTGGGCGATACCATTGACATCCATGCTGGAGGGCAAGATTTGACTTTCCCGCATCATGAAAACGAAATTGCCCAATCAGAAAGTTATACCGGAAAAACTTTCGCCCGTTATTGGATGCATAATGGGTATATTAATATCGACAATGAAAAAATGTCAAAATCCTTGGGGAACTTTGTATTGGTCCATGATATTATCCAAAAAATCGATCCGCAGGTATTGAGATTTTTCATGTTGTCCGTTCATTATCGCCATCCAATCAATTTCTCGGAAGAATTGATCGAATCGGCGCGCAGCGGGTTGGAACGCTTGCGCACAGCGTACTTGAACCTGCAGCATCGTTTGCAATCGACGACAAACCTTGCTGATGAGAGCGAAGAGTATTTAGAAAAAATTGATGAATTGAAAAAAGAATTTGAAAAGGAAATGGATGACGATTTCAATACGGCCAACGCAATCAGTGTTTTATTTGAACTGGCCCGTACGGCAAACACGTATTTGAACGAAACCAATACCGATGAAAAGGTGTTGAAAGCATTTATCGAAACTTTTGATGTGCTTAGTGAAGTATTGGGAATTAAACTGGCCCAAGAGACGGAAATTTTGGATGAAGACATTGAGAAATTAATCGAAGAGCGGAACATAGCAAGAAAAAACCGGGATTTCAAACGTGCGGATGAAATCCGGGATCAATTATTGAAGATGAACATCATTTTGGAAGATACGCGTCAAGGTACCCGTTGGAAACGAGGTTCATAATATGGCTCCATTAGTAGATGTCAATCAAATGAACGCGCTTGCCCTGGCCTATATGGGGGATGCGGTGTTGGAGGTGCGCATCAGGGAACATTTGCTGTTGAGCGGACGGATGAAGCCGAATACGCTGCACCACGAAGCGACAAAATATGTTTCCGCCAAAGCCCAATCCATGATTGTGCACCGCATGATCGAAGAACATTTTTTGACGGATGAAGAGCTGGCCATCTTTAGAAGGGGCCGCAATGCAAAGTCCGGCACCGTTCCGAAAAATACGGATGTCCAAACGTATCGCAACAGTTCAGGATTTGAAGCAATTCTGGGTTCTCTTTACTTAACGAAACAATATGAACGCATCGATAAGATTATTGATTACGCCATACAAATTGTGGAGGAAACGAAAGGAGTCGCGAAATGAGCGGGAATGGAGAGATTATTGCTGGAAAGAACCCGGTATTGGAAGCACTTCGTTCAGGCCGCGAAATGAACAAAATTTGGATCAGTGAAGGCGTGAAAAAATCGGGAATCAAAGAAGTGCTCGATTTGGCCCGTGAGCGCGGAGTATTTGTACAATTTGTTCCAAAGAAAAAAATCGATCAACTGTCAAACGCCAATCATCAGGGAATCGTCGCTTCCGTTGCTGCATACAAGTATGCGGAACTTGATGATTTATTTCAAGTGGCGAAAGAAAGAAATGAAGATCCATTTTTCATCATTTTAGATGAGTTGGAAGATCCCCATAATCTCGGTTCGATTATGAGAACTGCCGATGCGATCGGGGTTCATGGTATAATAATACCAAAAAGGCGTTCTGTAGGTCTTACAGCAACGGTGGCGAAAGCTTCAACCGGAGCAATTGAACATGTGCCCGTTTGCAGAGTGAACAACTTGGCGCAAACGGTGGATGAATTAAAAGAAAGAGGACTTTGGATTGCAGGGACAGACGCAAAGGGCAGCATCGATTACCGGAACATGGATGCTGCCTTGCCCCTGACTATCATCATTGGAAGTGAAGGGAAAGGAATGAGCCGGCTTTTGAAGGAAAAATGCGATTTCCTCTATTCGTTGCCAATGGTCGGCCATGTCAATTCATTGAATGCTTCTGTCGCTGCGGCATTGTTGATGTATGAAGTGTACCGAAAACGGCAAGAAGTGAATGGTTAGTTATGGAAAACATTTTGATCGTTGATGGATACAATATGATCGGCGCTTGGAAAACGTTGCGCGCTTTAAAAGACACCAATTTGGAGGAAGCGAGGAACCGTTTGATCGAGCTTTTGGCCGAATTTCAAGCGGTGATGGGCTGGCGCGTCATTGTCGTCTTTGATGCTTATCACGTTTCGGGAGCCGAAAAGTCATATGTTCAAAATTCGGTGGAAGTCATATTTACGAAAAAGAATGAGACCGCCGATGAACGGATTGAAAAGTTATCCAATGAACTCAAGGGAAGAAAAGTCCAAATCTATGTGGCTACTTCCGACATGACGGAACAAAACGTCATTTTCGGAAATGGCGCGCTGAGAAAATCGGCCCGCGAATTGGAAATCGAGATGGAGATCATCCAATCAAATATATCAAAAAAAGTGGAAACATCGCAGAAAGAAAAACCGAAATCTAGAATCCCCTTATCGAAAGAAGTAGAGTTAGCCTTTGAGAAATGGAGAAGAGGTTTAAAATAACTCATTGACCTGTATTTTCCAACTCATTTATACTGTTCCTAATACGATTTATACGTCTGGGGTGAGGCCGTTGCTAAAAACAGAGCAATCGCAAACAGCACAATCCTTTGAAGAGATGACGGATGAACAACTTGTTGAACTGGTGCACCAAGGGAATACAGAGGCGTTGGATTTTTTGATTAATAAATATCGGGTGTTCGTAAAAGCGAAGGCGCGTTCTTATTTTTTGATTGGAGCGGATAAGGAAGACATCGTCCAAGAGGGGATGATTGGTTTATATAAAGCTGTCAGGGATTTTAAAGAGGATAAGCTGACATCCTTTAAAGCCTTTGCGGAATTATGTATTACGCGCCAAATTATTACAGCGATAAAAACGGCAACGCGTCAGAAACATATTCCGCTCAATTCTTATGTTTCGCTCGACAAACCCATTTATGATGAGGAGTCGGATCGGACGCTATTGGATGTCATCACAGGTGCGGAGTCGGAAAATCCGGAGCATCTGATGATCAACCGTGAAGAATATTCCCATTTGGAAGAAAAAATCAGCGAAATATTAAGCGAACTTGAACAACAAGTCCTTTCATTATATTTGGATGGACAATCCTACAATGAAATCTCCGAAGAATTAAACCGGCATGTCAAGTCGATTGATAATGCCTTGCAAAGGGTGAAACGGAAATTGGAGCGCCATTTGGAAAATGGGGAAATTATTTGAAACTCTGTTCGCAATTATTGACAGCGAGTTTTTTTGGTGTTAGTCTTTAAAAGATAAAATGCCAGAATAGAGGTTATTCCTGTGGCAAAGAAAATCGTTTTATGCTGTGAAGAGTGTGGTTCGCGGAATTACACTTACCCTGAAAAAGAGAACGCAACTAGAATAGTGCTCAAAAAGTATTGTCCACGCTGCAATCGACACACGTTACACAAACAAACGCGCTAGTTGATATAGAGAATATAGATAAGTTATTCGGAGGTTACGCGAGAATGGGCAAAATCAAGAAATTTCTGCAAGAAGTCATGTCAGAAATGCGTAAGACAAGCTGGCCAAAGAGCAAGGAGCTTACAAAATATACAATCGTTGTAGTAACGACAGTCATTTTTGTAGCCCTCTATTTTGTGCTGGTGGATTTGGGGATTTCTGAATTGTTCCGCTGGTATTTAAATATATAATGAATCTTTAGCAAGCGATAGCTTAGAAAATAGCCCGTTCCTTATCCTACGGGTTTTTTTCATTTATTTTGTAAATTATAATATTAAACACGGAAAAGCCGTCAGCGGGTATGCGCATTTGTAAAGGAGGGAAGGACGAGGAGTCCGACAGGCATTATGGAAAAACAATGGTATGTAGTTCATACTTATTCTGGTTATGAAAATCGAGTGAAAGCAAATCTCGAAAAGCGTGTAGAAACAATGGGAATGCAGGATCTTATTTTCCGGGTCATTATCCCTGAACACGAAGAAACGGATTTGAAAGACGGAAAAAAACGAACAGTGATGCGTAAAGTATTCCCTGGTTATGTATTGGTTGAGATGATTTTGACGGATGAATCCTGGTATGTTGTCCGCAATACCCCAGGAGTGACAGGATTCATCGGGTCTTCAGGCGGCGGCGCGAAACCGACACCGCTACTTCCGGAAGAAGCGGATCGCTTGCTCCGTTCCATGGGCTTGCACAAAAAAGCGATTGGCGAGTTGGATATTTCGGTCGGCGATTTGGTGGAAGTGTTGGACGGTCCATTCAAGAACTTCAAAGGAAACGTGGAAGAAATCGATGTGGACAAAGGAAAAGTAAAAGTTTCTGTGGACATGTTTGGACGGGAAACAAAAATGGAATTGGATTTTGAGCAAGTTCAGAAGGTATAACGGCGCAATGCGTTCATCCTGACCGGTTTCATGGCGGAAACAGGCTGGAATATCAAATAATTTATCCCTTCGTAACATTTTTGCTTGCTTCATAATAAGAAAAATGGTATCATTTCAAAGGTCAGACTAGTTTTTCAGTCTGAGAAATGAGTTAAAGATATTTTATCGGCATGGCTGATAAATGGATATTTGAGTGGGAGGGGCAACCCAATATACCACATCACGGACTTTAAGGAGGTGTGTCTCGTGGCTAAAAAAGTAATTAAAATCGTTAAACTTCAAATCCCTGCTGGTAAAGCGAATCCGGCTCCACCGGTTGGTCCTGCGTTAGGTCAAGCTGGTGTAAACATCATGGGATTCTGTAAAGAATTTAACGCTCGTACTGCTGATCAAGCAGGTTTGATTATACCTGTTGAAATTACAGTATTCGAAGACCGTTCATTCACTTTCATTACGAAAACTCCACCTGCAGCTGTATTACTTAAAAAAGCAGCAGGCATCGAATCAGGTTCTGGTGAGCCAAATCGTAAAAAAGTTGCAACGGTTAAACGCGATAAAGTTCGCGAAATCGCAGAACTTAAAATGCCTGACTTAAATGCTGCGTCTGTTGAAGCGGCTATGAGAATGGTAGAAGGTACAGCACGAAGCATGGGTATTGAAATCGTTGACTAATCCCTTTTAAATCGTGTTGTGTTTCTGAGGTTGCGCAAGTTCTGTAGAACCCGCAACCTTTATTCGTGGGAGGTAAATTCCGCTAAAACCACAAAGGAGGAAAAAACAATGGCAAAACGTAGCAAAAGAATGCAAGAACTTTTAAAATTAGTTGATCGCACAAAATTGTATCCTGTTGAAGAAGCAATTGCATTAGCTCAAAAAACTAGCAATGTAAAATTCGATGCGACAGTAGAAGTGGCATTCCGCTTAAATATCGACACTCGTAAAAACGATCAACAAATCCGTGGAGCAGTTGTGCTTCCAAACGGAACTGGTAAAACTCAACGCGTGTTAGTGTTTGCGAAAGGCGAAAAAGCGAAAGAAGCCGAAGCTGCAGGAGCAGACTATGTAGGCGATTCAGATTATATCAACAAAATCCAACAAGGTTGGTTCGATTTCGATGTAATCGTAGCTACACCTGATATGATGGGTGAAGTTGGTAAACTTGGTCGTGTATTAGGTCCAAAAGGATTAATGCCAAACCCTAAAACAGGAACAGTAACTTTCGATGTAGCAAAAGCAATCGCAGATATCAAAGCTGGTAAAGTGGAATACCGCGCTGACAAAGCTGGTATCGTTCACGCTCCTATCGGTAAAGTTTCCTTTGATACACAAAAATTGGTTGAAAACTTCTTGGCTGTATTTGATGCAATCCAAAAAGCAAAACCTGCTGCAGCCAAAGGTACTTACATGAAGTCAGTAAACATCACTACTACAATGGGGCCATCCATTAAAGTTGATGCTTCAAGCGTAGTAGTTAACTAATAAATAAAAAAGGATAAAACTATTGACAATTATCCTATCCATGATTATTATGGATGATGTTCTGAATTAAATATAGCGACTCATTTGTACCGTAGACAGTAGGGGTGCATTCGCACTTAAACTTTCCCTACCGAGGTCATAAATCGATTCTTTTGATGATGACGTTTTATGCCTTCGTGTGTCTACACGGAGGCTTTTGTTTTATCGGTATGAATGACCCAATCCACAGGAGGTGTCAAAATGTCTAAAGCAATTGAAGCCAAAAAAGCGCAAGTACAAGAAATCGCGGATAAATTCAAAAACGCTGCTTCAGTAGTGATTGTTGACTACCGCGGTTTGAACGTAGCTCAAGTGACAGAATTGCGTAAACAACTTCGCGAAGCAGGCGTAGATTTCAAAGTGTACAAAAACACTTTAACACGCCGCGCTGTTGAAGAAGTTGGATTAGAAGGACTTAACGATTACTTAACAGGTCCAAATGCGATCGCTTTCTCAAGCGAGGATGTTGTAGCGCCAGCAAAAATTCTTAACAACTTCGCAAAAACTAACGAAGCGCTTGAAATCAAAGCTGGTGTGATCGAAGGTAACATCGCTTCTGTTGAAGAAGTGAAAGCTCTTGCCGACCTTCCATCCCGCGAAGGCTTGCTTTCTATGTTGCTTTCTGTATTGCAAGCTCCAATCCGCAACTTCGCTCTTGCTGCAAAAGCGGTTGCAGAACAAAAAGAAGAACAAGGCGCGTAATGATCGCTTAACCCATTATTTCGAAATCAGGCAAATTGCCTAACAAAATTACCAATATAGGAGGAATAAAGAATGACTAAAGAACAAATTATTGAAGCTATTAAAGAAATGACAGTTCTTGAATTAAATGATTTAGTAAAAGCAATCGAAGAAGAATTCGGTGTAACAGCTGCTGCTCCAGTAGCAGTGGTAGGTGGCGCTGCTGCAGGTGCTGCTGCTGAAGAAAAAACTGAATTTGATGTGGTACTTGCTAACGCTGGCGACCAAAAAATCAAAGTTATCAAAGTTGTACGTGAAATCACTGGCCTTGGCTTAAAAGAAGCTAAAGACTTAGTTGACAGCGCTCCAAAACCACTTAAAGAAGGCGTATCTAAAGAAGAAGCAGAAGAAATCAAAGCTAAACTTGAAGAAGTTGGCGCTTCTATCGAACTTAAGTAATAATCGCTTAAGGATTGTTTATACTAAAAATAAAAAAGCTCGTCGTATTTGGCGAGCTTTTCTTCATTTCTTTAGGGGGGCCGCCGAAATGACTGAACATTATTATTCCAAAAAGCCTCAAGTACAGAGTAATCCGCAGCAATGGCGTTATACGCTTTTGGGACATTCTTTTTTATTTGAAACGGATTCTGGAGTATTCAGCAAAGGCGAAGTAGATTTTGGGTCCCGTTTGTTGATTGAAACATTTGAGATGCCGGACATGGATGGGGCCGTATTGGATGTGGGTTGCGGCTACGGTCCAATCGGGTTGGCGATCGCAAAACAATACCCTGACCGCACAGTGTTCATGATGGACATAAATGAAAGAGCAGTGGAATTGGCGAAAAAGAATGCGGAAATGAACGGAATTCAAAATGTACGTATCTATGAAAGCGATGGAGTTTATATTGATAAAGGGGTCAAAGTTGCAGCCGTTTTAACAAATCCGCCGATTCGTGCGGGCAAAGAAACGGTCTTCAAAATTTATGATGGAGCGTTCCACCATTTGAGCGACGGCGGAGAGCTTTGGGTGGTCATCCAGAAAAAACAAGGCGCACCATCAACGCAGAAGTATTTGGAAGAAAAGTTTCGTTCAGTGGAAGTAGTCGAGAAGAAAAAAGGCTATTGGATTATCAAAGCTGAAAAGTAAATGGAATGACCATAAAATATTGACTTGACAAATTGGCTATGATAACATAATAAAATGCAAAAATATTATTTTTTGGGAGTATGTCCTTTTGTATGCAATGATTTCTAAGTGGGTATACTTGCCGTGGATAAATTAAGTTTAATCGAAAATGAGGTTTTAGAAAAGTCTCGTTTTCTTTTTGTCTTTGGAAAATCATACACCATTTATTTGATTTTGCAAAGACCTATTATCGCTTTATTGAGGGGTGAATAAGTTGACAGGTCAACTAGTTCAGTACGGACGACACCGCCAGCGTAGAAGCTTTGCGCGCATTAAAGAGGTGTTGGAGCTTCCAAATTTGATTGAGATTCAGACATCCTCTTATGACTGGTTCCTTAAAGAAGGATTGCTTGAATTGTTTAAAGAAATTTCTCCAATCGAGGATTTCACAGGTAATCTTTCTCTTGAATTCATCGATTTTTCATTGGGCGAACCAAAATATGATGTCGATGAATGCAAGGAACGTGATGTAACTTATGCTGCTCCATTGCGCGTGAAGGTACGTCTTCATAACAAAGAAACTGATGAAGTAAAAGAACAAGATGTTTTTATGGGTGACTTCCCATTAATGACAGAAACAGGAACATTTATTATCAATGGCGCCGAACGTGTTATCGTATCACAATTGGTACGTTCACCAAGCGTATATTACCATGATAAAACGGACAAAAACGGCAAAAAAGGATTCGGTGCAACAGTCATTCCAAACCGTGGTGCATGGTTGGAATTTGAAACGGACGCAAAAGATATTGTCTATGTCCGCATCGACCGCACTCGTAAATTGCCTGCTACCGTTTTATTAAGAGCGTTAGGATTCGGTTCCGATCAAGAAATCATTGATATTCTCGGTGATAATGAATATTTGCGTAATACGCTTGAAAAAGACAATACAGACAGCACGGAAAAGGCGTTGATCGAAATTTACGAACGCCTTCGTCCAGGCGAACCACCGACTGTTGACAGCGCAAAAAGCTTGCTGTATTCCCGTTTCTTTGATGCGAAACGATATGATTTGGCAGCCGTTGGTCGCTATAAAATGAACAAAAAACTTCATATTAAAAACCGTTTGTTCAATCAAAAAATTGCAGAAACATTGGTCGATCCTGAAACAGGAGAAATCATCGTTGAAAAAGATACAATTATCGACCGACGCACATTGGATAAAATTCTTCCTTACCTGGAAAAAGGTGTCGGATTCCGTACTTTATCCCAAGCAGGTGGTGTATTGGATGGAGACGTTACAGTCCAATCCATTAAGATATATGCTCCTAATGATGAAGACGGTAAAGTCATCAATGTAATTTCCAACGCGAACGTTGAAGAAGAAGTGAAACATTTGACGCCGGCCGATATCATTGCCGCACTATCCTACTTCTTCAACTTGCTGTACGGTGTAGGAAATGTTGACGATATCGACCATTTAGGTAACCGCCGTTTACGCTCTGTTGGTGAGCTGTTGCAAAACCAATTCCGTATTGGATTATCCCGTATGGAACGGGTTGTACGTGAACGCATGTCTATCAACGACACAGCTTCCATCGTACCGCAACAGTTGATCAATATCCGTCCTGTCATTGCCGCGATTAAAGAGTTCTTCGGAAGCTCTCAATTATCGCAATTCATGGATCAAACAAACCCATTGGCAGAATTGACGCATAAACGCCGTCTTTCCGCTTTGGGACCAGGCGGTTTGACAAGAGAACGTGCCGGTATGGAAGTGCGTGACGTTCACTATTCCCACTATGGCCGCATGTGTCCAATTGAAACGCCAGAGGGTCCGAACATCGGATTGATCAACTCGCTATCAACTTATGCGAAAGTGAATAAATTTGGTTTTATCGAAACTCCATACCGCAGAGTCGACCCTGAAACTGGGCGAGTAACAGATCAGATTGATTACTTGACAGCCGATGAGGAAGACAACTATATCGTGGCTCAAGCAAACTCACCATTAAATCCAGACGGTACATTTGCCAAAGAAGAAGTTTTAGGTCGTTTCCGTGGGGACAATACAGTTTTCAAAAGAGAATTGGTTGACTACATGGACGTATCACCTAAACAAGTCGTATCTGCTGCGACAGCATGTATCCCGTTCCTGGAAAACGACGACTCCAACCGTGCGTTGATGGGTGCAAACATGCAGCGTCAAGCAGTGCCTTTAATTCAGCCTGAGGCCCCTTATGTGGGAACAGGAATGGAATATGTAGCTGCCCGTGACTCTGGAGCTGCGGTAGTCAACAAATATGACGGTATCGTGGAACATGTTGAATCCCGTGAAATCCGTGTTCGCCGCATTGAAATCAAAGACGGCAAAGAAGTAAAAGGCGAATTGGATGTTTATAAACTTCAAAAATTCCAACGTTCCAACCACGGTACATGCATCAACCAACGTCCAATCGTGAAAGTTGGAGATCGCGTAAAACCAAAAGATATTTTGGCTGACGGACCTTCCATGGATAAAGGTGAACTCGCTTTAGGCCGCAACGTCCTTGTTGCTTTCATGACTTGGGAAGGTTTCAACTACGAAGACGCGATTATTATGAACGAACGTCTTGTGAAAGACGATGTCTATACTTCCATTCATATTGAAGAATATGAATCTGAAGCCCGCGATACAAAATTGGGACCTGAAGAAATTACACGCGATATTCCAAACGTGGGTGAAGATGCGCTCCGCAATCTTGATGATCGCGGTATTGTCCGCATTGGTGCGGAAGTCCGCGATGGCGATATCCTGGTTGGTAAAGTGACGCCAAAAGGAGTTACTGAACTTACTGCCGAAGAACGTTTGTTACATGCAATTTTCGGTGAAAAAGCCCGTGAAGTCCGTGATACATCATTGCGTGTACCGCACGGTGCTGGAGGAATCGTTCTTGATGTAAAAGTCTTCAACCGCGAAGACGGAGATGAATTGCCACCAGGAGTTAACCAGCTCGTGCGTGTTTACATTGTGCAAAAACGGAAAATCCGCGTCGGGGATAAAATGGCCGGACGCCACGGTAACAAAGGGGTTATTTCCCGCATTTTGCCTGAAGAAGATATGCCGTTTTTGCCGGACGGAACTCCGGTTGACATCATGTTGAACCCATTGGGCGTGCCATCTCGTATGAACATCGGACAAGTGTTGGAACTTCACTTAGGTATGGCTGCCCGAAGATTGGGCGAATACATGGCAACGCCTGTATTTGACGGAGCAAACGAAGAAGACGTTTGGAGCACAATGGAAGAAGCGGGATTGGCTCGGGATGGTAAGACAATCCTTTATGATGGACGTACCGGCGAACCATTCGATAACCGGGTATCTGTCGGTATCATGTACATGATTAAATTGGCTCACATGGTTGATGATAAACTTCATGCCCGTTCAACAGGTCCATACTCTCTTGTAACGCAACAACCACTTGGCGGTAAAGCGCAATTCGGTGGGCAACGTTTTGGTGAGATGGAAGTTTGGGCGCTTGAAGCATACGGTGCAGCCTATACACTACAAGAATTGCTAACAATCAAATCTGATGACGTGGTAGGTCGCGTAAAAACATATGAAGCGATTGTAAAAGGAGAAAGCGTTCCGGAACCGGGCGTGCCTGAAAGCTTCAAAGTGTTGATCAAAGAACTTCAATCTCTCGGGTTAGACGTGAAAATGCTCACGGTCGATGAAGAAGAAATTGAATTGAGAGATATGGATGAAGATGATGATCTGCAACCAGCTGATGCTCTCAATATCTTGCCGGCTAAAGAAGAAAAACCTGTTGAAACACAAAAATAATGCATGCGGGCAGGAATTGTCCTGCCCCATTAAAACTTTACGGTTTTGATTAAAATAGGAATGCCAAAAGGACTTATTAAGGGAGGTAGGCTCCTTGGTTGACGTAAATGAATTTGAATTTATGAAAATTGGTTTGGCTTCACCGGATAAAATCCGTTCTTGGTCCTATGGAGAAGTAAAAAAACCTGAAACAATTAACTATCGTACATTAAAACCTGAAAAAGACGGTCTTTTCTGCGAACGCATCTTTGGTCCGACAAAAGACTGGGAATGCCACTGCGGAAAATATAAACGCGTTCGTTATAAAGGTGTCGTTTGTGACCGATGCGGTGTAGAAGTAACACGTGCGAAAGTTCGCCGTGAACGCATGGGACACATTGAACTTGCTGCGCCGGTTTCCCACATCTGGTATTTCAAAGGAATTCCAAGCCGTATGGGCCTCATTCTTGACATGTCGCCTAGAGCTTTGGAAGAAGTTATTTATTTTGCATCTTATGTAGTGATCGATCCAGGTGCCACAACACTTGAAAAGAAACAGTTATTGTCTGAAAAAGAATACCGTGCATATCGTGAAAAATTCGGCAACAGCTTTGAAGCCGGAATGGGAGCGGAAGCAATTAAAAAGCTCCTGGAACAAATTGATTTGGAAGAAGAAGCAAATAAATTAAAAGAAGAATTGAAAACCGCTCAAGGCCAACGCCGTACTCGTGCCATCAAACGCCTTGAAGTCATCGAATCTTTCCGCAGTTCCGGAAACAGACCGGAATGGATGGTGTTGGAAGTTCTTCCGGTTATTCCGCCTGAACTTCGGCCAATGGTGCAACTCGATGGTGGACGATTCGCTACATCCGACTTGAACGATTTATATCGCCGTGTGATTAACCGTAACAATCGTCTAAAACGACTACTTGATTTAGGTGCTCCAAGCATCATCGTCCAAAACGAAAAACGTATGTTGCAAGAAGCGGTGGATGCATTGATTGACAACGGACGCAGAGGCCGTCCTGTAACAGGTCCTGGTAACAGACCATTAAAATCTTTATCCCACATGTTAAAAGGGAAACAAGGCCGTTTCCGCCAAAACTTGCTTGGTAAGCGTGTTGACTACTCAGGACGTTCCGTTATTGTCGTAGGTCCAAACTTGAAAATGTATCAATGCGGTCTGCCAAAAGAAATGGCGATCGAATTGTTCAAACCATTTGTTATGAAAGAGCTTGTTGAAAGAGGATTGGCTCACAATATAAAAAGCGCAAAACGCAAAATTGAGCGCATGCACAATGAAGTATGGGATGTATTGGAAGATGTAATCAAAGAACATCCGGTACTTTTAAACCGTGCCCCAACCCTTCACAGATTGGGAATCCAAGCGTTCGAACCAACGTTGGTTGAAGGCCGTGCGATCCGCTTGCATCCACTTGTATGTACAGCTTATAACGCAGACTTCGACGGTGACCAAATGGCCGTACACGTGCCATTATCAGCGGAAGCTCAAGCGGAAGCGCGTCTCTTAATGCTTGCGGCACAAAACATCCTGAATCCAAAAGACGGTAAGCCAGTTGTAACACCATCCCAAGACATGGTATTAGGAAACTACTATCTAACACTTGAACGTAAAGGCGCCCGTGGAGAAGGTTCCGTATTCTCCAGCCCGGATGAAGTGTTGATTGCTTACCAAAACGGAAATGTGCACCTGCACAGCCGGATTGCCGTTAAAGCAGGCTCTCTAAACAACAAAACGTTCACGGAAGAACAAAATAAAAAATTCTTAATCACGACTGTTGGTAAAATCATTTTCAATGAAATTTTGCCAGAATCATTCCCATACATTAACGAACCAACATCTTACAACTTGGAAGTGGCAACACCAGACAAATATTTCGTCGACTTGAAAATTGACGATGAAATGTTGAAAGAACTGGAAGCTTCCGAAGAATACAACCAACTTTCCGAAAAAGAAAAAATCGAATATCAACGGAAAGCGGTATTGAAAAAATATATCGAAGATCAAGAACTCATTACACCTTTCCGTAAAAAATTCTTGGGAAGCATTATCGCGGAAGTGTTCAAACGTTTCCATATCACGGAAACATCCAAAATGCTTGACCGCTTGAAAGACTTAGGATTTAAATATTCAACACGTGCTGGTATTACGGTAAGTATCGCTGATATCCTCGTATTGCCAGAAAAGAAAGAAATCTTGGATAAAGCTCAGAAAAAAGTGGATAAAGTTATGCAACAATTCCGCCGTGGTTTAATCACGGAAGAAGAACGATATGACCGAGTGATTTCAAGTTGGTCTGAAGCGAAAGACGAAATTCAATCTAAATTGATGGACTCCTTGCCAAAATTGAACCCAATCTTCATGATGAGTGACTCCGGTGCCCGTGGTAACGCATCGAACTTTACTCAGCTTGCCGGTATGCGTGGTCTGATGGCCAACCCGGCCGGTCGAATTATCGAACTTCCAATCAAATCTTCCTTCCGTGAAGGTTTGAGCGTATTGGAATACTTCATTTCGACGCACGGTGCCCGTAAAGGTCTTGCCGATACAGCGTTAAAAACAGCGGACTCCGGATATTTGACTCGTCGTCTCGTGGACGTAGCCCAAGACGTAATTATCCGCGAAGAAGATTGCGGTACAGACCGTGGATTAACAATTGGCGCATTAATGGATGGAACAGAAGTCATCGAATCATTGGAAGAACGTATTATTGGACGATACGCGAAGAAAACAGTACGTCATCCTGAAACGGGAGAAGTGCTTGTAGAACGTGACAAACTTATCACACAAGATATCGCTAGAAAAATTGTGGAAGCCGGCATTGAAAAAGTGACAATTCGTTCAGCCTTTACATGCAATACAAGACATGGTGTATGTAAAAAATGCTACGGCATTAACTTGGCGACTGGTGAAGAAGTTGAAGTGGGTGAAGCGGTCGGTATTATTGCAGCCCAATCCATTGGTGAACCAGGTACCCAATTAACGATGCGTACATTCCACACTGGTGGGGTTGCCGGTAACGACATCACGCAAGGTCTTCCACGTATCCAAGAAATCTTTGAAGCCCGCAATCCAAAAGGGCAAGCGATTATTTCTGAAATTCGTGGTATCGTCACAGACATTGAAGAAAGTCGCGATGGTTTAAGAGAAATTACCGTTGTCGGCGAAATTGAAACCCGCAAATATCAAGCGCCGTATAATGCACGCTTGAAAGTAGCGGTTGGAGATGAAGTGGAACCTGGCCAAGTGCTTACAGACGGTTCAATCGATCCAAAACAATTGTTGAAAGTAAAAGACGTGGCCACAGTTCAAGAATATCTGTTAAAAGAAGTTCAAAAAGTATACCGTATGCAAGGGGTGGAAATCGGCGACAAACACATCGAAGTAATGGTTCGCCAAATGCTTCGAAAAGTGCGTGTCATCGAAGCGGGAGATACAGAACTGCTTCCTGGAACACTTCTTGATGTTCATCAATTTACAGACGCGAACAGAGAAGCGATTATGAGTGGAAAAATTCCTGCAACTTGCCGCCCAGTGATTCTCGGTATTACAAAAGCATCTCTTGAAACAGAATCATTCTTGTCAGCTGCATCCTTCCAAGAAACAACTCGCGTGTTAACGGATGCCGCAATCAAGGGCAAACGGGATCCATTGCTCGGACTCAAGGAAAACGTCATCTTGGGTAAACTTGTCCCAGCAGGTACTGGTATGCAAAGATACCGTCAAATAAAAATCAAAGAAGATCCGGTGGATGCACAGGAAGAAATGACATCCGTCGAATGATCGGCAATGAACGGGCTGTCAAATCCCTAATTTGAGTATCCGGTTATCCAGCGGAAGGCCACTGCCGCTTATAGAGAATAGCGGCGGACAGGATCCTTCTGCTGGATTAACTAAATATAAATAATGTTAGAAATTATTTTTATCACCCACATAAAAAATGAATTGACAGATTGAAATGATAATGATAATATACTTAGGGTTGATAGCAACTGTTTCTACTTCGGAGGATATGTAAATGTCTTATGAAAAAGTAAAACAGGCAACTAAAACAATCATAGGAACAAAGCAAGCAGTAAAAGCAATAAAGGCTGGCCGAGCCAAAGAGATTATCGTCGCACAAGATGCAGAAGAACGAGTGACTCAACCCGTTATCGCTCTTGCGGAAGAATACGGAATTCCGGTCGATTATGTGCAATCGAGAAAAGAGCTAGGCAAAGCGTGCGGAATCCAAGTTGGAGCTGCCGTTGTTGCAATTGCTGCGGATTAGTTTTTGTGAAAAACACAAAAGCTTTGTTTTTACCCTAAAAATGAACCACCTGGATGTGTGGAATTAAAAGATGAAATGAAGGGAGGAAAAAACAGATGCCTACAATTAACCAATTAGTGCGCAAACCTCGTAAATCTAAAATTACTAAATCTAAATCACCTGCGTTAAACAAAGGTTACAATAGCTTCAAAAAATCTCTTACTAACGTTAATTCACCACAAAAACGCGGAGTATGTACACGTGTTGGTACAATGACACCGAAAAAACCAAACTCTGCGTTACGTAAATATGCCCGTGTTCGCTTAACAAACCAAATTGAAGTTACAGCTTACATTCCAGGTGAAGGTCATAACCTTCAAGAACACAGCGTTGTATTAATTCGTGGTGGACGTGTAAAAGACTTACCAGGGGTACGTTATCATATCATCCGTGGTGCTCTTGACACTGCAGGTGTAACTGATCGTAAACAATCCCGTTCTCTATACGGTACGAAAAAACCAAAAGAGAAAAAATAATTAAAATAGATACAATCACATTCATCGAAAGGAGGAAAACACATGCCACGTAAAGGTCCTGTTCCAAAACGCGACGTGTTACCAGATCCACTTTACAATTCAAAATTAGTGACACGTTTAATCAATAAAATCATGATCGATGGTAAAAAAGGTACTGCCCAAAGAATTCTTTACGGTGCGTTTGACATCGTTAGAGAACGTACAGGTAAAGATCCACTAGAAGTGTTCGAAGAAGCATTAAATAACGTAATGCCAGTTCTTGAGGTACGTGCTCGCCGTGTTGGTGGTTCCAACTATCAAGTACCGGTTGAAGTTCGCCCAGACCGTCGTATCACTTTAGGTCTTCGCTATCTAGTGAACTATGCGCGTCTTCGCGGTGAAAAAACAATGGAAGAGCGCTTAGCGAATGAAATTTTGGATGCTGCAAACAATACAGGTGCTGCAGTGAAAAAACGCGAAGATATGCACAAAATGGCAGAAGCAAACAAAGCATTTGCACACTATCGTTGGTAATCTGAATTTTGTACTAGCTCTATGCTAGTACAAAATTTAAACATATTATTAAGTCTAAACCCAATATGGAAGGAGACAATTCCCTATGAAACGCGAATTCTCCCTAGAGAATACACGTAATATTGGGATTATGGCTCATATTGATGCTGGTAAAACAACAACAACTGAGCGGATCCTTTATTACACTGGTAAGATTCACAAAATTGGTGAAACTCACGAAGGTGCCTCTCAAATGGACTGGATGGAGCAAGAGCAAGAACGTGGTATTACAATCACTTCTGCTGCGACAACAGCTCAGTGGAAAGGCCATCGCATTAACATTATCGACACACCAGGACACGTAGACTTCACTGTGGAAGTTGAACGTTCTTTGCGTGTACTTGACGGTGCGGTAACAGTACTTGATGCTCAATCCGGCGTTGAGCCACAAACTGAAACAGTATGGCGCCAAGCAACAACATACGGCGTTCCACGTATCGTATTTGTTAACAAAATGGATAAAATCGGTGCCGACTTTTTATATTCAGTAAGTACTCTTCGTGATCGCTTGCAAGCGAATGCACACCCAGTTCAATTACCAATCGGTGCAGAAGATCAATTCTCTGCAATTATCGATTTGGTTGAAATGAAAGCTTATTTCTACACAAACGACCTTGGAACTGATATCCAAGTAGGTGAAATTCCAGAAGAATACCAAGCACAAGCTGAAGAATACCGTGAAAAACTCATTGAAGCGGTTGCTGAACTAGACGAAGAATTAATGGAAAAATACTTCGCTGGTGAAGAAATCACTGTTGAAGAGTTGAAAGCGGCTATTCGTAAAGCGACGATCGCAGTAGAATTCTATCCAGTTCTTTGCGGTAGTGCGTTCAAAAACAAAGGTGTTCAATTAATGCTTGATGCAGTAGTTGATTACTTGCCTTCACCAGTAGATATTCCTTCAATTAAAGGTACTACACCTGATGGTGAAGAAGTAGAACGCCATGCTAGCGATGATGAGCCATTCTCAGCATTAGCGTTCAAAGTTATGACTGACCCATATGTTGGTAAATTAACATTCTTCCGTGTGTACTCAGGTATATTGGAATCTGGTTCATACGTTCTAAACTCTACAAAAAATAAACGCGAACGTATCGGACGTCTCCTTCAAATGCATGCAAATCACCGTGAAGAAATTTCAAAAGTATTTGCAGGAGATATCGCAGCTGCAGTTGGTTTAAAAGACACAGTAACTGGTGACACGCTTTGCGACGATAAAAATCCTGTTATCTTGGAATCAATGGAATTCCCAGAGCCAGTTATCTCAGTTGCTATTGAACCAAAATCTAAAGCAGACCAAGATAAAATGAGTACAGCGCTTGGTAAACTTCAAGAGGAAGACCCAACATTCCGTGCGCATACAGACCAAGAAACTGGTCAAACAATCATCTCCGGTATGGGTGAGCTTCACCTTGACATCATCGTTGACCGTCTAAAACGCGAATTCAAAGTGGAAGCAAACGTTGGTGCTCCTCAAGTTTCATATCGTGAAACATTCCGTACGACTGCTCAAGTTGAAGGTAAATTCGTTCGCCAATCTGGTGGTCGCGGTCAATATGGTCACGTTTGGATCGAATTCTCTCCAAACGAAGAAGGAAAAGGTTTCGAATTCGAAAACGCTATCGTCGGTGGGGTAGTTCCTCGCGAATATATTCCAGCTGTTGAAGCAGGATTAAAAGACGCTATGGAAAACGGTGTTCTTGCCGGATACCCTCTTATCGACATCAAAGCGAAATTATTCGATGGTTCATACCACGATGTGGACTCCAGTGAAATGGCGTTCAAAATCGCTGCATCTATGGCATTGAAAAATGCAGCTCAAAAATGTAACCCTGTATTACTTGAGCCAGTAATGAAAGTGGAAGTTGTAGTTCCTGAAGAATATCTTGGTGATATCATGGGTCACGTAACTGCCCGTCGCGGTCGCGTTGAAGGTATGGAAGCCCGCGGTAACGCACAAGTGGTTCGTGCGATGGTGCCACTAGCAGAGATGTTCGGATATGCGACTACACTCCGTTCCGCAACTCAAGGACGCGGTGTATTCTCAATGGTATTTGACCATTACGAAGAAGTGCCAAAATCCATTGCGGAAGAAATCATCAAAAAAAATAAAGGTGAATAATAATTGAAATCTCACCTTTTATCAAGTATAAATAATTTGTAAGCTATGATTGTATGACAAGGAAACAATTTCTTGTCAGCAGTTGTAAAATATAAAAAAATACTAGTAATAGGAGGCTTTCTCTAATGGCTAAAGAAAAATTCGATCGTTCAAAACCACACGTTAACATTGGTACAATCGGTCACGTTGACCACGGTAAAACTACTTTAACTGCTGCTATCGCAACAGTTCTTGCGAAAAAAATTGGTGGTGAAGCTAAATCTTACGACCAAATCGACAACGCACCAGAAGAAAAAGAACGTGGTATCACAATCAACACTTCTCACGTTGAATATGAAACAGACAAACGCCACTATGCACACGTAGACTGCCCAGGACACGCTGACTACGTTAAAAACATGATCACTGGTGCGGCTCAAATGGACGGCGGTATCCTAGTAGTATCTGCTGCTGACGGTCCAATGCCACAAACTCGTGAACACATCCTTCTTTCTCGCCAAGTAGGTGTGCCATACTTAGTAGTATTCTTAAACAAATGTGATATGGTAGACGATCCAGAATTATTAGAATTAGTAGAAATGGAAGTTCGCGACTTACTTTCAGAATATGATTTCCCAGGTGATGAAGTACCTGTAATCAAAGGTTCTGCTCTTAAAGCTCTTGAAGGAGATCCTGAATGGGAAGCAAAAATCATCGAATTAATGGATGCAGTTGACGAATACATTCCAACTCCACAACGTGAAGTTGATAAACCATTCATGATGCCAGTAGAAGACGTATTCTCTATCACTGGTCGTGGTACAGTTGCAACTGGTCGTGTAGAACGCGGTCAACTTAAAGTTGGTGACGAAGTAGAAATCATCGGTCTTGCTGACGAACCAACAAAAACAACTGTAACTGGTATCGAAATGTTCCGTAAATTACTTGACTATGCAGAAGCTGGTGACAACATCGGTGCACTTCTTCGCGGTATCTCTCGTGACGAAGTACAACGTGGTCAAGTATTAGCGAAACCAGGTTCAATCACACCACACACTGCTTTCAAAGCACAAGTGTACGTATTATCAAAAGAAGAAGGTGGACGTCATACTCCATTCTTCTCTAACTACCGTCCACAATTCTACTTCCGTACAACAGACGTTACTGGCGTAATCACATTACCAGAAGGCGTAGAAATGGTTATGCCTGGCGACAACGTTGAAATGACTGTAGAATTGATCTCTCCTATCGCGATTGAAGAAGGTACTAAATTCTCTATCCGCGAAGGTGGACGTACAGTAGGTGCAGGTTCTGTATCTGAAATCATTAAATAATTGAAGTGAAATAGCTTACAATTTCAACCATCTTGTAGATTTTCTACAAGATGGTTATTTTTTTGCGATTCTATAGATAAAGTGAATATTGCTTATTCAAAATATGTATTTCATTTATGCAATGTTTTACTATTATAATTAAATTAAGAAGATTAAGAAATCTTCAAAAAATAGATTGTCAAAAACTCGAGGGGGATGCGGTGAATGGCAAATTACGTACAAGTAGGAAACTTACAAGTTGAAAAAATTTTATATGATTTTGTAAATGAGGTTCTGCCTGAAGCGGAAGTTGACAAAGATGAATTCTGGGCAGGATTCGACCAAATCATTCATGACTTGGCTCCGGAAAACAAGGCGCTTCTTGAAAAACGGAGAGAATTGGAAGAAGCAATTCATAATTGGCATAAAGAAAATCGGGGAAACTTTGATTTTGACAAATATAAAAAGTTTTTGGAAGAAATCGGCTACATTGAGCCAAAAGTGGAAGACTTTGAAGTGATAACGGAAAATGTTGATGATGAAGTGGCTGTTCAAGCGGGTCCTCAATTAGTAGTGCCGGTGAGCAACGGACGTTACGCACTAAACGCAGCGAATGCCCGTTGGGGAAGCCTTTACGATGCATTATATGGAACAGATGCCATCAGTGAAGAAGATGGAGCGGAAAAAGGAAGCAGCTACAACCCGGTACGCGGCCAAAAAGTAATCGAATATTCGAAGAAATTTTTGGATCAAGCGGTTCCATTAAAAGACGCTTCCCATGCGGATGCTGTAAAATATGCGATTGAAAATGGCAAACTTGTTGTGACTCTTTCAAACGGCAACCAAACAGGCCTTGTGGATGAGTCAAAAGCGGCAGGGTATACTGGTTCTCCGGAAGAGCCGACTGCGGTTCTGTTAAAAAACAATGACTTGCATATCGAAATTCAAATCGATCGCAATCATCCTGTTGGTAAAGACGATCCTGCAGGCATCAAAGATATCGTTTTGGAAGCAGCTATTACAACAATTATGGACTGCGAAGACTCTGTTGCAGCCGTTGATGCGGAAGACAAAGTGCTAGTATACAGCAACTGGTTGGGATTAGTTCGTGGCGATTTAACCGCAACTTTTGAAAAAGGTTCAAAAACGTTGACTCGTACACTAAATCCTGACCGTGCCTATAAAGATTTGAATGGAAATGAATTTACTCTACCAGGCCGTTCGTTGATGTTTGTCCGCAATGTAGGTCACTTAATGACAACGAATGCCATCTTGGATAAAAACGGGGAAGAAATCCCTGAAGGAATTATGGATGGCGTGATTACAAGCCTAATTGCGAAACTTGATATTATCGGCAAGTCAAAATACAAAAACTCCAAAAAAGGGTCCATTTACATCGTAAAACCGAAAATGCACGGTTCAAAAGAAGTGGCATTCACAAACAAATTATTTGGCCGCATTGAAGATTTGCTGGGTCTTGAACGCTACACATTGAAAGTGGGTGTCATGGATGAAGAGCGCCGTACATCATTGAACTTGAAAAACTGCATCAATGAAGTGAAAGAACGCATCATCTTCATCAATACTGGATTCTTGGACAGAACAGGCGATGAAATCCATACATCAATGGAAGCCGGCCCAATGATCCGCAAAAACGAAATGAAATCATCCGTTTGGTTGAATGCTTACGAAAAATCCAATGTATTTGTCGGATTACAATGCGGTTTGCAAGGCCATGCCCAAATCGGTAAAGGAATGTGGGCTATGCCTGACTTGATGGCGGCAATGCTTGAACAAAAAATCGCCCATCCAAAAGCGGGTGCCAACACGGCTTGGGTGCCATCGCCAACAGCTGCCACATTACACTCAATCCACTATCACCTAGTAAACGTAAAAGAAGTACAAAAAGGCATTACAGATTTCGAAGATTTACAAGATGACATTTTACAAATTCCTGTAGAGAAAAATCCAAATTGGAGCCCTGAAGAAATTCAAGAAGAGTTGGACAATAACTGCCAAGGAATTTTAGGATATGTAATCCGTTGGGTTGAGCAAGGCGTTGGATGTTCCAAAGTGCCTGACATCAACAACATCGGCTTAATGGAAGACCGGGCAACACTCCGCATTTCCAGCCAACATATCGCCAACTGGCTGCACCATGGCATTGTGACAAAAGAACAAGTGTATGAAACACTAAAACGCATGGCCGTAGTCGTTGATAAACAAAATGAAGGAGATCCAAACTACCGTCCAATGGCTCCAAACTTTGAAGATTCTGTTGGTTTCCAAGCAGCTTGCGACCTTGTCTTCAAAGGATATGAACAGCCAAACGGTTACACTGAACCAATCCTTCATAAACGCCGTCTTGAAGCAAAACAAAAATATGGCGTAGTAAGTGCCAATTAAAAAATAAGAGACATGTCTTCCTTTGAAGGCATGTCTTTTTTTTTATTTCGTGATAAACGCCTGCGCCAAATCGATAAATTCCCGTACGGCGAAGGATAAATATTTATTTTTCCTCCAAGTCAACCCCAACTCCAGAAAGAGGTTTTCCTGTTTAAAGGGGATGGAAACGATTTTATCGTTTTGAAGTTTCTCACATATTGTTTTCGGAAGCAATGCAATGCCCACTTTGGCTGCCACCATTTCAACAATTAAATCTTTTTGGGATGATTCGCAGGCAATGGTTGGGTAGAAACCATGTTTTGAGCATTCTTCGATAATCCGATCGTACAAAGTGAAGTCTTTTCGGTAGATGATAAAAGCCTCCCTTTCCAACATGGACATATCCACAGTAGGGAGTTCAGCAAGCGGATGATCTTTATGAACAATTAACATGAGGGGATCTTTTAATATACTGATGGTCTGCAATTGATCGTTAGGCACACATAAATTGCAAATCAACCCTATATCCAATTCCCCTTCTTCAACCCCTTGCCGGATTTTTTTCGTGCCCACTTCGGTCAATTTTATTTCAATATAAGGATGCTTTTCTTTGTACAAACTGATCAGTTTTGAAAAAAACTCCACCCCCACAATGGGAGGAATGCCGATACGTATTTCCCCTTTTTTCAATTCCATTAAATCCGTCAATTCAGAGCGCAAATTTTTGAAAGCGGCTAGCACATGCTGGGCATTTGCCAAAACAGCCTTTCCTGCATCCGTCAACTCCAGCTGTTTGGATGAACGGTAAAACAGAGGAACACCCAGCTCAGCTTCCAAATTTTGAATCGCCTTGCTGATGGAAGGCTGGGAAACATGCAGGGTGGAAGCGGCTTTCGTAAAACTTAAATGTTTTGCAACTTCAGTGAAATATTCGATTTGGCGGATGTCCACAAGCAACATCTCCTTTAAACGCACGATTGTCCTTTGTTCCATTATACTGATTAAAAGAGAATTTTCTAATGAAAAAGAATTTAAATGTGGATTTTCATACACAAATGGCAAAATAAATTACAATAAAAGTAGAACATTTGATGGAGAGGTTGAAAAAATGAAAATCTTTCTGATAGAAGATGACCCGTCAATCTTCAATTTAATCAAAGAACGTTTCAGCCAATGGTCGATGGAAGTCGTAGGTCCAAAAGATTTTAAAAAGGTGATGGATGATTTTTTGAAAGAACAGCCGCATCTTGTCATCATCGATATTCAACTCCCTGCTTTTGATGGCTTTCATTGGTGCCGTGAAATTCGTGCCATTTCCCAAGTGCCGATTTTGTTTTTATCGTCGAGGGATCATCCAATGGATATGGTGATGGCGATGCAAATGGGAGCGGATGATTTTGTGCAAAAACCTTTCCATATGGAAGTGTTGCTTGCAAAGGTACAAGCCATTTTAAGAAGAACCTATGATTATGGGGACAAAACGCAACATGTCGCAAGATGGAATGGAGCTGTGATCGATTATGACAAAGGAACGGTTCAATACGGGGAAAAAACGGTGGAACTGACGAAAAATGAATTATTTATATTGAAAACATTATTGGCTTCCGTTGACAAAATTGTTTCCAGGGATGAACTGATGCGCAAACTTTGGGATGACGAGCGATTTGTGAATGACAATACTTTGACGGTCAATGTCAATCGTCTGCGGCAACGTTTGGAGGAGATTGGCTTAAAAGATGCGATTGTCACGAAAAAAGGACTTGGTTATATGGCGGTGACAAAATGATTGGACTATTTTTGAAAGAAAGAAGAGCGTGGATTTTATTTTTCCTGTTTTTGCAAATATGGCTGAATGGATTGTTTTTCATCGATAGCGGTTTGTCCAAGGTATCCATCCTATATGTGAACATCATGAATTTTTTGATGTTTTTCCTTTTTATTCTTTGGCGTTATGTGAAAGAAACAAAACAACTGAAAGCCATTTGTGAACAACCGGTCAATCGAGAGCTTCTATCGCCTTTTCAGCAAAAGTACATCGACCACTTTCAAAAGCAATACGAAAGATTGGAAGAATCGTTCCAACAAATGAAAATAGAAGTGCTCGAACAACAGGATGAGGTGCTGGCATGGGTGCATGAAATGAAATCGCCGATGACGGCCATGAAATTAATCGTGGAACAAGTAGAACCTTATGCATTGAGAGAGAAGATTGAAAAAGAATGGATTCGCCTTTTTTTGCTGCTTGATCAAAAAATCCATGAAACAAGGCTTTCAACGATTGAAAAAGATAACCGTCTGGAGAAGGTTTGTTTGGAAACGGTCGTTCATCAACAAATCAAGGATTTCCGTTCATGGTGTATTGAAAAAGGGATTGGCGTGGAAACGAAAAGCCTGGATGAAACCGTGACAACCGATGCCAAATGGCTTGGGTTCATCATCCGCCAGATCTTTTCCAATGCAGTGAAATACAGTCGTGAAAACAGTGAAATCCATATATTCACAACCCGGGATCCAAAGGGGCATCTATTATTACATATACAAGACTTCGGTGTCGGGATCCGGGCTGAAGACTTGCCCCGAATTTTCCAACGGTCCTATACGGGAACGATTGGAAGGGAAACAACCGCTGCGACAGGGATGGGTCTATACTTGGCAAGGGAAGCGGCTGAAAAACTCGGGCTTACGTTGAAGGTAGAATCGCAAGTGGATGTCGGCACAACATTCACCATCCAATTTCCTCTTGAGAATCAATACATCCAATCTTATGGTATGTGACAAAATTGTCATTTACCATTTTTTATTTGTCACGAGAATCGAACGATTGTAAGGGGACGAAAGTGTACAATTTAGGTAACGAAACAATACAAGGGGCTGATGAAATGGCTGTTTTAGTGGCAAGAAAAATAAGAAAAACCTATGGAAAACGCACGTTAAAACAAGAAGTGTTAAAAGGGATTGACCTGGAAGTGCATGAAGGGGAATTTGTCGGAATCATGGGGCCTTCCGGTTCAGGCAAAACGACTTTATTAAATGTCCTTTGCTCCATTGATTTTCCGACAGAAGGGATTGTGGAAATCAACGGGAAACCGTTACAAAAAATGAAAGAACGGGATTTGGCAAAATTCCGCCGGGAACATTTAGGATTTATCTTCCAGGACTATAACCTGCTGGATACATTAACGGTGAAAGAAAACATCCTGTTGCCATTATCCATTAGCAAGGTGCCAAAGAAAGTGGCGGAACAACGCTTGGCCATGCTGGTTGAATATTTAGGCATTGCGGATATTTTAAATAAATATCCGAATGAAATATCCGGCGGACAAAAGCAAAGAACATCGGCGGCAAGGGCTTTGATTACAGAACCTTCCATCGTTTTTGCCGATGAGCCGACCGGGGCGCTCGATTCGAAATCGGCGACGGCCTTACTGACGAATTTGGAAAGCATCAATAAGGAAAGAGGAGCAACCATCATGATGGTGACCCATGACCCGGTTGCCGCCAGTTTCTGTAGCCGTGTATTGTTCTTAAAAGATGGTCAAATCTATACGGAACTTTATAAAGGGGATAAAACGAGACAGGCGTTTTTCCAGGATATTTTGAATACCCAAAGCGTGCTTGGCGGTGATGGTTATGACGTTAACTAATTTAGTGTTTAAAAGCATGAAGAAGAATATAAAGCATTACTACTTATACTTCTTTGCATTAATTTTTAGTGTGACCCTTTGCTTTTCGTTCATCACCATCCAATATAACCATTCTGTCACCAAGGCATTGGAAGCAAGCGGCACCGCCACGGCAGGTTTTGAATCCATTACGTATGTTTTATATTTTATTCTGATCTTTTTTATCCTTTATGCGAACCAACTATTTATGAAACGCCGCAGTAAAGAAATTGGCTTATATCAATTAATCGGGATGACCAAGGGTTTGATCTTCCGGCTATTATTGATTGAAAATGTGGTGCTATTCACGTTGGCTGTTGGAGTCGGAATGGTGCTGGGATTTTTAACTTCGCGGTTTTTTGCGATGATATTGATGAAGTTAATAAAAAACGATGCAATTGTCAGTTTATCGTTTTCCATGACCGCCTTTTCAAAATCGCTCATCATCTTTGCAATTCTATTAGTGGTGGTCTTGATTCAAATTTTTATCATGATTCGAAAAGTATCGCTATTATCGCTATTTAACGCGGCAAAAAAAGCCGATGAACGGATTAAAAAGTTCAGCATTTTCCATATGGTCATGGGAATCATCGGAATTGGATTGATTGCTTATGGGTATTACGATTCCACAAGATTGTTCAGCGTGGGGGGCGCCACAACAAACAATCTCTTGATTAATATGCTGCTGATTTTAGGTTCCACAATTATTGGCTCCTATTTATTTTTCCGGTATTCTGTGGCGCTTATTATGAACTTAATCCGGAAAAGCAAAAAGGGGTATTTAAAAATAACGGACGTTTTAGGTGTCACAACGATTATGCACCGCATGAAGGGAAATGCCAGTTCCCTTACATTAATAACGGTGTTGACGGGGCTAGCCGTCGGGATTATGACGCTGTCTTATATTTCCTATTATTCATCAGAATCCGATGCGAGACAGTTGTCTCCATTTGATTACATTTTATTTGATAATAAAGGAATTGAATTTTTAGATCAGCTCGTAGCGGAAGGAATCGAATATGAAAAAACTACTTTTCAAATTTCTGCGGTAAATGTGAAAATGATAAATATCAATCAAGAGGCAGTTTCATCAGTGGTTTCTTTATCGGACTATAAAAAAATAAATCCAAACGCTCAATTGGAAGAAGGGGAAACCATTATTACAAGCTATGCAAATGTATTGTCTGAATTGCTGCCGTTGGAAAGCAAAAAGAACATACAAGTAAAAACAAGCGGGAAAAATTACTCTTTATTCATCAAAGAAGTAAGGGAAGATGAGTTTTTCTTATCGGTGTTGGCAAGCGCCGGTTTGCCGGTATTGATAGTGACAGATGAATTATTTGATGAAATACAAAAGGTTCAAAAACCGGAAATTACAAGTCAAATCGGTATTAATTTAGTAAACGAAAAAGACCGTGAAAGGGCCGAAACATTATTTAAAAACTTGAGGGAACGAAAAGCCATTGAATATGATTATCAAAAAACTTACAAAGAATATTACGATGAGAATATAGCGCTTAACGGAATGACCATTTTTGTGACTGGATTTTTGGGACTGGCCTTTTTGCTGACAACAGGAAGCATTCTTTACTTTAAACAAATGGGTGAAGCAGAAGATGAAAGAGAGTCCTATACGATTTTGCGGAAAATCGGGTTTTCCAATGGAGAAATCATGCGCGGAATTTACGTCAAACAATTATTTAACTTTGGCATGCCGCTCTTGATTGGCCTCCTTCACAGTTACTTTGCGGTGAAATCCGGCTGGTGGCTGTTCGGTTCAGAGATGACAACGCCAATGATCATCATCATCCTGTTCTATGTAGCGATGTACACGGTATTTGGCATATTATCCGTTTTGTATTATAAAAAAATCGTAAAAGAAGCATTATAAGAACAGGAAACTATTTAAATAGGAAGAGAATAAGTTTCTGGATTCGATGAGCAAGTGGTTGGCAAAATTCGCTGACCACTTTTTTTGCTTTCATCCGGCATCCCTCCCGGCTTTTTTGCTGGTCAAAAAATTGTTCCTATTTATAATAGGAAACATGTTTAATTTGATGAAAGAGAAGCTAAATATTTAAATGAGATAGCGGAAAATTTTCAGAATTTTATTGGAGTTGATTTATATAAACTCCTCTTATATACTATAAAACAGCTTAGAAAGTACAAAATGAAAGGCCAATAAATTATTATAAATTTACGAAAACACTTGCTATCCGCTATGTTATTGTATATAATGTTGAATGTTGGTCTTTGACTGCGATGAAGCGGGAGGTTGCCGACACACCCGGCCGCTTTGCCATGGCGAGTGTGTGGGAAATTTCCGTGGAGAATGTCTAGTAATTAGGCGAAAAGGAGGGAAAATAATGGCAAAACAAAAAATTCGTATCCGTTTAAAAGCGTATGATCATCGTGTATTAGATCAATCCGCAGAGAAAATTGTTGAAACTGCTAAACGTTCAGGTGCTAGTGTATCGGGTCCGATTCCGCTACCAACTGAAAAAACAGTGTACACAATTCTTCGAGCTGTTCACAAGTACAAAGATTCCCGTGAACAATTCGAAATGCGTACGCACAAACGTTTAATCGACATCATTAACCCAACTCCTCAAACAGTGGATGCGTTAATGAAGCTTGATTTACCATCTGGCGTTGACATTGAAATCAAACTTTAATTGTCATAATAAAAATTTTTAACAATCACAGGAGGTGTGACAAATGACCAAAGGAATCTTAGGTAGAAAAATCGGTATGACGCAAGTTTTTGCTGAGAACGGCGACTTAATACCGGTAACAGTGATCGAAGCTACTCCAAACGTAGTGCTTCAAAAGAAAACTGTTGAAAATGATGGCTACGAAGCAATCCAACTAGGTTTCGAAGACAAGCGCGAAAAGCTTGCAAACAAACCTGAAAAAGGACATGTAGCAAAAGCAAACACTGCTCCTAAGCGCTTCATTCGTGAAATTCGCGGAGTAAACTTAGAAGAGTATGAAGTTGGTCAAGAAGTCAAAGTAGATATTTTCGCTGAAGGCGATTGGGTAGATGTAACAGGTACATCAAAAGGGAAAGGTTTCCAAGGTGTAATCAAACGCCACGGACAATCTCGTGGACCTATGTCCCACGGTTCTCGTTATCACCGTCGTCCTGGTTCAATGGGTCCGATTGCTCCTAACAGAGTATTCAAATCCAAAAACTTACCTGGACAAACTGGCGGTAATCGAGTAACAATCCAAAACTTGCAAATCGTAAAAGTAATTCCAGAACGCAACTTGCTATTAATCAAAGGGAATGTTCCTGGTTCTCGCAAATCTTTAGTAACAGTAAAATCTGCTGTGAAAAAATCTAAATAATTCACTGGAGAAAGGAGGAAACAGGAATGACAAAGGTAACTGTACTTAGTCAAACAGGTGCTTCAGTTGGAGAAATCGAATTAAAAGATGAAATTTTCGGCATCGAACCAAACGAAGCAGTTTTATTCGACGCAGTAATCGCTCAACGCGCTTCTCTACGTCAAGGTACACATAAAGTGAAAAACCGCTCTGAAGTTTCTGGTGGTGGTAGAAAACCATGGCGCCAAAAAGGAACTGGCCGTGCTCGTCAAGGTTCAATCCGTGCTCCTCAATGGCGTGGTGGTGGTACAGTATTCGGTCCACAACCAAGAAGCTACAGCTATAAATTACCGAAAAAAGTTCGTCGCTTAGCGCTTAAATCCGCTTTATCCGCTAAAGTGAATGAGCAAAACTTCCTAGTTTTAGATGCGTTAAAATTAGACGCGCCAAAAACAAAAGACTTCAAAGAAATCTTAAATAACTTGAAAATTGATTCAAAAGCTTTATTCGTTACAGCTGATTTAGATGAAAACGTGGCATTATCCGCACGTAACATCCCAGGCGTAACTGTGATCACAGCTAACGGAATCAACGTACTTGACTTATTAGGTCATGACAAAGTTGTATTCACGAAGGCTGCAGTAGAAAAGGTTGAGGAGGTGCTTGGATAATGGATGCACGTGATGTCATTAAACGTCCTGTCATTACTGAGCGTTCTTCTGAACTAATGGCTGAGAAAAAATACACTTTCGAAGTAGATCTTCGTGCGAATAAAACGCAAGTGAAAGATGCGGTTGAAGAAATCTTCGGTGTAAAAGTGGCGAAAGTCAACATCATGAACTACCAAGGTAAAGTAAAACGTGTTGGTAAATTCCAAGGATTAACAAACAGACGTCGTAAAGCTATCGTAACATTGACACCTGATAGCAAAGAAATTGAAATTTTTGATTTCTAATCGGGAAACGTAAGGATTTTGAAATGTAAAGAAGGAGGGAAACAAAATGGCGATCAAAAAGTATAAACCAACCTCAAATGGCCGTCGTAACATGACGTCGTTTGACTTTGCGGAAATCACAACAGATAAGCCGGAAAAATCATTGTTAGCGCCATTAAAACGCAAAGCTGGTCGCAACAACCAGGGTAAAATTACTGTTCGTCATCACGGTGGTGGACATAAACGCCAATATCGTATTATCGACTTCAAACGTGATAAAGATGGCATTCCAGGACGCGTTGCTACAATCGAATACGATCCAAACCGTTCAGCAAATATCGCATTAATCAACTATGCTGATGGTGAAAAACGTTACATCATTGCTCCAAAAGGATTACAAGTAGGTCAAGAAATTATTTCTGGTCCAGATGCTGATATTAAAGTGGGTAACGCTTTACCATTAGCAAACATTCCAATGGGTACTACAATCCATAACATCGAATTGAAACCAGGAAAAGGTGGACAATTAGTTCGTTCTGCCGGTACATCCGCACAAGTATTAGGACGCGAAGGCAAATACGTAATTGTACGTCTTCAATCTGGTGAAGTTCGTTTGATCTTGGCTGCTTGCCGTGCGACAATCGGTCAAGTTGGTAACGAATCCCATGAGTTAGTAAACATCGGTAAAGCAGGTCGTTCACGTTGGTTAGGTAAACGTCCTACAGTTCGCGGTTCTGTAATGAACCCTAATGATCACCCACACGGTGGTGGTGAAGGTAAAGCGCCAATCGGTCGTAAGTCACCTATGACACCATGGGGTAAACCGGCTCTTGGTTATAAAACACGTAAAAAACGCAATAAATCTGATAAGTTAATTATTCGTGGACGTAAAAAATAATGTGATAAAGCTACGGTTCGATCGCAGAGCCGTGGTGAAATCACGGAGGGAGGTTACTAAATGGGTCGCAGCTTGAAAAAAGGACCATTTTGTGATGAACATTTAATGAAAAAAGTAGAAGCACAACAAGGTCAAGAAAAGAAACAAGTAATCAAAACTTGGTCTCGCCGTTCTACAATCTTCCCTAACTTCGTTGGACTTACAATTGCTGTTTATGACGGACGCAAACATGTTCCAGTATACATTACGGAAGATATGGTAGGTCACAAATTAGGCGAGTTCGTACCAACTCGGACTTATAAAGGCCACGGTAATGATGATAAGAAAACAAGACGCTAATTTTGAGAGGAGGTAGATCCTGATGACAACAAAAGCTAAAGCTGTTGCTCGCACAGTCCGAATTGCACCTCGCAAAGTGCGTTTAGTGGTTGATTTAATCAGAGGTAAGCAAGTAGGAGAAGCAGTTGCGATTTTACGTCATACTCCAAAAGCGGCGTCTCCAGTCGTTGAGAAAGTATTGAAATCCGCAGTTGCAAACGCTGAGCACAATTACGATTTAGATCCAAATAACTTATATATTTCTGAAATTTACGTTGATGAAGGACCAACATTAAAACGCTATCGTCCACGTGCGCAAGGACGTGCAAGCGCAATTAACAAACGCACAAGCCACATCACTGTAGTGGTATCTGAGAAGAAGGAGGGTTAATTTTGGGTCAAAAAGTACATCCAAACGGATTGCGTATCGGCATCATTCGTGACTGGGAATCCAGATGGTACGCTGAAAAAGACTTTGCCGATTTGCTTCATGAAGATCTCAAAATCCGTAAATATATCGAAACGACATTAAAAGATGCAGCTGTTTCCAAAGTGGAAATTGAACGCGCTGCAAATCGTGTGAACATTACAATCCACACTGCGAAACCAGGAATGGTTATCGGTAAAGGTGGTACTGAAGTAGAAAACCTACGCAAATACTTAAGCGATCTTACGGGCAAACGTGTACACATCAATATCGTTGAAATCAAAAAACCGGATCTTGATGCAAAATTGGTTGCTGAAAATATCGCACGTCAACTTGAAAACCGTGTTTCATTCCGTCGTGCCCAAAAACAAGCAATTCAACGTACAATGCGCGCTGGTGCAAAAGGGATTAAAACTCAAGTGTCTGGTCGTCTAGGCGGTGCAGATATCGCTCGTGCAGAACATTATAGTGAAGGAACTGTACCACTTCATACGCTTCGTGCTGATATCGATTACGCTCATGCAGAAGCGGATACAACATACGGAAAATTAGGCGTAAAAGTATGGATTTATCGTGGTGAGGTCCTTCCTACGAAGAAAAACTCTGCGGAAGGAGGAAAATAATTATGTTAATGCCAAAACGCGTGAAATATCGTCGCGAACATCGCGGTAAAATGCGTGGTCAAGCAAAAGGCGGCCGCGAAGTACAATTTGGTGAATGGGGCCTTCAAGCTACAACAGCTAGCTGGGTGACAAACCGTCAAATCGAAGCAGCCCGTATTGCGATGACTCGTTACATGAAACGTGGCGGTAAAGTTTGGATTAAAATCTTCCCACATAAACCTTATACGAAAAAACCTCTTGAGGTACGGATGGGTTCCGGTAAAGGTTCTCCAGAAGGTTGGGTAGCTGTAGTAAAACCAGGAAAAGTTATGTTTGAAGTTGCCGGTGTATCTGAAGAAGTTGCACGCGAAGCTCTTCGATTAGCATCACATAAACTTCCTGTAAAATGTAAAATTGTGAAACGTCAAGAAACTGGTGGTGATTCTAATGAAAGCTAATGAAATCCGTGAACTTGCCACTTCTGAAATCGAAATGAAAATCAAATCACTTAAAGAAGAGCTTTTCAACCTTCGCTTCCAATTAGCGACTGGTCAATTAGAAAATACAGCTCGCATTCGTGAAGTTCGTAAAGCGATTGCGCGCATGAAAACTGTGATTCGTGAAAGAGAAATCAGTGGAGATAACTGATAAAGGAGGTCCGGTATATGTCTGAGCGTAAACAGCGCAAAGTTTACACTGGCCGTGTAGTTTCAGATAAAATGGACAAAACAATTGTCGTTTTAGTTGAAACTTACAAAAAACACAAATTATACGGCAAACGTGTAAAATACTCTAAAAAATTCAAAGCTCATGATGAGCATAACGAAGCTAAAGTTGGCGATATCGTGCGCATTATGGAAACACGCCCACTATCAGCTACAAAACATTTCCGTCTTGTTGAAGTTGTAGAAAAAGCGGTTGTTATTTAATAGAAATTCGGAAATAACGGAAATTCCGAAGGGAGGTAACCTAAATGATCCAACAAGAATCTCGTTTAAAAGTTGCTGACAACTCTGGTGCACGTGAAGTGTTAACAATTAAAGTGCTTGGTGGTTCTGGACGCAAAACTGCTAATATCGGTGATATTATCGTTTGCACAGTTAAGAAAGCAACACCAGGAGGCGTTGTTAAGAAAGGCGATGTTGTAAAAGCCGTAGTAGTACGCACAAAATCTGGTGTACGTCGCAAAGATGGTACTTATATCAAATTTGACGAAAACGCATGTGTGATCATCAGAGACGATAAATCACCACGTGGTACTCGTATTTTCGGACCGGTTGCACGTGAGTTGCGTGATAAAAACTTTATGAAAATCATTTCCCTAGCTCCAGAAGTTCTTTAATCATTTGATAGTACCAATTAAGGAGGTGCGACACATAATGCATGTTAAAAAGGGCGACAAAGTAAAAGTTATTACTGGTAAAGATAAAGGCAAAGAAGGTATTGTACTTGCCGCATTCCCTAAAAAAGATCGGGTAATCGTTGAAGGCGTTAATATTGTGAAAAAACATATGAAGCCTAACCAATTAAACCCGCAAGGTGGTATTGTAAGCCAAGAAGCACCAATCCACGTTTCGAACGTTATGCTAATCGATCCAAAAACTGGCGAGCCGACTCGTGTAGGTTATAAAATCGAAAATGGCAAAAAAGTTCGTGTTGCAAAAAAATCAGGTGCAGTTATCGACTAATAAGAAATTTTGAAAGGAGGTACAAACATGAGCCGCCTAAAAGAAAAATATAAAAACGAAGTAGTTCCTGCTTTAATGAATAAGTTTGGGTATAAATCTGTAATGCAAGTTCCTAAAGTTGAAAAAATCGTAGTAAACATGGGTGTTGGTGACGCTGTACAAAACTCCAAAGCGTTAGATGCAGCTGTTGAAGAACTAGCGATCATCACTGGTCAAAAACCTGTTGTAACTAGAGCGAAAAAATCAATCGCCGGATTCCGTCTACGTGAAGGTATGCCAATTGGCGCGAAAGTTACTTTACGTGGTGACCGTATGTATGAATTTCTTGATAAATTAATTTCTATCGCACTTCCACGTGTACGTGACTTCCGCGGTGTTTCTAAAAAAGCGTTCGATGGTCGCGGTAACTACACTTTAGGAGTTAAAGAACAATTGATTTTCCCAGAAATCGATTACGATAAAATTTCAAAAGTACGCGGTATGGATATCGTGATCGTAACGACAGCGAATTCTGATGAAGAAGCTCGCGAGTTATTGACACAATTCGGTATGCCGTTCCAAAAATAATAAAAGGAGGGCGAAATCGTGGCAAAAAAATCAATGATTGCTAAACAAAAACGCAAACCTAAGTTCCAAGTGCAAGCTTACACACGTTGTGAACGCTGTGGTCGTCCACACTCCGTATATCGCAAATTTAAACTTTGCCGTATTTGTTTCCGTGAACTTGCATATAAAGGACAAATTCCTGGTGTGAAAAAAGCTAGCTGGTAATGCCCAAAAAATGGGAAGGAGGTAAAAGGAATATGACAATGACAGATCCAATTGCAGATATGCTAACTCGCATCCGTAATGCGAACATGGTTCGTCACGAGAAGCTTGAAGTACCGGCTTCCAAAATCAAGAAAGAAATCGCTGAAATTCTTAAGCGAGAAGGCTTCATTCGTGATGTAGAATATATCGATGACAACAAGCAAGGTATCATCCGTATTTTCTTGAAATACGGAAAAAACAATGAACGTGTAATCACTGGATTAAAACGTATTTCCAAACCAGGTTTACGCGTATATGCAAAAACTGACGAAATTCCAAAAGTATTAAACGGATTGGGAATCGCTATACTTTCAACTTCTCAAGGTGTGTTGACTGACAAAGAAGCACGCGCTAAAAAAGTTGGCGGAGAAGTATTAGCTTACGTTTGGTAATAAGTAATATGCGAATGGAGGTGCAATGAAATGTCTCGTGTAGGAAAAAAACCGATTGAGGTTCCTTCTGGCGTTACAGTGACAGTTAGTGATGACAATACTGTAACAGTAAAAGGACCGAAAGGCGAATTAACTCGTCAATTCAACCAAGAAATGAAAATTGAACAAGAAGGAAATATCATTACAGTTGTTCGCCCTTCTGATTCAAAAGAACACCGTACAGTTCACGGTACAACTCGCGCGTTACTCGCTAACATGGTAAAAGGTGTATCTGAAGGATTCTCCCGTTCTTTAGAATTGATCGGGGTTGGGTACCGTGCTCAATTACAAGGTAAAAAGCTTGTACTAAACGTTGGTTACTCACATCCTGTAGAATTCACACCTGAAGCTGGTATCGAAATCGAAGTTCCTTCAAATACAAAAATCGTTGTAAAAGGAATCGATAAAGAACGTGTAGGTGCATTTGCAGCCGATATCCGCGCTGTACGTCCACCTGAACCATACAAAGGTAAAGGTATTCGCTACGAAGGTGAATATGTACGTCGTAAAGAAGGTAAAACAGGTAAGTAATTAGATTGAGCGTTAGAAAGGAGTGACCGCTATGATTACGAAACTAGACAAAAACAAAGTTCGTAAAAAACGTCATGCACGCGTGCGTACTAAAGTACACGGTACACCTGAACGTCCACGTTTGAACGTATATCGTTCTAATAAACATATTTACGCACAAATCATTGACGATGTTGCAGGACATACACTTGTAAGTGCATCAACATTGGAAAAAGGTTTCGAAGGTCCTGGCAGCAATAAAGAAGCTGCAGCTAAAGTTGGCGAATTGATCGCTAAACGTGCATTAGAAAAAAATATTACTTCCGTTGTATTTGACCGTGGTGGTTATTTATATCATGGACGTGTGAAAGCATTAGCAGAAGCTGCACGCGAAAACGGTTTACAATTCTAATAAGAAGGAGGGACATACTTCATGAGTCGTATTGACGCAAGCAAATTGGAACTTGAAGAACGCGTTGTTGCGGTAAACCGCGTTGCGAAAGTTGTAAAAGGTGGACGTCGCTTCCGCTTCTCAGCGCTAGTAGTAGTAGGTGACAAAAACGGTCACGTAGGATTCGGTACTGGTAAAGCTCAAGAAGTACCAGATGCGATCCGCAAAGCTGTAGAAGACGCGAAGAAAAACTTGATCGAAGTACCACGTGTGGGTGGAACAATTCCACATGAGGTGATTGGTCACTTCGGTGCAGGAAAAATTTTAATGAAACCTGCTTCAGAAGGTACTGGAGTTATCGCTGGTGGTCCAGTTCGTGCAGTACTTGATTTAGCTGGAATTTCTGATATCTTATCAAAATCTTTAGGATCCAACACACCTATCAATATGGTACGTGCTACTGTTGATGGATTAAAACAATTAAAACGTGCTGAAGAAGTTGCAAAGCTTCGAGGTAAGACAGTAGAAGAGCTACTAGGATAAGGGGGGATAATCATGGCAAACAAATTAGAAATCACCCTTACAAGATCTGTAATCGGCGCGAGCGAAAAACAGCGCAAAGTAGTTGAAGCTTTAGGTTTAAAAAAGGTGAATTCTACTGTAGAACATGCAGATAATCCTGCTATTCGTGGTATGATCAATAAAGTATCACATTTAGTTACTGTTAAAGAAATTTAATGGCTGAATTAAATATATAAGGAGGTGCCACCTAAGATGAAACTTCATGAGCTAAAACCAGCGGAAGGTTCACGTAAAAAACGTAACCGCGTTGGTCGTGGTATCGGTTCAGGTAATGGTAAGACTGCAGGACGCGGTCACAAAGGTCAAAACGCTCGTTCTGGAGGCGGAGTTCGTCCAGGATTTGAAGGTGGTCAAAACCCACTGTTCCGTCGTTTACCAAAACGTGGCTTTACTAATGTAAACCGTAAAGAATACGCAATCGTGAACCTTGACGCGTTAAATCGTTTCGAAGACGGTGCGGAGATCACTCCTGCATTGTTAATCGAAACAGGTGTTGTGAGCAAAGAAAAAGCTGGTATTAAGATCCTTGGAAACGGAACTCTTAACAAAAAGCTTACTGTAAAAGCTCACAAGTTCTCTGCTTCAGCAAAAGAAGCGATCGAGAACGCTGGCGGAACAGCTGAGGTGATTTAATGTTTCGTACTTTCGCAAACTTTATGCGCGTCCGCGATATTCGCAATAAAATTATCTTCACTTTACTAATGCTGATCGTTTTTCGTATAGGAACTTTTATCCCTGTACCGAACGTGGATTCAGATGTGTTAAAAGTAACGGATGATCTTAACTTGGTTGGTTTTCTGAACGTGTTTGGCGGCGGTGCTTTATCGAATTTCTCCATCTTTGCGTTGGGGATTATGCCTTACATCACTGCTTCCATCATCGTTCAATTGTTACAAATGGATGTCGTGCCTAAGTTTGCAGAATGGGGACGCCAAGGTGAAGTAGGCCGGCGTAAGTTGGCTCAATTTACTCGCTACTTTACCGTAGTATTGGCTTTCATCCAAGCCCTCGCCATGTCATTTGGTTTTAACCAATTATATGGTGGATCGTTAATTACGAATACAAGCTTCCTTTCCTATTTAACGATTGCAATCGTGCTTACTGCCGGTACAGCATTTTTGCTTTGGCTCGGTGAGCAGATTACCGCTCATGGCGTTGGAAACGGAATTTCAATCATCATCTTTGCAGGTATCGTTGCCGCGATACCTACTACAATTAACCAAATTTATGCCCAACAAATTGAAGGTGCAGGGGATCAACTATTCATCCGTATAATAGTTTTAGTGCTACTTGCATTAATTATGTTGGCTATCGTTGTTGGAGTCATTTACTTCCAACAAGCATTGCGTAAAATTCCAATCCAATATGCAAAACGGGTATCAGGCCGAGTACCGCATGTTGGAGCACAACAAACGCACTTGCCATTGAAAGTGAATGCTGCAGGGGTTATTCCGGTAATCTTCGCGGTGGCATTCATCATTACACCTCAGACGTTAGCGGCGTTTTTCGGTCAAAACAAAGTGACAACGTTCATTATCAACACGTTTGACTATACAAAACCTGTTGGAATGATCATCTATATCGCATTGATTGTTGCGTTCACATATTTCTACGCATTTGTTCAAGTGAATCCTGAACGCATTGCGGATAACTTGAAGAAACAAGGTGCGTATATCCCTGGAATCCGTCCAGGAAATGATACACAAAATTACTTAACGAAAGTGCTATACCGTCTAACATTTGTCGGTGCACTATTTTTATCCGTTGTTGCGATATTGCCTATTTTGTTTATTAACTTTATGAATTTACCAGCTTCCGCCAAAATTGGTGGAACAAGCGTCATCATCATCGTTGGTGTCGCGCTGGAAACAATGAAACAATTAGAAGCACAATTAGTAAAACGTCATTATAAAGGTTTCATGAAATAAAGGTTGGTTAGGAAACATTTTTTTGTTTCCTAAGCCAGCACCTTGGGGAGGGAAATGTCCGTATGAATATTGTTTTAATGGGCTTGCCAGGTGCCGGTAAAGGTACACAAGCAGAAAAAATTGTAAACAAATACGAAATCCCTCATATTTCTACAGGTGATATGTTCCGCGCTGCCATCAGTCAACGCACTGAACTTGGTCTTAAAGCGAAATCCTATATGGATCAAGGTGCGCTGGTTCCTGATGAAGTAACTATCGGTATCGTTCGTGAAAGACTGGCTCAAGAGGATTGTGAAAAAGGATTCTTGCTTGATGGATTTCCACGTACGGTTGCACAAGCAGAAGCTTTAGACAACATCTTAGAGGAACTTGGCAAAAAAATTGATCACGTGATCAATATTCAAGTGGAAAAAGATGAGCTGGTAAAACGTTTGAGCGGTCGTCGCATTTGCAAAACATGTGGAGCTACTTATCACGTGGTTTTCAACCCTCCTAAAGTAGAAGGAAAATGTGATAAGGACGGCGGAGAATTATATGTTCGTGCAGACGACAATCCTGAGACAGTTGCTAATCGCCTGGAAGTAAATATGAAACAAGCACAACCTTTACTTGATTTCTATGAATCAAAAGGATTGTTAACTAATATTAACGGACAGCAAGATATCGAAAAAGTGTTTGCTGATCTCGACGCTCTACTCTTACAGGGCAGCCGCAGCTGATACCCGTCATTCTTTCGAAAGTCATAATACTTTTCGCGAGGGGTATTCGGAGGCAATATAACGAAAAAAAGTTGCAAAAGCATATAGTGCCCGGTATACACTGCTTGCGAAAGTGCTTATACTTACAAAAGAGTTCTTTTGTGAAGAGTGTTATGGGTTTCGTGGAAGCATCTAGTGAACGGGTATGAATTACTTGTGTTTCCGGACATCCTTAACAAAGGAGTACAGCTCTATACCGGATTGTTCATTCCCTGGATTGTGTGAAGCGAAACCAGCGAGCGTCTTTCGAACATCTCTCATACAATCCAATGTTTGTTAATGGAGTTGCTTCTAACCTGCAAAATTGTTGCGAGTGTTCTCAGACGGGAACCGTTTAGCACATAAAGAAGGGAGACAGGTTGATGGCGAAAGACGATGTAATTGAAGTTGAAGGAACAGTTGTTGAGACTTTGCCAAACGCGATGTTTAAGGTACAATTAGAGAATGGGCACACAGTGCTTGCACACGTTTCTGGAAAGATCCGTATGCATTTCATCCGAATTCTGCCTGGAGATAAAGTGACAATCGAATTATCTCCGTACGATTTGACTCGCGGTCGTATCACATACCGCTTTAAATAATCTTTGCACTCCGAAGACTTAAGGAGGTTGAGTTGAATGAAAGTGAGACCATCAGTAAAACCGATTTGCGAAAAATGTAAAGTTATTCGCCGACGCGGTAAAGTAATGGTAATCTGTGAAAATCCAAAACATAAACAAAAACAAGGATAATTTTTAAGGAGGTGCGAAAAATATGGCACGTATTGCTGGTGTTGATATTCCTCGCGATAAACGCGTAGTGATTTCATTAACTTATATTTATGGTGTTGGTAAAGCAACTGCTAAAAAAGTATTAGCTGCTGCTGGTGTTTCTGAAGATACTCGTGTACGTGATCTTACTGAAGACGAATTGGACAGAATTCGTACAGAATTAGATAAATATAAAATTGAAGGTGACTTACGCCGAGAAGTATCACTTAACATTAAACGCTTAATGGAAATCGGCTGCTACCGCGGTATCCGTCACCGTCGTGGTCTACCAGTCCGCGGACAAAATACGAAAAACAATGCACGTACTCGTAAAGGTCCTCGTAAAACTGTAGCAAACAAGAAAAAATAATAAGTAAAGGGGGTTTACCGAAATGGCTCGTAAACAACAATCACGTAAACGTCGCGTGAAAAAAAATATCGAATCAGGTATTGCGCACATCCGTTCAACATTTAACAATACAATCGTAACGATCACTGATATGCAAGGGAATGCAGTTTCCTGGTCAAGCGCAGGTGCTCTTGGATTCAAAGGTTCTCGTAAATCCACTCCATACGCTGCTCAAATGGCTGCCGAAGCTGCTGCAAAAGCGTCCCTTGAACATGGTTTAAAAACGTTAGAAGTAACTGTTAAAGGTCCAGGTGCAGGTCGTGAAGCAGCTATCCGTGCACTTCAAGCTGCAGGACTTGAAGTAACAGCAATTAAAGATGTTACACCAGTTCCACATAACGGTTGCCGTCCGCCAAAACGTCGTCGTGTGTAATGGGTGCAACTCTTTGGAGTACATCATTCTTGTGCAAGAAGAATTGTACAAATTTATAAAGTCAAGTTTTTTTGACTATTATGATGGTATGACCTATACAGTCGATGTTTTGAAGGAGGGTAAATTGAATGATCGAAATTGAAAAACCAAGGATTGAAACTGTTGAGATCAGCGAAGATTCCACATATGGTAAGTTTGTAGTAGAACCGCTCGAACGTGGATATGGAACTACTTTGGGAAATTCATTACGGCGTATCCTTCTATCCTCATTACCTGGTGCAGCGATTACATCTGTACAAATTGATGGGGTATTACATGAATTTTCAACAATTGAAGGGGTAGTAGAGGATGTTGCTTCCATCATTTTAAATCTTAAAAAACTTGCTCTGAAAATCTACTCTGATGAAGAAAAAGTTCTTGAGATTGATGTAAAAGGTGAAGCAACAGTAACAGCTGCTGATATCACTCATGATAGTGACGTTGAAATTTTAAATCCAGATTTGTATATTGCAACAATCGCAAGCAACGGTCATTTGCGTATGCGCATGTATGCAAGAAGAGGCCGTGGTTATACTCCTGCTGATCAAAACAAACGTGAGGATCTTCCTATCGGTGTGATCCCGATCGACTCTATTTACACTCCAGTTTCACGCGTTAATTATCAAGTGGAAAATACTCGTGTAGGACAAAACTCTGACTACGATAGATTATCCCTTGATGTGTGGACTGATGGAAGCATCGGTCCGAAAGAGGCGATTTCACTCGGAGCGAAAATTTTAACGGAACATTTAAATATTTTTGTTGGTCTAACTGATGAAGCACAAGCAGCGGAAATCATGGTAGAAAAAGAAGAGGACCAAAAAGAAAAAGTATTGGAAATGACAATCGAGGAATTGGATCTTTCTGTTCGTTCCTATAACTGTTTAAAACGTGCAGGTATCAATACAGTATTAGAACTTACGAATAAATCAGAAGACGATATGATGAAAGTTCGCAATCTTGGTCGTAAGTCTTTGGAAGAAGTAAAAGCAAAACTTGCAGAACTTGGCTTGTCTTTACGCAAAGAAGACTAAGCAATCGTTATTTATTATGTTCGAATAAAGGAGGGAACATTCATGGGTTACAGAAAACTTGGCCGTACTAGCTCTCAACGTAAAGCGTTATTACGTGACTTAGCAACTGATTTGATTATTAATGAACGCATTGAGACAACTGAAGCTCGTGCAAAGGAATTACGTTCAGTTGTAGAAAAAATGATTACTTTAGGTAAACGCGGGGATTTACATGCTCGCCGTCAAGCTGCAGCATTCATTCGCCGTGAAGTAGTGACAACAACTGATGAAGAAGGCAATGAAAAAACAAAATTTGCTCTTCAAAAATTATTCGATGATGTTGCGCCACGTTACGCTGATCGCCAAGGTGGTTATACACGAATTCTAAAAGTGGGTCCTCGTCGTGGAGATGGAGCACCTGTTGTAATCATCGAACTAGTTTAATTCTCAAGGGGGTATCCGGATAAACCGGCTAGGCTTGCCCCCTTTTTTACAAATGAATGATTTATACGACAATAAAGGCATCTGAGCGTTATGATGATCGAATGCTTCCATTCGTATCGTCTAGCTCTCCGCACCTCATTCATCCGGTTACGGCACGAAAAGGGAACGTTAATCGTTAACTGAAGGTTATTAGCGCATTTCTCCTGAATGAGGTGCGCGCTTTTTTATTCACATCAATTTCTCTATCAATATGTAAAAATAAAATACGTTTAATGATCTGGCAGAATTAAACGTGTTTTATTTTTATATATAGAAGTTTTCCAAGCAAACAGAGAAGGAGAGCCCTGTAGAGAGGAGCATAGAAATGACCGAAATTTTATCGTTTCAAAATGTATCTTTTTCATATACACCAGAAAAACCGGATGCCCGCAAAGCTGTCGACAACGTCTCATTTACGGTTCGTGAAGGCGAATGGATTGCCATTGTCGGTCATAATGGATCAGGCAAATCTACAATGGTGAAAATGGTTTGCGGCCTTCTCTTCCCTCAACAAGGAGAAATCCGCGTCATGCAAAATGTATTGAGCGAAGAAAACTTGTGGGATATCCGTTCGAAAATCGGGATGGTTTTTCAAAATCCGGATAACCAATTTGTGGGGGCAACCGTGCAAGATGACGTGGCTTTTGCTTTAGAAAATAACGGGATCCCTTATGAAGAAATGGTGGAGCGGGTTTCAGCATCTTTAAAGAGAGTGAAGATGTATGAATTCCTGAACCATGAGCCCCATCATTTATCCGGTGGGCAAAAACAGCGTGTGGCCATTGCCGGCGCTCTTGCAATGCACCCTAAACTGTTAATTTTGGATGAGGCCACTTCCATGCTGGATCCCCAAGGTCGCGCGGAGGTGCTGCAGACGGTTCTCGAATTAAGAAAAGAAATCGGGTTGACCGTATTATCGATCACCCATGACGTCGAGGAGGCGCTTCTTGCGGACCGCATCATTTTTATGAACCAAGGAAAAAAATACGCGGAAGGAACACCGGAAGAGATATTTGCATTAGGGGACAAGCTGATTGAATTTGGATTGGAATTGCCTTTTGCCATGAGAATGACAAAGCTGCTTCAAGCAAAGGGTGTGCCGCTTATAGGAAAAAATCTGACAGAAGAAGAGTTGGTGAATGATTTATGGACATCAAACTTCAACAAGTAAGCTTTGCATATTCAGTAGGTACACCATTTGAGAAGTACGCTTTATTTGATGTGGATTTAACGATTCCATCCAAAACATACCATGCCATTATCGGACATACCGGTTCCGGTAAATCGACGATTCTGCAACATTTCAACGGGCTCTTGAAGCCGACGAAAGGAACCGTACAGATCGGGGACCGTAAAATTGAGGCGGGAAAAAAGGCGAAAGATTTAAAACCTGTTCGCCAAAAAGTGGGCATTGTTTTTCAATTTCCGGAGCATCAGTTATTTGAAGAAACGGTGTTAAAAGATATCATGTTTGGTCCGATGAATTTCGGTGTTTCTGAAGAAGAAGCGGAAAAGAGGGCGCGTGAAGGCATCAAACAAGTAGGATTGCCTGAGGAAGTGCTCGAGAAGTCGCCTTTCGATTTATCCGGCGGGCAAATGAGACGTGTGGCCATTGCTGGTGTACTGGCGATGAATCCCGAAGTCATCGTTTTGGATGAACCGACTGCAGGGCTCGATCCAAGAGGACAAAAAGAAATCATGGATTTGTTTTATCGCTTGCACAAAGAAAGAGAATTGACGACGATTCTTGTTACCCACAGCATGGAAGATGCGGCCAAATATGCAGATCAAATTTCCATCATGCATGAAGGCCGCTGTGTGCGGACCGGAACTCCCCGGGAAATCTTTTCTGACAGCGAAACCCTTAAGAAATACCGGTTGGAAGTGCCGCGCATCGTCAATTTTCAGCAAAAGATAGAAAAGTTGATCGGAACGCCGCTCTCAAAAATATGTTTAACAGAGGAAGAATTGGCGGAAGAAATTGCCCGGGTGATAAAGGAGCGTGATCGTTGATGATGGAGAAAATGATTTTTGGGCGCTTTATTCCAGGCGATTCTTTTGTCCATCAATTGGATCCACGTTCCAAATTGATTTTTACTTTTATTTTTGTCATCATCGTGTTTTTGGCAAACAATACAATCACTTACTGCTTATTATTGGCATTTACTTTGCTGGCCATTCTTATTTCCAAAATTCGTCTCTATTTTTTAGTGAATGGGTTAAAACCTGTGATCATTTTGATCATTTTCACGTTTCTGATCCACATTCTCTTTACGAGAGAAGGCAGTGTCTTATTTGATCTTGGTTTTCTTAAAGTATATGAAGGCGGTTTGAGACAAGGAATTTTCATTTCCATCCGCTTCACCGTGCTTGTATTCATGACAACGATATTGACATTGACAACTTCGCCGATTTCCATAACGGATGGACTTGAGGTGCTGTTAAATCCTTTAAAGAAACTAAAATTGCCCATCCATGAATTGGCCTTGATGATGTCCATTGCGTTGCGCTTCATTCCGACTTTGATGGATGAAACGGACAAAATCATGAAAGCGCAAATGGCGAGAGGATCCGATTTGGGTTCAGGCCCAATCAAAGATCGGGTCAAAGCGGTTGTCCCGCTGCTGGTTCCACTATTCGTCAGCGCATTTAAACGGGCGGAAGATTTGGCGACTGCGATGGAGGTGCGGGGATACCGCGGAGGAGAAGGCCGCACACGTTATCGGAAATTAAAATGGGATGCGAAAGATACAATCTGCATTTTTGCACTAGTATTCATAACGGCCCTTTTAATCTTTTTCCGCAGTTAGAAAAGGGTGATCGAATTGCGACGAATGAAAGCGGTCATTGCTTATGACGGAACAAATTTTTCCGGCTATCAGGCACAACCGGGAAAACGGACCGTGCAATCGGAAATTGAAAACGTATTGACGGAAATGCATAAAGGTGAAAAGGTGCGCATTTATGCCAGCGGGCGTACAGATGCGCGGGTGCATGCCACTGGACAAGTGATTCATTTTGATACTAGGCTTTTCATCCCAAGCGAAAATTATAAAATTGCATTGAACGCGCAGCTTCCTGGTGACGTGCGCATATTGGAAATGGAAGAGGTATCGCCGGATTTCCATGCCCGTTTCAGCGCGAAGGGAAAACGGTATCGATATAAGTGGAATTGCGAGGAAGTGCAAAGTCCATTTAAAAGGCACTATACCGTTGAAACAAAAGGGAGAAAACCGGACGTCGGCAAAATGAAGGAGGGCGCGGGGTATCTCATCGGCACCCATGACTTCACAAGTTTTTGTGCCGCCAGCACCCCCGTGGAGGATAAAGTGCGTACCATCCATTCCCTTGATTTTGAATGGCACAACCAGGAGCTTCATATGGTCATTGAAGGAAGCGGCTTTTTATATAATATGGTCCGCATTATCGCAGGCACTTTGTGGGAAGTGGGGATCGGAAAAAGGGAGCCGGAATCCGTAAAGGAAGCCCTTGAAGCCAAAAACCGTGAAATGGCCGGCACAACCGCTCCACCCCACGGATTGTATTTGGAAAAAGTGTTTTATGAATAAGAAAACAACTTACCCTTGTGTATGACATTTTTCTTGACTAATGTTTTAATCTATAATATTATAACATATGGTATTTTCATTCCACTTATAAGCCCCGAAACTTATTAGTGTGAAAAATGGAAAATTAACGGTTCATGAAATCGATTAGGAGGATATATACATGCGTACAACATTTATGGCGAAAGGTCATGAAGTAGAGCGTAAATGGTTAGTGGTTGACGCAGAAGGCAAAACGTTAGGGCGTTTAGCTTCTGAAGTTGCGGCTATTTTACGCGGTAAACATAAACCAATCTATACACCACACGTTGACACTGGTGATCATGTCATCGTAATCAACGCTGAAAAAATTCAATTAACAGGTAAAAAATTAACTGACAAAATCTACTACCGTCACTCACTTCATCCTGGCGGTTTAAAGAAACGTACAGCAGGCGAAATGCTTGAAAAAGATCCAACAAGAATGATCGAACTTGCAGTAAAAGGTATGCTTCCTAAAAACTCTTTAGGACGCAAAATGTTCAAAAAGCTTCATGTTTATGCAGGTCCAGAACATCCACATGCTGCACAAAAACCAGAAAGCTATGAGCTTCGCGGATAATTAATTAGAGGAGGATATTCACTTGGCACAAGTTCAATATACTGGCACAGGTCGTCGTAAAAGCGCAGTAGCTCGTGTACGTTTAGTACCTGGCGAAGGCAAAATCATCATTAACAAACGTGATGTAGAAGAATATATTCCATTTGAAACATTACGTGAAGTGATTAAACAACCATTAAAATTAACTCAAACTTTAGGTAGCTACGATGTATTAGTAAACGTTCAAGGTGGCGGTTTTACTGGTCAAGCTGGCGCTATCCGTCATGGTATCGCTCGTGCGTTACTTCAAGTTGACCCAGATTTCCGTCCAACTTTAAAACAAGCTGGTTTACTAACACGTGACCCACGTATGAAAGAACGTAAAAAATACGGTCTCAAAGGCGCTCGTCGCGCACCACAATTCTCAAAACGTTAATATATCAACGTTTACAGCCCATTCTGCTTCTTTTAGAATGGGCTGTATATTTAATAAAAAGGGCTCTATAATATTTGGTGTTGGTGGATACAACCAGCACCAATTTTTTTACACAAAAAAATGAAACATGTGACAAACTCTGGTAAAATGTAATCGCCAAACCACATTTCCCAAAGGAGTTGTGTCGTAAGCCCGAATTCAAACGACGCATATCAATCGATCGTACCTCCCTGTAAGATAGAGTTATCGATTACAGAGGAGGTGTTTTTGTTTGGCAGTTGAAAAACTAAATATCGTCCCTGTCAATTTGGAATCCGATTCTGATTCAACTCCACCCTCAACGAGTCGTGGTCCTCTCAAACCTGTATGCGTTATTCAAGCAACAAATTTTAAAATCTCCTTTTACCCCGGTGTAAAACCTCACATCATTCAAACGGTCATCAAGGAGTTGAATAGCAGTGATTCATGATTTTACTAAGTGAAAAAATATCTATATCATTTGTGGTCGTACGGATATGAGAAAAGGAATTGATGGTCTTGCCACCTTAATTCAGGATTCTTTCGAACTGGATCCATATAGCAACGCCATTTTCTTATTTTGTGGACGGAAGAAAGACCGCTATAAATGTTTGTATTTTGATGGAGATGGCTTCGCCATGTTATACAAACGAATCGATAACGGCAAACTCCAATGGCCCAGAAATGAAAATGAGGTTCGAAATTTGACTCAACAGGAGCTTCGATGGTTGCTCGAAGGGCTCTCGATTCAACAACCTAAAGCCATCCAAAAATCGAAAAAAGGTGCCTTCTAAATACCGATTCATGATATAATCAACTCTATATAGAATCAGTACGGAAAAGTGGTGGATGTTGTGAACAATGATTCAAACGAAAAGTTAATTCAGTTATTAGAAGAGCAACTAGCTCATGCCAATCAAAAAAATGATGAACTGTTGAAACAAATTGAATTATTGTCACAACAAGTTCGTTATTTAACTAAACGGCTTTATGGCTCAAAATCTGAAAAATCAAAGTATCAAGCTCCAGACGATAGGGTTCACCATTAAGCAAAAGGATATGTGCTTTATGAGTTAAGCGATCTAGTAATGCAGTCGTAATTTTTTCATTACCAAACAGATTTGTCCATTCAGAGAATTCTAGATTAGTTGTAATCATTACACTGCCACGTTCATAACGATTGGAAAAGAACTGAAACAGTAATTCGACTCCAATCTTAGAAAACGGAACATACCCTAATTCATCCACGATGATTACATCATATTTGAGCCACTTGTTTTCAAATGCACCTAGCTTATGTTCGTCGTTGGAGATGAGTAATTGTTCCACTAATTCGTAGGCAGTTGTAAATTTTACTTTGTAGCCGTTCAGAATCATTTCCATCCCAAGAGCGATTGCGAGGTGAGTTTTACCAGTACCACTATTGCCTAAGAAAATAATATTCTCTTTCCTTTCCACAAACTCACCTTTTGCAAGTTTCATCAATCGATTTTTGTTTAAACTGGGCATTAAGCTAAAATCATAGGTTTCTAATGTTTTATTAATGGGAGAAACAAGCCTACAGGCTTCAAATCGTTGTTCTGGGAGAGGATGAAGGTATTCTTTTTCTTTTTCCCACATTTCAACAACTAATTCGTTGGAATGAGGAACTTTTCTTTCCTTAGCATCTTCCAAACACCAATGGAATAAGTATTCATTTAATTCTTCAATCGATTGAACTTCAGGTTCAGGCACCAAAGCATTTCTTCGTACATAACCAACGGAACCTTCAACTCGTCCTTTTTCATTACCTGAGCTAGGATTACAGAATTCTGCTTTAAAGAGATAATGGGTTTGTAAAGCCAGAAATGATTCCTGCTCTAAGTGATTTCTTCCTTGAAGAATTTTCTGCACAGATGTTTTTAAATTATCAAAGAGTCCTTCTGTAGGGATACCTCCAAAAAATTCAAACGCATGAACAAAGCCATCTAAGAAAGCCTCTTGTTTTTCGTGGAGATACGCTCTGACAAAACGTACACGACTTGCCGAAAGTTGAGCGTAAAAGAGGAAAACGCGTCGTTTTTTACCCTGAAGAATAATATCCGCCTCTCCCCAGTCGAATGGGAATTGGTGGCCGAGTTGGAATTCAAGTGGAATGAAGACTTCTTGTAGTACTTTCTTGCGTTCTCTCACAATTTTTCTAATGTTGGATTCAGACTCCTTAAAACCATATTCACGAACGAGCCTTCGATGAATATTCGCAGCTGTATGTCTCTGTTTTCCCCATCGTTTGAAATCTTCTTCAAGCCATTGATCGATAATAGGCAATATTCGTTTCGTTTCACTTGAGAATTCCTTCTTTCCATAGGACTTTTCACGTTGAATAATGGTTGGTGGCTGATTCGATTTCAAATATTTACTTACAGTATTTCTTGAGATGCCAAGTTTATTAGCTATTTTTCGTTGAGATAAACCTTCTACCTCATATAGATATTTGATAATATGAAATTGAGCCATCTTAATCATCCTTTTTTATCTCTCCTTCGATTGAGTATTCGGAATTACTCAATCTTAAGAGGGAAGATAAAAATTGGAAATAGGGTGGCTCATTTTATATGTAATCGAAAGCCTTAAAAATGGCTCAAAATTAAATTATCAAATACATTCGGTATCAGCAAATGTTTTATGTGACGAAAGCGAAGCGACAGTCACAATGTGTGACGTCCTACTAATTCCAAGAAGTACCTATTATCATCACATAAAGAAACGTGAAGATGATGAAAGACAGGCTGAAGAAGCTTATTTACAAGATTTTTAAGCAAAGTCGCAATAACTATGGTACTCGTAAAATCAAAAAAGAATTAGAAAAGAAAGAAAAGATTGTTTCAAGTCGCCGAATTGGTCGAATCATGAAGCAGTTAAATTTGGTGTCAAACTATACGGTTGCCTATTACAAACCACCGAAAAAACAAAGTAATGAAGCCAAAATCGCCAATATTTTAAACCGAGCATTTCAACAAGAAAAGAAACTCTCTGTACTGGTCAGTGATTTAACATACGTACGTGTCGGAAAAAGGTGGAACTATGTATGTTTATTTGTCGACCTGTTCAATAGGGAAATTGTAGGTACAAGTGTAGGACTAAACAAAGATACCAACTTAGTCTATAAGGCGTTAAGTAGCATTCAAGGGAATTTAATGAATGTCCAATTATTCCATACAGATCGTGGTTCAGAATTTAACAATCAATTAATCGTTGAAGCAATTGAAACATTTTGTATCCAGCGATCTTTAAGTACCAAAGGATGTCCATATGACAATGCCGTAGCAGAAGCAACATTTAAAAGTTTCAAAATTGAATTTGTGTATCAGAAAACCTTCCAAACACTTGAACAACTCACCATCGAAATGTGGGATCATGTTAACTAGTGCAATCACATACAAATTCATGAAACATTAGGTTATTTAACACCAGTAGAGTATAAGCAAAAATATGGGCAAAGCAAGGGATAAGAAAACATCTAATTGAAGAAAGGCTTTACATGGAGAGGTGGGCATGACTGCCTTGATTGGCAGAGCCAGCCATATTATAAAGCTGGTTCCTTGGCTCGAGAGTCATGCCCGTAGAGGCTCCATGTCAAGCCACTTGGAACATAAGAAATTTTTAAGGAGAGCAAGAATTCTTAAACTAGGCCAACCCTTATAAATATTGTTCAATTTAATGTTGACATTCCACTCCTTCCTTGTGATAAGGATGATGATATTTTGATGTTACCATAACAAGAGAAAAGTTTTTTAAGAGAATATTAATATAAAAATTGAGGCTGTTCAGAAAGTGATTGACTTTCTGGACAGTCCCTTCCTTTTTACAAAAAATTGGTGCTGGTTTTTCTCACCAACACCACATATTGAAGAGTCATAATAAAAAGCCATCTATTAATGAGAGATGATTTTTTATCTATTTATTTAATAGGGACCATTTCACTTTCTGGGCAGCTGCCTCTGCAATTATATATGAAAATAGGTTAGATGGCATTTAAAAAATAGTTCAAATAATAAATAATACTTATTTTTTTCTTAAATATAATCCTTCAGTTGTAGTAATCATCTCAATAAGCTTTCTAGATTTTTCATCTTGATAATATAGAGAAACTATTAATTCATTTACCCAAGCAATCACCTTTAATTCTGGTAAATAGATTATAGTTTGTTCATACCCTCTAAGGCTCAGTTTTAAGAGACATGCTAATTCTATGGGGGTATTAACTTGAATGAATAGATAATCCTTAATTTTTATAAGGTAATTTCTTTCTTCCTCAGAGAGGTAATCTGGTAATCTTTTTGAGAAGTAAAAAGAGCTTTGTACCCATAACGGACTATAGCAGGACAATATTGTTAAAGTATTGATATATTTTCTTTCAACTTCAAAATATTCATTTACTGTTTGCTCTTTTCGAGTAAAAAAAACATCTAGTGGAGAAAACCATTCCATAGTTTTATTAATTATCATTGGAAAACGATCTATCAATACAAAATTTTCTGGATATAAATTGAAAAGCTCTTCTTCATTAATAAATCCATCACTATCAAATGGAATTGAAAGATTAAATGAAGCAATTATTTCTTTATATGTCATATTATTATAGTTCTCTTTCAATTTATAATAAACACCACTTTTCTATCTTAATATCTATTCAATATTTTTCCTTTTTCATCTAATGAAGCAACAGTATTTCCTTTATTATCTTTTAGTTTCCATTTTCTACCTCCATGTCCTGCTGTATCTTTATCTATTTGCCATCCCGTTTTTGGATCTTTATAGGCAGTTTTCCCATTTACTTTATCGGTAAATTTACCCAAATCTACATAACCATCATTATTTAATAGTTTTTTTGGAATTGCTTTGTATGCTATATTAATATTTTCAACTAAAGTTGGTTCTTTCAACCATAATTGATAAACTCCAGCTGCTACAGTTAATCCTGCTGCTGCCCAAACATAATCAGAGATAGCAATTGCTGGTACTACAAGTAATGGTAAAGCAGCAGGCTGTACTGAGTTATCCGTTTCAACTAAGAACTCTTTTTCGTTTACTATGAAAGATTCCTTTTCTAAGTTACTCAACTTTCGCACACAGTAATATTTAAGCATTGCTTGATATAATTAGGTATAGTAACCAACCATTTATTCATTTGATTTTTAAAGATGTCCATGT